>ODAI011554984.1_pt1 | contig 10895 bp, 9 predicted proteins | sample 1539321 | NCBI WGS metagenome assembly ODAI01 (sample SAMN02144231, study PRJEB22623) | gut metagenome | biome: sheep rumen | host: Ovis aries | place: New Zealand | reverse complement strand
TGGTGCCGGGGCTGGCGTCAGCCTACATTGACCCGTCCGTGACGACCTATGCCATCCAGGCGATCGCCGGGGTGGCGGTGGCGGCGGGCGCCTTCTTTGCCACCTACGGGCGGCGGATGAAGAAGAGCTGGATGCGGACCCTGGACATGGATGAGAATGAGAACCGGATCCGGGAGGCGCCGCTGGAGGTGACCCGGGAGGACCTGAAGGAGAAGCTGGAAGCCCGGCGCCGGAGCCCAGAGGCGGGCGGAAAGCCGGCCGGGGAGAAGGGAAAGAAGAACCTGAAGGGCCGGGTGATCACCTCGCTGCTGTGCGGGATCGCGGCGGCGCTGACGGTGGTGCTGCGGCCGATCCTGTCCTTCTACCTCTCCAACGAGAGCGAGTTCTGGTTTACGCTGGGGGAAGTGATCCTGCAGACGCTGGTCTTTTCCGCCGCGGCGGCGGGAGCGGTTTTCCTGGTGCATTTCCTGCTGCCGGGCAGGGGCCGGACCAGCCTGCGGCTGCTGTTTGCCGCCTGCGTTGCGGCCGGGTGCCTGGGCGTTTTTGTGCAGAACCATTTCCTGACCTCCTACCTGCCGGTGCTGACCGGCGATCCGCTGGACTGGAGCCGGTACGCCGGATGGGGCACCGCCAGCCTGGCCCTGTGGGGCGGGCTGTTCCTGCTGTTCATCGGCGGGACGATCTGGAAGCCCCGGTGGTTCAAGGGCATCATTTACGGCGCCTTCGCGCTGCTGATCTGCATGGAGACGGTTGCCGGCGGGGCGGACCTGCTGACCACGAAGCGCGAGGGCGGCAAGGCCAACGCATACTTTTCCACGGAGCATATGAATGAATCCTCCCGGGAAGGGAATGTGGTCGTCATCGTGGCGGATACGTTCGAGGCCAGCTTCATGACCGAGCTGCTGGAGGTTTATCCGGAAGTGCGGGAGATGCTGCCGGAGATCACCTTCTACGACAACGTGACGGGGATCAGCAGCCTGACCTACTTCAGCTATCCCACCTTCCTGGGGGACATGGAATCCCCCATGGGGTGCGACGAGAAGGAAGGCATCGCCATGGCGCTGCGGGAGGGTACGCTGATTGACCGGATCCGCAGCAACGGATGGGACGTGGCCTACTATTCCGACTACGATCCGGTGCCGGAGCTGGAGGACAAAATCCTGAACTACGGCGACGGGCGGGTGGTGCCCACGGGGAGGGCGGCCTGGAACCTGGTGCTGCACCTTTGGAAGGGCTCCCTTTTCCAGAGCGCGCCGCATCCGCTGAAGAAATACTTTGAGGTTTCCCCCAACGCCTACGAGCTGATCAAGACGCAGCTGGCCCACGCGGGCGGCGTGGACTGCTTTGTGGCCGGGAATGACCAGCACGTCTACCAGGCCTGGAAGGAGGAGGGCTCCGTGACCGCGGTGGACGGAAAACCGCGGTATGACCTGTTCCAGCTGTGGGGCGTGCATGCGCCCTGCGAGCTGGAGGAGGACTTCAGCGAGGTGGTTTTCGACGATTCCGTATCCTTCCAGACCCGGCGGCTGAAGGCGGCCCGGGCCATGATGCTGCTGCTGCGGACCTACCTGGACCGGCTGAAGGAGGCCGGCACCTATGACCGGACCACCGTGATCATGACGGCGGACCACGGATTTGACATGCGGTACTATCCGGTTTTCCTGGTGAAGGAAGCCGGCAGCACCCAGGCGGAATTCCGGACGGATTCCACACCGCTTTCCCTGCTGGAGGACTTCGGCGGACTGATGACGGCGGTGACCGGCGGGAAGACCTTTGCCGAAGCCGCGGCGGCGCTGAACCTGCCGGCGGACCGGACGCGGTACGCGCTGGACTTCCGCCCGAAGGTTTACAAGGGCGTTACCAACCGCCGGACCCTGATTACGATCCGGGGAGAGGCGAAGGACCGGGGGTCCTACACCTTCGGCCATGACGAGTTCCTGCTGGAGGAGAATTACCCCGGGCGCTGCGTGCTGGGGGAGGCGTTCATCACCGGCGGAAAGCGGACGGACGCGGTGGCGGTTTACGGGCCGGACGAGAACGGGAAATCCCTGGGGCACACGGTGGTATTTGACGCGTTTTTCGCTGCGGAGGAGACCCGGAAGGCCGAGCTGCGGATCCGGCTGTACGCCAACGCAAAGAGCAACCAGCGGGTGATCCTCCGGATCGGCGAGGAGATCCTGCTGGAGGAGACGGTGCCCTCCGGAGAGACGAAGGAGATCCGGGCGGCCTTGCCGGAAATGTCCGGGCAGCGGCTGACCCTTTGCATGGACCTGCCGGACGGGGAACAGGTGATCGTCAATGACGAGACGATGCCCTGGATGGAATTCAACAGCGTGACGATCGAGGAGGCGGCCCTGGAGAGCGCGGAGTGATCCGGAGGCGGCGGAACAGGAGGGACAGCGCCTATGAATATTGCGATTTACGGCTCCGGCGGAGCCGGCAAAGAGGTTTACGACCTGCTGCAGGAAACGCCGGCGGAGCGGGCCCGCTGGGAGGAAATCCTCTTTATCGACGATACGGTGGAGAGCGGGGAATACTGGCACTGCCGCCGGGTTCCCTTTGAGGAATTCCGGAGGATGATGACCCCGGCGGAGGCCCGGGTGGTGATCGCGGTGGGCGAACCCAAAGCCCGGGAGACCCTGTATCACCGGGTGAAGGAGGCCGGGTATTCCCTGGCGACGCTGGTGCACCGGCTGGCCTTTGTCAGCGACACCGCGGAGCTGGGCGAAGGCGTGGTGCTGCAGGACGGGGTCCGGGTTTCCCCGGAAACGGTGATGGGAGCGAACACCTTTGTGAACCACCGGAGCATGATCGGCCACAACTGCGTGATCGGGAAGCACTGCCAGATTTCCGCCAATGTGATGATCGCCGGAAGCGTGGAGATCGGGGACACGGTGTTTGCGGGGGTATCCTCCTGCGTCCGGGATCACACGAAGGTCGGGGAGCACACGATCCTTTCCATGGGCAGCGTGGTGCTGAAGGACGTGCGGCCGTACAAGATCGTGCTGGGGAATCCGGCCCGGGAGATCGCGGAAAACAAGGATGAGAAGGTGTTCAATTGACAGGACGGGCAGGATCGGATAGACTAACAACCCACAAGGCAGGTGAGGAAGCATGAGGAGCAGGGAGGAGCTGGAGGCCATGGCCCGGCGGATCCGGCTGAACGTCGCGAAGATGACGCACCAGTCCGGGCTGAAGGGCGCCCACGTCGGGGGCAGCATGTCGGTGGCGGATATCCTGGCGGTGCTGTACGGCGAGGTGATGCATACCGATCCGCAGCATCCGCTTTCGCCGGAGCGGGACCGGCTGATCCTCAGCAAGGCCCACGCGGCGGTGGCGCTGTACGCGGCGCTGCATGAAGCGGGCTTCCTGACAAAGGACGATATCGACCACGCGATGCAGGGAGATTCCATGTTCTTCGAGCATCCGAGAATGGCGCCGGAATACGGGATCGAGTTTTCCGGCGGAAGCCTGGGCCAGGGGCTGTCCCTGGGGGCCGGGACCGCGCTTGGGCTGAAGAAAAAGGGAAACACCGAATCCCGGGTGTATGTGATCCTGGGGGACGGGGAATGCGACGAGGGCCAGGTCTGGGAAGCGGCGCAGACGGTGACCCATTTCGGGCTGGACAACCTGACGGTGATCGTGGATGACAACGGACTGCAGTTTGACGGGCGGAAGGAGGACATCCTGAAGGCGGGTGACCCGGAAGCGCGGTGGGCCAGCCTCGGATACGACGTGGAGCGGGTGAACGGCCACGACGTGGAGGACATCCGGGCGGCGCTGCTGCGCAAAGCGGACCGGCCGAAGGTGATCATCGCAAAGACCGTCAAGGGCAAGGGCGTGCACTTTGCCGAGAACGAAGTGACCTGGCATACGGGAAGACTGACGGACGAACTGTATGAGGAGGCCATCAGGGATATCAATGATTGAAATAACAAAGAAGAACATCCGGGTGTGGTCCATGCTGGGAATGCGGCGGATCATCGGCCCGGCGGTGAAGGACATCATTGAGCGGGAGAACCCGAAGGTGCTGTTCGCCACGGCGGATACGGGCCGGTACTACGCCTATGACGACCTGCTGCGGACGCATCCGGAGCACGTGGTGGACGTGGGGATTGCGGAGCAGAACCTGATCGGCGTTTCCGCGGGGCTGCAGAACGAGGGCTTCAACGTATTCGCGATTACCTACAGCACATTCCTGACGGCCCGGGCGATGGACCAGATCCGGGTGAGCCTGGGATACATGGGACTGGGCGTCAAGCTGCTGGGAGAGGCCGGCGGCATGGCGGACGGAAACTTCAGCATGACCCACATGGGGCTGGAGGACATTTCCAACACCCGGAACATTCCGAACATGACGGTGATATGCCCCGCGGACGGCATGGAGCTGGTGAAAACGCTGGTGGCGCTGAGCCACATGGAGGGGCCGGCCTACATGCGGATTACCGGGCGGTTCCCGATCCCGGTCATCTACAAAGAGGACTACGACTTCCGGATCGGCCGGGCGGTGACCCTGCGGGAAGGCCGGGATATCGCGCTGGTGTCCAACGGGACGCTGCTGGGCGAGGTGCTGCAGGCGGCGGAGATCCTGGCGGAAAAGGGCATTGACTGCAAGGTGGTGAACCTGCACACGGTGAAGCCGCTGGACGGGGAGGCCCTGCGGGCCATCGCCGGATACCGGCTGGTGGTGACGGCGGAGGAGCACCTGCTGTACGGCGGACTGGGCAGCGCCGTGGCGGAGTTTTACGCCCAGGAGGACACGCGGCCGAAGATGCTGATGCTGTCCGCCGGAACGGAATACCCCCGGGCCGCGGAATACGACGACCTGCTGCGGAACTGCGGACTGAACGCGGCTGCCATGGCGGAGAAGATAGAAAAGGAATGGGAAAAATGAGCAATCTGGAGAAGTACAATCAGGCGTTTATCGAGAACTTTGAGGTGACGGAGGACCAGCTGCCGGGACTGAAATACCAGGACGTGGAAGCCTGGGATTCCGTCGGCCACATGGGGCTGATCGCCTCGCTGGAGGAGGCCTTCGACATCATGATGGACACGGACGACATCATTGACTTCGGTTCCTACGAAAAAGGCAAGGAAATCCTGGCCAAGGAAGCTTACGGGGTGACGATCGAATGAAACGGATCTGGGACCTGGAAAAATACGGAAACGCCATCGCCCTGGAGGACGACGCCGGCGGGCGGATGACCTACGCGCAGCTGCATACGGAAGCCGGTGCCCTGGCGGAAGCGATCGGGCACCGGTGCCTTGTATTTTCCCTGTGCCGGAACAGCCTGGGCTCCGTGCTGGGGTATACCGCCTTCCTGAACCACGGCATCGTTCCGGTGATGGTGAACAGCCACATGGATCCGGAGCTGCTGAAGGGACTGGCGGAGACCTACCAGCCGGAATACCTGTGGGTGCCGGAGGAGCAGGCAGGGCAGTTTCCCGGGATGACGGCGCAGGCGGCGGGGCGCGGATACACCCTGCTGCGGACCGGTTTTCCGCGCAGTTATCCGCTGTACGGGGAGCTGGCCCTGCTGATGACGACCTCCGGATCCACCGGATCACCGAAGCTGGTGCGCCAGTCCTACACCAATATCCTGGAGAACGCCAGGTCCATTGCCGAATACCTGGAGCTGGACGAGACGGAACGGCCGATTACGACGCTGCCGATGAACTACGTCTACGGGCTGTCCATCATCAATTCCCATTTCCTGGTGGGAGCGGCGCTGCTGCTGACGGACCGGGGACTGATGCAGAAGGAATTCTGGAGCTTCTTCCGGGAAGCCGGGGCAACCTCCTTCGGAGGGGTTCCCTATACCTACGAGATGCTGGACAAGCTGCGGTTTTACCGGATGGACCTGCCGAGCCTGCGGACGGTGACCCAGGCGGGCGGAAAGATTACACCGGAGCTGCACGCGAAGTTTGCCGCCTGGGCGGCGGAGACGGGACGGCATTTTGTCGTCATGTACGGCGCGGCGGAAGCCACCAGCCGCATGGGCTGGCTGCCGCCGGAGAAGGCCGTTGAGAAGAAGGGATCCATGGGGATTCCGATTCCCGGGGGCAGGTTTACCCTGATCGGCGCGGAGGGGGAGACCATTACCGAGCCGATGACCACGGGAGAGCTGGTCTATGAAGGGAAAAACGTGACGCTGGGCTATGCCACGAAGGGCGAGGACCTGATCCTGGGGGACGAGCGGCACGGCCGGCTGGAAACCGGGGATATGGCGCAGTTTGACGCGGACGGATACTACTACATCGTCGGCCGGAAGAAGCGGTTCCTGAAAATATTCGGAAACCGGGTGAACCTGGACGAAATTGACCGGATGGTGAAGGAAGCGTTCGGGATTGAGACGGCCAGCACCGGAACGGACGACCACCTGACGGTTTTTGTGACGGAGGCGGAGAAGGCGGAGCCGGTGCGGGAATTCCTGATCGGGAAGACCCGGCTGAACCCTGCCGCTTTCCGGGTGAAGGTGCTGGACGCCATCCCGAAGAACGACGCGGGGAAGACCCTGTACAGCGAACTGAAGAAGTATGCCGAATAAACCGCAGATTTTTTGCTTTACCTTTGCCGGCGGCACCGGCGCCTTTTTTGACGGGATCGAAAAGGCGGCGCAGGAGCTTGCCTGGGTGAAGCCCGATTATCCGGGGCACGGGACGCGGCGGAAGGAACCCTTCTGCGAAAGTTTTGACCGGCTGGGGGACGACCAGTTTGCCCGGTTCCGGGAGGCCTATGCCGGAGGGCGGTACGCCCTGTTCGGATACAGCATGGGGGCGATTACCCTGTGCGAGGTGCTGCGCCGGATCCTGGCGGCGGGCATGCCGGCGCCGGAGCAGGTTTTCCTGGCGGCCCACGAGCCCCGCTCGAAGGCGGAGCTGGCAGGATACCGGCCGGACGAGCTGGACGAATGGGTGAAGGCGCGGACGATCCGCTTCGGTGGGATTCCGGAAAAGCTGATCGGCAACCAGAGCTTCTGGCGGATGTACCTGCCGCTGTACCGGGCGGATTATTCGCTGATCGGCCGGTACCGGTTTGAGGACCTGGACCTGCAGACGGCGGTTCCCGCCACGGTGTTTTATTCCGAGACGGACACCCCCCGGCGGGAGATGGAGGACTGGCGCCGGTACTTTACCGGGGCATGCGAATTCGCGGAGTATTCCGGGAGTCACTTTTTTATCCAGGAGCACCAGGGGGAGATGGCGGAGATCATCCGGCAGCGGATGACGGCCGCCGCGGAGGAATGACGGGAGAGTCATGACGCATATGGAATTTGAGGATTTTCTGGGCAGGCAGCCGTTCTCCATGGGACGGGAGGAGAAGGAACAGGCCCTGACAGCGCGGCTGACGGCGCTGACGGAGCTGCACCGGGACCGGTGCCCGGCTTACCGGCGGATGCTGGAGGCGGTGAACTATGATCCGGACCGGATCGGGGCCTTCCGGGACCTGCCGTTCCTGCCGGTGCGGCTGTTCAAGGAGATGGAGCTGCGGTCGGTGCCGAAGGAAGAGGTGGTCAAGACCATGACCTCCTCGGGAACCACCGGGCAGGCTGTCAGCCGGATTTACCTGGACCGGACCACCGCGGCCAACCAGCAGAAGGCGATGGTAAAAATCGTCTCCGACTTCACGGGATCCGGCCGGATGCCGATGATCCTGCTGGACTGCCCCGGCGTGGTGAAGGACCGGGCCATGTTCAGCGCGCGGGGCGCCGGAATCCTCGGATTCTCCATTTTCGGAGCCCGGAAAATCTATGCCCTGGACGATGACATGAAGCTGGATACGGATGGCCTGCGGGCCTTCCTGGAAACCTGGAAGGGGCACAAAATCCTGCTGTTCGGGTTTACCTTCATGATCTGGCAGCATTTTTACAAGGAGCTTGTGCGGCTGCGGAAGGAAGGGATCACCTTTGACCTGTCCGACGGGATCCTGATCCACGGGGGCGGATGGAAAAAGCTGATTTCCGAAGCGGTGAGCCACGACGAGTTCCACCGGCGGCTGGAGGAGGTCTGCGGGCTGCATGACATCCACGACTATTACGGCATGGTGGAGCAGACCGGCTGCATCAGCATGGAATGCGAATGCGGGCACCTGCACGTGAGCAACTTTTCGGACATCATCATCCGGCGGCCGATCGATTTTTCCGAAGCGGACATGGGCGAGACGGGGATCATCCAGGTGGTTTCCACGATTCCGGAATCCTATCCGGGCCACAGCCTGCTGACGGAGGACGAGGGCTGCATCCTCGGCGAGGATGACTGTCCCTGCGGCCGGAAGGGGAAATATTTCAAAATCAACGGACGGCTGAAAAACGCGGAGATCAGGGGGTGCAGCGATACTTATGCAGTTCGCTTTTAACGATTTGCAGTACGTGATCGGCAGCCCGGAGACCGTGGAGAGGATGACGGCGGTCCGGCCGCTGCACCCCTTTGACGACCGGGTGATCGCGTTTCTGAATGCGCTTTCCGGGGAGCTGCGGCGGAACCGGGAGTATCCGGACGTGGCCACCTTCGGCTTCTGGTGCCGGAAGGCGGCGCTGATGCAGGAGAAAGCGAAAATCGACGATGCCGCGGAGCGCCTTGGCAGGGGCATCGTCTTTCATTCCACGCCCTCCAACGTGCCGGTGAACTTCGCGTTCAGCTTTGCGGCGGGGCTGCTGGCGGGCAACGCGAACATTGTCCGGCTGCCGGGGAAGCCCTTCGCGCAGACGGACATCCTTTGCGGCGCGATCCGGAAGCTGCTGGCGGAGGGATACCCGGAGATGGCGCCGTACATCGTGTTTGTCAAGTTCCCGCCGTCAAAGGCTATCGCGGACGCGTTTTCCGCAATCTGCAACGTACGGGTGATCTGGGGCGGGGACCGGACGGTGGCGGAGCTGCGGCAGTCTCCGATTCCGCCCCGGACGACGGAAATCACCTTCGCGGACCGGCACTCCATTGCCGTGATTGACGCGGACGCGTACCTGGCGGCGGAGGCAAAGGACGCCATCATCCGGAATTTCTACAATGACACCTATTACACGGACCAGAATGCCTGCACCTCCCCCCGGATCCTCTTCTGGCGGGGCAGCCGGAAGGCGGAGGCAAAGGCGGATTTCTGGGGCCGGGTGCACGCAATGGTCCAGGACGAATACCCCCTGGCAGCGGTGCAGGCGGTCGGGAAGCTGAGCGCGCTGTATTCTGTTGCGGCGGTGCGGCCGGTGAAATGGACGGACAGCGGGGACATGCTGGTGACCCGGGTCCGCGCGGAAGAAGCCGACCGGGAGCTGATGGACTACAAATACAACAGCGGGTTCTTTTTCGAGAAGGACATTGAGCAGCTGGAGGAGATTGCCGGGATCTGTGACCTGCGCTGCCAGACGCTGACCTATTTCGGCATCGACAGGGAAGAATTCCGGGCTTTCCTGGAGAAGGCGCGGCCGGCCGGCATTGACCGGATCGTACCCATGGGGAAGTCCATGGATTTTGCCCTGGTCTGGGACGGATATGACCTGATCCGCCAGATGTCCAGGCGGATTACCATTCTGTGAAGACGGAGGAACCTATGAAAAGAATCTGGGAAAACATCCTGCGGGACCTGTGGGTGATGCTGCTGGACATCATCGCGGTGAACCTGGCATATTACCTGGCTTTGCTGATCCGCTTCTACGTCAACCATGAGATGTATACCGTGGCGGCGGATTTCTACCTGCCGGCATTCCTGCGGTTCGCGCCGTTCTACACAGTACTGGCGCTGATCGTGTTCGCGGTGTTCCGGCTGTACGGGGGCATGTGGCAGTTTGCCGGGATCAATGACATGCACCGGATCGTCTGGGCCAACGCGGTGACGCTGCTGATCCAGGTGATCGGATCGACGCTGGTCTTTCCGCCGGCGAATTCCAACCGGATGCCGTTTTCCTATTACATCATCGGCGCGCTGCTGCAGTTCGCGATGGTGTCCATGATCCGCTTCAGCTACCGGATGCTGCTGGTGGAAAAGAAAAAAGCGGCGGAGCGGAAAAATTCCTCCATCCCGGTGATGATCATCGGGGCGGGGGAAACCGCGCGGAAAGCAATCGCGCACCTGGACGACACGCCCTACCGGGCGGCGGTGGCGGTCAGCGAGAAGGGCGCCGGGAAAATCCTGAACGGCGTGCCGGTGATCGCCGACTATACCTCGGCGCTGCCGTCGGTGAAGGCGGTTTTCATTGCGGACCGGAAGCTGGACGCGGAAAAGCGGCGGGAAATCCGGGAGAAATGCGAGGCCGCGGGCATTGACGTGCAGGATTACACCGGCGCGCTGGCCAACCTGGGCGGCCGGGTACCGGTATCCTCGCTGCTGGGCCTGATCCAGGGAACGGTGAAGATCCAGGTGGACGGGGAAACCCGGGAATATCCGAGCGGGGAGGAAGCCCTGAGGGCCCTGCAGGAACGATACGAGATTGAGAAAATCGAGGGTGCGACGATCGTGCTGAAGAAGCCTACGACTGCCGCGTATGCGGGCTACGACGCCTGGGCGAAGCAGCACAAGGAGGACACCGGGGAGGAAGTCAGCTTCTTCTGAGGCCGGTAAAGACGGCAATGGCCACGGGGAAGGGGTTTCCCCGAAAAGTACTTGCAGGACGGAGAACATCTCTATGATTGATTTCAGGAGTGATCCCAGGTTTAAAGGAATTGAACCCTTCCCGAACCGGGTCTGGCTTTCCTCGCCGACCATGCACGGGGATGAGCAGCGGTGGGTGGACGATTCCATCGCCACCAACTGGGTTTCCACCGTGGGCCGGAACATCGACGAGGGGGAGAAGACGCTGGCGGCATACGTCGGCGTCCGCTACGGAGTCGCCCTGGCCTCGGGCACGGCGGCGCTGCACCTGGCGACCAAGCTGGCCGGGGAAAAGCTCTACGGCCGGCCCAGGCCC
>ODAI011174311.1_pt1 | contig 10896 bp, 8 predicted proteins | sample 1539321 | NCBI WGS metagenome assembly ODAI01 (sample SAMN02144231, study PRJEB22623) | gut metagenome | biome: sheep rumen | host: Ovis aries | place: New Zealand | reverse complement strand
TCTACAAATCAACGGTGACAGGTCAGGCACCTGAGCCCGAGAGCAGAGCTGACACGAAAAAAGATAAAAAGAAGAACACCGACAGCAAGGCAGAGCCTGCCGACACTGACGTCAAGCAGACTGACACCGACGCGAAAGCTGCTCCTGCTGTCAGTAGCAAGGTACAGAAAATGGTCGATGAGATGTCCGTAGAGGAAAAGGTAGGACAGATGTTCATCGTCCGTGCGGATACTCTTGAAGAGGACGTTGCCGTAGATATAGGCGTCTCATGGGTAGATGAGGATATGAAGCAGACCCTTGTTGATTACCCGGTGGGCGGAGTTATCTACTTTGCGAACAACTGCTATGATCCAGATCAGCTGTCCTCTCTCAGCGATGATCTGCAGGCCTCATCTGATATACCGCTTTTCATAGCTATAGATGAGGAAGGCGGAAGCGTTGCAAGGATCGCTAACAACCCCGAATTCGGCGTTGAGGGCTATGACAGTATGCTCAGCATCGGCAATACCGGCAACACTGACAATGCCGAAGAGGTCGGCGAAACGATAGGCGCATACCTCTCCGAGTACGGCATAAACCTTGATTTTGCCCCTGTTGCTGACATTTTCACAAACCCTAACAACACCGTCATCGGCAACCGCTCCTTCGGCACTGACGCCGAGACCGTATCCTCAATGGTAAGCGCCTGCATAGACGGCTTCCATTCTCAGAATATCATGACCTGCCTGAAGCATTATCCCGGCCACGGTGATACCTCCGGCGATACGCACACGGGCTACGTTCAGGTGACAAAGACCTGGGACGAGCTTTTAGATGAAGAGCTTATCCCGTTTATCGATAATCTTGACAAAACGGATATGATAATGGCAGCGCATCTCACTCTGCCGAATGTTACGTCCGACGGACTTCCGGCTTCCCTCTCAAAGGAGCTTCTCACCGATAAGCTCAGAGGCGAGCTTGGTTATGACGGCGTTATTATCACTGACTCTCTGCTTATGGGTGCTGTAGCTGATAACTACTCCTCTGCGGAGTCGGCTGTCAAGGTCGTTAATGCCGGTGCTGACATCATTCTTATGCCTTATTCGCTTTCAAGCGCATATAATGCAGTTGTCAAGGCAGTCAATGACGGCAGCATTCCCGAAGAGAGAATAAACGAGAGCGTTACAAGAATACTCTCTCTCAAAGAAAAATACGGACTTATCTGAGGTGCTGTAAATGAGTAAACAGATCAAAAAGGTGCAGTTTGAAGGCTACACCTATATAGACGGCGGAGTGTGTGCAGCAAAGGGCTTCAAGGCCAGCGGCACCTACTGCGGAATTAAAAAGAGCGAAGTCCCTGACGGGAACGAGAGCCCGTTCAAGTCAAAAAATGACATAGGAATGGTAGTTTCCGATAGTTTGTGCTCTGCTGCGGCAGTTTATACGCAAAACAAAGTCAAGGGCGCTCCGATAACGGTAACAAAAAACAATCTCACAAAAACAGGCGGCAAGGCAAGAGCCATAATAGTGAACTCGAAAAATGCCAACACCTGCAATGCAGACGGTGAGCAGAAAGCGGCCAGAATGTGCGAGCTCACAGCAGAAGCCCTGGGTATCGCACCTGAGGAAGTGATAGTTGCCTCGACCGGTGTTATAGGTCAGGTGCTCCCGATCGAGCCTGTTGAAAAAGCAGTCCCTGTTCTGGTGAAGGAGCTTTCCTATGACGGGAACGAGCAGGCGGCCACTGCAATAATGACTACCGACACGGTGAAAAAAGAGATAGCCGTAGAGTTTGAGATCGACGGCACTAAGTATCATCTTGGCGGCATGGGCAAAGGCAGCGGAATGATACACCCGAATATGGCGACCACTCTCAATTTCTACACTACCGACTGCAATATCTCCTCGGGCGCTTTGCAGGCAGCCCTTGACGAGATAGTGAAGATCACCTACAACTGTCTCTCGGTAGACGGCGACCAGTCAACGAATGATATGGTGTGCGTTCTCGCAAATGCAGCTGCCGGCGGTGCTGAGATCATGACCGGCACTCCTGCTTTCGATGTGTTCAAAAAAGCGCTCTATATAGCTATGATGAACATAACAAAAATGCTCGCAAAGGACGGAGAGGGTGCCACCAAGCTCTTAGAATGCCACGTTACGGGCGCTCCGGATGTTGAGAATGCGATCATCATTGCAAAAAGCGTTATCCGCTCACCCCTTTTGAAATGTGCTATGTTCGGTGCAGATGCTAACTGGGGGCGTATACTCTGTGCGATCGGCTATGCAGAGGCAGATTTCGATATAGGAAAAGTTGCTGTATCTCTTTCGTCCGAAGCCGGAAAAATAGATGTTTGCAAAAACGGAGCCGGCATAGAGTTTTCAGAGGAAGAAGCAAAGAAGGTTCTTCTTGAAGATGAGATCATCATAGACGTCATCCTTGGCGACGGAGATGCCGAAGCAAAGGCATGGGGCTGTGACCTGACCTATGATTACGTTAAGATAAACGGAGATTACAGAAGCTGACGGAGCAGCTGCACTGCAGAAAAAACAGCTCTGTCAGATAAAGAGGTAAGTGAAGCAAAATGGATATTTCAAACAAAATACGCAGCCAGATACTTATCGATGCACTTCCGTACATACAGAAGTATCACGATAAGATCATCGTTATCAAATACGGCGGCAACGCGATGACCAACAACGAGCTTAAGGAAGCCGTTATGAGCGACATCGTGCTGTTGAGCGAGGTCGGCATAAAGGTCGTGCTCGTTCACGGCGGAGGCCCCGAGATAAATGCTATGCTCGGCCGCGTCGGTATAGAGAGCAAGTTTATCAACGGCCTCAGATATACCGGTGCCGAGACCATCGACATAGTAAAAATGGTACTCTGCGGCAAGGTGAACAAGGAGCTTGCCTCCGCACTGTCTCTCCACGGCGGAAGAGCGCTCGGTCTCTGCGGCTGTGACGGTGATATGATAGTGGCACAGAAGCTCCAGGGCGATGTTGATTACGGCTATGTCGGAGACATAAAGAAGATCACCACAAAGCCTATCATCGATGCTCTGAACAACGGCTATATCCCGATAATCGCGACCGTAGGCATAGGCGAGGACGGACAGGCATATAACATAAATGCCGATACCGCAGCCGCAAGGATAGCCTCCTGCCTGAGAGCGGAAAACCTTATCCTTATGACCGATATAGTAGGTCTTCTCAGAGACAAGGACGACCCCTCCACCCTGATTCATCATGTAAATGTCAGCGAGGTCCCGCACTTAAAGACCTCCGGCATAATAAGCGGCGGTATGATACCAAAGATAGACTGCTGCGTTGAGGCCGTAAGACGAGGTGTGAAGAAAACTGTCATCATCGACGGCAGAGTTCCCCACTCCATACTTATAGAGCTTCTCACCAATGAAGGCATAGGCACCCAGTTTGACTGATCGGAGGAACTAATGGAAAACAACATTCTCTTTTCAAACAACACGACAGTTGAAAAGGTGCTCTACGTTGCCGGTATGCACAATGAGCATGATGAATCAAACAAGAGGATAGCCTCATCATTTCTTCTGGCATATGCCATTATCATTGTTGCGATACTTATCCTTCTGGGCGGAACAGACCTCAAATGGTGGATAGTTCTCCTCATTGGCCTTGGCCTGACGGTGATAACCACTATCCTGAGAGTTAAGCTCATCTCAATGGGTGAGAACACCCGTCAGGATACCCACGTGACAGGAGAAAAATTCAACTGGAGATATGACTTCTATGAAGATCACCTCACCGCCGAAAAAGACGGCGAAAAGCATGAGATCAGATATGAGGACATAACCAAGATCAACGATTCCGGCAGCAGCTATCAGCTGAGAGCAGCCGATGAGAACTATACGATAAAGAAAAGCGGCTTCTCCCCTGCCGATGAGCAGAAAATGGTAAATATATTAAGGCAGTATCCCGCAGGGCTGTTTCTTATGAACGTAACCCGTGAGGAAGCACCTGCCGAAAATGAGGAAAGTGAATAAAAATGAATACGATAGAAAAATTCAATGAGCACGTTGTAGGCTCATACGGGCGTTTCGACCTCGTTCTTGAAAAGGGCGAAGGGCGCACTGCTACCTCTGAGGACGGCAAGACCTATATCGACTTCGGTTCAGGTATAGGTACGAACAGCCTCGGCTACTGCAACGATAAATGGGTCGAGGCGATCTGTGCGCAGGCCCATGCGATACAGCACACATCAAATTACTACTACACAAAAGTTCAGGCCGATTTTGCCGCAAAGCTTTGCGAGGCTACCGGCTATGACAAGATATTCTTCGGCAACAGCGGCGCCGAAGCTAACGAGTGCGCTATAAAGGTCGCAAGAAAATACAGCTTTGACAAGTACGGAAAAGATGCCGAAAGAAACATCATTGTAACGCTTGCAAACAGCTTTCACGGCAGAACGATGGCTACCCTCTCCGCCACAGGACAGGACAGCTTCCATAACTACTTCTTCCCGTTCGTTCCGGGCTTTGTGAACGCAAAGGCAAACGATATCGAAGACCTCAGAAGAGTTCTCGCGGAGAATGAGGGCAAGGTCTGCGCCGTTATGTTCGAGTTCGTTCAGGGCGAGGGCGGTGTCGTATCTCTCGAGAAGGATTTTATCGAAGCTATCTTTGAGGAATGCGGCAAGAACGATATCCTCACCATAGCTGACGAGGTACAGACAGGCGTTGGCAGGACGGGCGCACTTATCACTTCCAAGCTTTTCGGCGTTCAGCCCGATATCACCACCCTTGCAAAGGGTCTTGCCGGCGGAGTACCGATAGGTGCCTGCCTTACAAATAAAAAGACGAGCGGCGTCCTCACACCCGGCACGCACGGCTCTACCTTCGGCGGAAACCCCTTAGCCTGTGCAGGCGGTCTCTCGGTGCTCGATACCGTTCTCTCAGAGGGCTTCCTCGATGAGGTATGCCGGAAGGGTTATTATTTCTATCAGAAGCTTATGGCCTTCGATGAAGTTGAAAACGTTACAGGCACAGGTCTGATGATAGGCATAACACTCAAGAACAAAACTGCTAAAGATATCTGCAAGGCGTGTCTTGATAACGGCCTGCTCGCACTTACCGCAAAGGAAAAGCTCAGGCTGCTGCCGCCGCTCAATATAACCTATGATGAGATAGATAAGGGTCTTGCGATCCTTGAAAAAGTATTAAACCAGTAACGGAGGATAAATATGAAACACTTACTCAAAATGCTCGATCTCTCAACGGAGGAGATCTTTGAAATACTCAACCTTGCCGACCAGCTCAAGTATGAGAACAAAAACGGCATCACTCACCACATATTAAAGGGTCAGACCCTCGGTATGATATTCCAGAAGTCCTCTACCCGTACCCGTGTAAGCTTTGAGACCGGTATGTATCAGCTGGGCGGTCAGGCACTGTTCCTCTCAAACCGCGATCTCCAGATAGGCCGCGGCGAGCCCGTTCAGGATACTGCAAGGGTGCTCTCACGCTACCTTGACGGCATAATGATCCGCACCTTTGAGCAGAAAGAAGTTGAGGATCTTGCAAAGTTCGGCTCTATCCCGATAATCAACGGCCTGACAGATTTCTGTCACCCGTGCCAGGTGCTTGCCGATCTTATGACGATCAGGGAATTCAAGGGCACGTTTGAAGGCCTTAAAATGTGCTATATCGGCGACGGAAACAATATGGCAAATTCACTCATAGTTGGCGGACTTAAGGTAGGAATGGACGTAAGCATCGCCTGCCCTGACGATTATCAGCCTGACCCCGAGGTGCTTGAATTCACAAAGCAGTTCGCAGATAAGTTCAAAATGACTGACGTTCCTCTTGAAGCTGCAAAGGACGCAGACGTTCTCTTCACAGATGTATGGACATCAATGGGTGAAGAGGCCGAGACAGAAAAGCGCAAGATCGCGTTCAAGGGCTATCAGATCAACGATGAGATAATGGCAGCTGCAAAGAGCGACGCTATGGTACAGCATTGCCTGCCTGCTCACCGCGAGGAGGAGATCACCGAAAAGGTATTCGAGGCTCACGCAAATGAGATCTTCGAGGAAGCTGAGAACCGTCTCCACGCACAGAAAGCAGTTCTCGTAAAGGTAATGAAAAAAGACTGATAAAAGCTGCCGCAGAAAAACCGCTGCGGCAGCTTTTGTACGATTTTTTGTACAGTTAAATTTCTTATATCTGCCTATTGACAAATAAAAGCAATTGTGTTATAATACAATACTACGCCGAGGAGGTTTTTCAAGTGGCAATAGATAAGAAAGGCACCAAGCAGATAGCCGACAACCGCAAGGCGCGGCACGATTATTTTGTGCTTGAGGAAATAGAGTGCGGTATAGAGCTTGTCGGCACGGAAGTCAAGTCTATCAGAGCCGGCGGAGTTAATCTGAAAGACAGCTGGTGCGCTATCGAAAACGGAGAGATGTGGGTGAAGGGAATGCACATCTCGCCCTATGAGCACGGCAACATCTTCAATAAAGACCCACGGCGTGAACGCAGACTTCTTCTGCACAAAAGAGAGATAATGAGGCTTCTTGGCAGCGTTAAGCAGGAGGGCAACACTCTTATACCGCTGGCGCTTTATTTCAGGGGCAGCAGAGTCAAGCTCGCACTAGGCGTTTGCAAGGGCAAAAAGCTTCACGACAAGCGCGAGGATATGGCTAAAAAGGCAGCTCAGAGAGATATAGAAAGAGCGCTGAAAAATAGGTAATAGGTAATAGGTAATAGGGAATAGAAATGTGCTTTTTAGCGAAAGTTGTATTGACTGCGTAAGATAGCTATTGCTAAAGGATCGCACAGCGTTACTGTTGAGCACTTCGGCTTCACTCTGATAAACGGGGTGTCAGTGAATTGTTCCCTCAGTAAAAGACAAAGAAAAATGAAAGTCACCGAGCAGCAAAACTAATAGTACGGTCTGTGCTGTGAACGGTTTAGCCGCGCGGCGAGCGTGGGGATGCAATGGTTTCGACGGGGATCATGAAGTATGATAAGCGAGTAGAGGAGCGCAACCTCTTAAAACGGCGCACGTTTTAAAATTAGACGACAACGATAATTTTGCTTTAGCAGCTGCTTAAGTCAGCGCTCGTCTTGCCCATGAGTACCACGGCTTGGGATAAGGCGTCGATCAGTGGTGAACGTTATAGGGCGATGACTGTGACCCTATGATGAATTACAGTCTACCGAGCGGCAGGGCGTGTCAGTTTGCCCTCCGCAAGGGAATTTCAAATAACTGACTACACTCGTAGAAGTTCGTATGGATCGGTTTTCGGACAGGAGTTCGATTCTCCTCATCTCCACCATAACTGCCCTGACACTCAGGTGTCAGGGCAGTATTTATATACTCATACACAAAAAGGTCCCCGACACCTCGGAGACCTTTTATCATTATCTGTAAATCTGTAAGTTATTTCACTGCCGCCAGCAGAGCATCTACCCTGTCAGTCTTTTCCCAGCTGACATCAAGATCCTCCCTGCCGATGTGGCCGTATGCAGCCAGCTGCTTGTATATCGGTCTTCTCAGATCAAGATACTCGATAATAGCAGAGGGCCTCAGGTCAAACACCTTGTTCACAGCCTCAGCCAGCTTCTCGTCAGATACCTTACCCGTGCCAAAGCTGTCGACCATTACGGAAACAGGATTTGCAACACCGATAGCGTATGCGAACTCTACCTCGCACCTGTCAGCAAGGCCTGCCGCTACGATGTTCTTAGCCACATACCTTGCAGCATAAGTCGCCGAACGGTCTACCTTTGTCGGGTCCTTTCCTGAGAAAGCTCCGCCGCCGTGACGCGAATAGCCGCCGTATGTATCTACGATTATCTTTCTTCCCGTCAGTCCGCTGTCTCCCATAGGTCCGCCAACAACGAATCTCCCTGTCGGATTTATAAAGTATGTGGTGTCTCCGTCAAGCAGCTCTGCCGGTATAACAGCCTTGATGACCTTCTCAATGATATCTTCCCTGATCTGCTCGAGAGCCACATCAGGGTCATGCTGAGACGAAACTACCACCGCATCTATCCTTGCCGGCTTTCCGTCAATGTACTCAACCGTTACCTGTGTTTTTCCGTCAGGCCTGAGATACGGGAGCACTCCGCTCTTTCTGACCTCTGTCAGCCTTTTAGCCAGCCTGTGAGCAAGCGAGATCGGCATAGGCATAAGCTCAGGCGTCTCATTGCAGGCATAGCCGAACATTATTCCCTGATCTCCCGCACCGATATCGAATGCGTTTTCCTCTCTTCCCTCAAGCGCATTATCAACACCCATAGCAATATCAGGCGACTGCTTGTCGATAGTCACCATAACTGCACAGGTGTTTCCGTCAAAGCAGTATTCTCCCCTGTCGTAGCCTATCTCGATAACTGTATCGCGCACTATCTGGGGTATATCAACATTCGCCTTGGTGCTTATCTCACCCATGCACATTATAAATCCCGTGTTTGTAACAGTCTCACACGCAACTCTCGACTGCGGATCCTCTGCCAGAAGTGCATCAAGTATCGCATCTGATACCTTGTCGCAGATCTTATCGGGGTGCCCTTCAGTAACGGATTCTGATGTAAAAAGAACTCTTGACATATGATTACTTCCTTTCTGATAAAAGCCATAAACAAACAAAAAAGACGTCCGAACGATCCGAAACGCCTGCAAAAAACCGCTTTTTCCTCATCTTTCGGATCAAAACCGCAGGATCTGGCACCTTAACCTCGGTCTCCCTCGGTCAGGTTGTCGGGCTTCACAGGACCTGTTTCCTCCACCACTCTTGATAAGGTTTATTGACAAATACATTATACAACACATTTCTCCCTTTGTCAACAACACTCTTCGATTTTGTATATTTTAACCTTATCAAAGAATATCCTGCCGCTGTAATTGTTGACAATGCTGATAGGATATGTTAAACTAATAAAAGTGATGAATGAAAAGCAGGAGCTGATCGTATGAAACACGAAGAAAACCTTAATATTTCCTTTGCAGTAGATCTGCTTTACCCCTCACCCGAAAAGAAGGACGCCATGAAAAGGCGCAGGGCTAAGCTTTACGATCTGCCGCAGGGCTATGTGAGAAATCTGGAGCTTGAAAAGCTTGCCTCTCTACTGAGCCCCTATAATAACCACTATACAGTAAACCTCTTCAACGAGCTTTGTGACGACCCTGACATCATCAACTACAGATTAGATATCATTGCAGACTTTATGGCCGTGCCAAAGCTTGGCACCACCGTCAGAAAGATCATCGATGTTATGGTCGAGAACGACCGCAAAAACGTCTATAACCTTAACGACCCCGACTCCTTTGACAAGCTTGACGACGCTATCACCGCCTTTGACGGCTACATTCAGTGCATGGATATAATGCACGAATTCTGGGAGCGCTATAAAGAGCAGCTGCGCTCCGAGGGCATAAAAAGAATGTTTGCCTTTTTTGAGGAGCAGTTTTATGACAAGCATTTTGTCAAGCTCAGAGAAGAACTGGCTGAGCTGAAGGAAGAGATCTCAAAAGGTATACGAAGCGTTACCGTCGCCGTGAACCTTGATGACAGAATGGTGCCGATCTCGGCAGGTATAGTTGAGTATTCTCAGGAGCCATATGTTATAAAGCCTTCCCTCTTTGACAGGATAATCTATCACGGTGCATATTTTGGTGAGAACACCGTCAAAAAGCTGCACACCAAATTCGTAGCTAGCGAATCCGTAAGGGACAGGATAGTAAACACTGCTGATGAGAGCTTATTCAAGGAGCTTTCCTACCTTACCGATAAGTATGTTGATATGATAGACGATGTTTTGAAGCAGTATCAGCGCATCGGCTTTAAGGATATGTACAATATCAACTATCAGCTTGAATTTTATCTCGGTGCGGTGAACCTTATTGAGCTTGCTAAGAGTGCTGGTCTCGGAATGTGCCGTCCTAAGATCCTTCCGGCAGGTGAGAGAAAAAGCGTTATGAAGGGGCTTTACGATATGATCTATTTCTCCGAATGCAGGCTGTGGAACCTCAGAGCCAAGGAGAAAAAGACCGTAGTGACGAATGACATCGCCTTTGATGACAGGTCAAGAATGTACATTCTCACAGGCGCCAACAACGGCGGAAAGACCACCTTTGTACGTGCGATAGGTATTTGTCAGCTGATGGCGCAGACAGGCCTGTATGTACCCTGCGAAAGCTGCGAGATCTCTCTGACAGACTTTATCTACACGCACTTCCCCAAGGAGGAGCAGACAGGCATAGATGCCAGCAAGTTCACCACTGAGATCAAGGAGTTCAAAACTATCAGCGATACCATTACGCCCTCAAGCCTGCTGCTTATGAACGAATCTATCCAGAGCACCACCCCGAATGAGTGCATAGACGTTTCAAAGGAGCTTCTGAAAATATTCTGTATGATAGGAGTAAGGGGCATTCTTGCGACGCATATAGTTGATCTGGCAGAGCTTATCGATGACATCAATTCCGAGCCTGACATAGCCTCAAAGATCGATAGCTTAGTTGTTACGGTCGATGAAGCCACAGGAAAGCGCCTTTACAGGATAGAGCGCGGAGTGCCTGCCATGACAGGCTATGCAAGCCATATCCTGCAGCAGTTTGGCATAAATGCCGATGAGATAAAAGAGAGACTCTCTAAATAACTGTACAAAAAAGAGGACTACCTTAAGGCAGTCCTCTTCTCTTATAACTTGCTGTCAATAATAAACGGTTTCGTTTTCATCGCTGTAGTAGTACTCATAATCCAGATCGCTCGTGCTCTCAGGCTCCATTCCTGCGTCTAACAGCTCCTGATAAATGGTCTCGGTGTCGCAGTCATAGCACATATTCTGATCGAAAACGATGTCCCAGTAGTATTTATCAGCGGGATCGTAGAGGTCTGCCTTTTTGAATTCCTTCCTCTCGTTGACCACGATA
>ODAI010890280.1_pt1 | contig 10896 bp, 12 predicted proteins | sample 1539321 | NCBI WGS metagenome assembly ODAI01 (sample SAMN02144231, study PRJEB22623) | gut metagenome | biome: sheep rumen | host: Ovis aries | place: New Zealand | reverse complement strand
CCGTGACAACATGGCATTCGCTCTCAAGCTCAGAAGAATGAGCAAGGACGAGATCAACCGCCGCGTTACAGAAGCTGCTAAGATCCTCGAGATCGAGCACCTCCTCGACAGAAAGCCTAAGGCTCTCTCCGGTGGACAGAGACAGAGAGTTGCTCTCGGACGTGCTATCGTTCGTGATCCTAAGGTCTTCCTCATGGACGAGCCTCTCTCCAACTTGGATGCTAAGCTCCGTGTTCAGATGCGTGTTGAGATCACAAAGCTCCACCACAGACTCAAGACAACATTCGTATACGTTACACATGACCAGACAGAGGCTATGACCATGGGTACAAGAATCGTTGTTATGAAGGACGGATTCATCCAGCAGGTTGATTCACCTACAGAGCTCTACGATAACCCGATCAACACATTCGTTGCAGGATTTATCGGAATGCCTCCTATGAACTTCATCAATGCTACAATCAATGTTGATGGTTCTGATGTTTATGTAACATTCGAGAATGTAACAGTTAAGCTCCCTGAGCGTTATGCTGTTGAGGAAGTTATGGAGCGCGATGGTCAGGAGGTTATCTTCGGTGTACGTCCTGAGGCTATCACAGACGAGTCCACATACGTTACAGATCACCCCGAGTCTGCATTCTCCGCTGACGTTGACGTCGTTGAGATGCTCGGTGCCGAGACATATCTGTACGTTACGGTTAACGGTTCGCTCCCTCTCACATGTAGAGTTGACCCTACAACTTCCCAGTCTACAGTTGGTCAGGTTGTTGACCTTGCTATCGACACTAACCGTATCCACCTCTTTGACAAGGATACAGAGCAGAGCATCATTTCCTGATAATATACTCTCCAGAGTTGTAAAGAGTCGCACGGGTTTGTCCCGGCGACTCTTTTTGCTTGTCTGAAACTTTGCTATTGTGTTTCATCCTGCCCTCAAGCCTTGTTAAAAATCGTCTAAAAAGTTATTATTTACTGGTAAAAGTGTGTCCTCGTCCGAGAAAAGGAGAAAACCATGGAAGAGATTAAAAAATGCATACGCGTTGCCGCACCAATACTCAAGACCGAAGCCGGAGTTATGGATACAAACGGACTTATCATTGCATCCACAAACCCTGAGAGTGAAGGCCAGACAGATTCTGCTTCCAGAGCAGTAATGCTGAGCGACGATCAGTTCTCCTCCACTTCCGATAAGACCTATATGAAGATATATGTAACGGATCAGGTTCGTTATATCGCATATCTTAACGGTACGGATGCCAATTCCAGGACTAATCTTTCTTTGCTCGGCGAATGGATAAGATCGGTTGTAAAGGAACACGGTTCAGATGCCGAGAAGGAGCTTTTCACAAAGAATGTTCTTCTTGAGAATGAGCTTCAGGGAGAGATTCCGATAAAGGCAAGAGACTTTAAGATCAACTGTAATGATCCGAGACTCGTTATTGTTGTAAGAACAAATGAAGAGCAGGGTGCTGCTACTCTTGATATACTCCAGAGCATCTACGGGGAGTCTTCGGATTCCACGGTCATCCCGATGGATGAGAGCACATCGATCATCGTACTTAATGTATCCGAAGTAGGCGAGAGTGAATCGGATAAGGATGCATATACGGATGAGATCTCAAGTGCGATCTTAGACAGTCTTAATAATGAGGGTATCACAGCCTATATAGGTATCGGTTCGTTCGTTCCCCTGTTCCAGCAGATAGCGAAGAGCTACAGAGATGCAATGCTTGCATTGAGAGTAGGAAAAATCTTCGAGAAGAATTGCTACATTTCAAAGTATAACCAGCTCGGACTCGGAAGGCTTATCTATCAGCTTCCTTCCACGCTCTGCCGTATGTTTATCGACGAGGTGTTCCCTAACGAGGCTTACAAGTCTCTTGATGAAGATACCATCGAGACGATCGATTGCTTCTTTAAGAACAACCTTAACGGAAGTGAGACGAGCCGTGAGCTTTTCGTACACAGAAATACTCTTGTTTACAGACTTGATAAAGTCAAGAAGAATACAGGTCTCGATTTAAGATCGTTTGATGATGCCGTTCTGTTTAAGATGGCCTCCATGGTAAGGACGTATCTTCAGTATCTTGAGACCTCCAAGGATAACATGATCAGATGATAAAATTTCAAAATGTTCACAAGACATACAAGAATTCCGGAGTTAATGCCTTAAAGGGCGTATCTTTTCTGATAGATGACGGAGAATTTGTATTCATCATAGGAAAGAGAGGCGCAGGTAAATCCACGATACTTAAATGTATGGACTGCGACGATAGCACCGATGAAGGTGCGGTTTTCGTAGACGGATTTAATATCTCGAGTATGCCGAGAGCGTTGGTTCCGGTTCTTCGCCGTCAGGTGGCAATGGTCTTCCAGGACTTCAGACTTATAGAGACGAAGACCGTCTCGGAGAATATCGCCTTTGCGGGCGAGATCATCGGACTTACACAAAGGAATCTTCATCAGAAGATCCAGCTCGTTCTCAATATCGTAGGTCTTAAGGATAAAGCCGATGATTACCCGGCTTCTCTTTCAGGCGGTGAACGACAGAGAGTTGCAATCGCGCGTGCGATGCTCAATAACCCTAAGGTTATAGTCGCTGACGAGCCCACGGGGAATTTGGATCCTGAGACTTCCGAGAATATCATGGGTCTTCTTCTTGATATCAACAGATCGGGAACAACGGTCATTGTATGTACACACGATTCCAATATGGTCGATAAGATGAAGAAGAGAGTTATCGAGATCGATAACGGTTATGTCGTCAGAGATAAAGAGGGCGGTTCCTATGCGGATGAAGAGCCGGAAGAGGAGCAGCAGGTCGATTCCGGATTTGCATTCGGAGATGATTCCGACTACAGGAACGAGTCCGATGAGGGTTCGTATGCCGATATGAATAAGGGATCGGATTTCTTCTTCGGCGAGACGCCCGCAGCCGCGCTTGAAGCTGCAAGAGCCGAAGCGATGAGGATTGCAGCGGCATCCGCTTTAAAGTCTGCTCCCGCACCGGCACCTGTTCCGATGATACCTTTCTCCGATACGGAGGATGACGGATATGACGACGAAGAGGTTGCTTTCGAGGATGTTATGACGGATATCGCGGATCTTCCCGTGGAGAATGAGGTTGAAGCAGCCCCGGAGGAAGAGCCTTCCGTTTCGCACGAGGAGCCGTTAAAACTTGAAGAGGATACTTCGGCTCCCGAGAAGATCCCCGTCGAGGAATTGCCTGTATTGCAGGAGACAACTGAGGAGATACCCGCAGAAGATGCTCTTGAGGAGATTCCCGTAGAACAGATCTCGGAGACATCTACTGACGAGCAGGTTACCGAAGAAGACGACAGCTGGCTTAAGGAAGTCCGCATGGATGATATAGATCTTGATATCCAGGAGGACGACGAGTGATCATTAAGACATTTTTCAATTCAATAAGAGAAGGTTTCTCAGGATTTAAAAGGCATCCGTTCGTTACCATAGCATCAATTACGACCGTGCTTCTCATGCTTATCATCCTTAGTGCGTTTATCGTGTTTTCCGCTAACGCCAGAACAATAATGAAGAAGCTCGGGCAGCAGCCTCCTATCGAGGTATATATGCAGCTTTATGCTACTGAAGAGCAGATCATGCAGACCGAACAGCTTATCGGGGAAGATACTCGTATCATAGACTGCCTGAGAAGAAGTCCTGAGGAGAACTACAATAATTTCAAGGCGAATCTCGGTGACAGCCAGTCTATTCTTGATGAGTTTGATTATAACCAGTACCTGCCATACACATTCAGTTGCAGGATATCGGATCCCGCGATGTCGGAAGACGTAGTCGCAAGGCTTGCCACATTGCCCGGGGTTGCAAAGGTATCGACGGAGAGCCGTGTAATGAATGTTCTTGAGAGAGCCGGCAAGTATGTAAATATCGGTACGGCGGTAGCATCGATACTTCTTTTTGTTATCGCGCTGTTCATTATATCTACGATGGTAAGACTCTCCGTTTATTCGAGATCGAACGAGATCGAGATCATGAAGTTCGTCGGCGCAACAAATGCATACATTCGTATGCCGTATGTTATTGAGGGCGCGATGATCGGTCTTATCAGTGCGGTATGCGCATGGCTGGTTACGATAGCTGCCTATAAAGCGCTTTACGATACAACAATGGCAAATGTCGATCCGACGAGTTTCTACGCTATCCTTCCTACGCGGGGAATCATGTGGTATGTACTGATCTTCGTTGTGGTAACCGGAGTCCTGATCGGCGGAATCGGAAGCGGAATATCAGTAAGGAAGTATATTAAGGTATGATAAGAAGCTTTGTCGAAAACAATATCAAGAAGGTAACGACCGCGCTTCTTGCAACGGCTTTTATCGGAGCCGGCAGTTTCTCGGCTCTTATGTTCTCGAAGCCCGTGTATGTCAGTGCATCGGGAACTGTCTTCGAGAGAGCGGTTCATTTCAGCTTTGATACGCAGGAAGAGCTCGATGAAAGAAGAGAGCAAAGAGAGCAGGCGATGGCACAGGCTGAGGCCGCTGCCGGAAGAGTTTCCGCATTGGCAGGTCAGCAGAGTGCATTAAGAGGCGAGCTTGCCGAGCTAAACGACCTGTCGGAGGAACAAAGAGCCCAGTATGAGGTTATCTCAGCGCAGCTTGCAGCTGCACTGGTTGCCAAGACGGAAGCCTTGGATCAGTATATTACCGCTCAGGAAAATCTTGAGGCAACTGAGGAGATGTTCCAGGAAAGACTCTCCGTAATGTTTGAATATCAGAATAAATCCACGCTCGAGGTCTTGCTTGAGTCGGACAGTATCGCAGGCTTTTTCACAAATATGGAGATCATAACCTTGATCGCCGATGCCGATGCGCAGGCGGTGGATCAGATGGAGATCGCACTTGAGAATGCCGAGATGCAAAGGGAGATCGCCTTGCAGGAAGCAGATGAGATGCAGGCGATCGCCGATGAGAAGCAGGCTCAGTTAGATGAGCTTGAGGACAGGATCGGAGAGACGACGGCGGCATTGGAGGATATCTCGTGTGAGCTTGATTCCTGGACCGCGCAGGAGAATTCTCTTGAAGCCCTCGCAGCACAGCTTGATTCTCAGATAGCGAGTCTCCAGGCTCAGCGCGATGCGGAAGTTGCAGCCGCTATAGCTGCAACGGCGACAACAACGACTACTACTGCGGCCACAACCGCAACTTCGCAGTCAACGGATACCGTTCAGACAGATCCGATAACAGGTCAGGTTCTGACAACTGAACAGACGCAGGCAACCGAAGCGACTCAGACGGAGGCAACTCAGGCTCCCGAGCCTCAGCCGGCTGCTACTTCATCTGCAAGCGGTGTATCTTTGCAGTGGCCTACATGGTGTCATACGATCACATCTCCTTTCGGTTACAGAGTTCATCCTATCTATGGCAATACGAGATTCCATTCCGGTGTTGATATCGGTGCGGGCTTCGGAGATACGATAATGGCAGCTGCCTCCGGTACGGTCATTTATGTTGAGACTCCTGTTCCGGGACAGAACTGGGGCGGATCCGGTTACGGAAACTATTTCATTATCGATCACGGTAACGGAGTTTCCACGCTCTATGCGCATTGTACGGATGTATATGTATCAAACGGACAGTCCGTATCTGCGGGCCAGGCTGTCGGAACGGTCGGTTCAACCGGCGGCTCCACCGGAGCTCATCTGCATTTCGAGGTAAGAGTTAACGGAGACAGAGTGGATCCTCTGTCATGTCTCCCGTAATCATAATAAAGGTATTTATATATGGAAGAAGGTTACTATGCCTCAGGTATGCCTGAGGACGAGAAGCTGGACCACCTCGTAAGAGCGGTCGCACTTCACGGCAATGTAAAAGCTGTAGCGATAAGAACGACCGCTGTCTGTGAGAAGGCAAGAAGCATCCACGGCACGACGAATGCGGCAACGGCTGCGCTCGGACGGTTTATTACCGGTTCTCTGCTTATTGCCGAGAGCATGAAGAATGAGACGGATACCCAGACTACGATAATAAGGTCGGACGGCCCGATCCGCGGAATGACCTGTGTCTGTGATAATCTCGGGCATGCGCGTGCTTATCCTTCTGAGGCAAATGTCGAGACTTCTTATATCAGACCCGGCAAGATCAATGTAGGAGCTGCCGTAGGCAAGGGTTCGTTAACGGTCATCCGCGACGTAGGCTTGAAGGAACCGTATTCGGGTTCGGTTGAACTGGTCTCGGGCGAGATAGCCGAGGATTTCACCTACTACCTTGCCGCTTCGGAGCAGACTCCTTCCGTAGTTGCACTCGGAGTGCAGATCAAAGACGGCAAAGTTGTTAATGCCGGCGGCATGATGATCCAGATGATGCCGGGATACACCGACGAGGATCTTGATTATGTGGAGAAACGCGCTAACGGCGGTTTCCCCGAGATCACATTTCTTATGGAGGAAGGATTCTCTCCGGCGAAGATCCTCGATCTTTTTATGGGTGATCCGGGTATCGAGTATCTTAACGGTTATCCGGTAAGCTTCTCATGCCCCTGTTCCGCCGAGAGAATGTCCGCAGGTCTTGCCACGCTCGGCAGATCCGAACTTTATACAATGATCAAGGAGAATAAAGAGATAGAGACGGTATGTCACTTCTGCGGTTCCAAGTATGTCTTTACTCCCGAGCAGATAGAGAAGATCTTCTCTGAAAAGATGGGAAAATCTTCTGATTGAGAATTTGACCATTCTGTCGCATATTTTATGCCGTTTTTTATATAGTAATTACAGATTTAAATATTTTTTCAAAAAGTGCTTGCTTAATAGCCAAAACCGTAGTATTATGTCTCCCGTGCGACTTTAGGGACGCATATGCAATGAAGCCGGAGATTGCCGTCGTAGCGTGAGCTGCACAGTTCGGCGGGTAACTTCGGTGGAGCAGTCGGGACACAGATCCCGGCGATTCGGCTTAAAGCCGGCAGCGATTTAATTATGAACCGTTGCCCGGGAGCCAAAGTGCCGTAAGTATACGGTAACTGGAGATCCGGGTTTTTGAATGGAAGATAAGGAAACGCCCGGCAAGGTTGAAAATAATACAGCATATTTGGAGGAACAAACATGGCTAACCAGAAGATGAGAATCAAGATCAAAGCTTATGATCACAAGCTCCTTGACGAGAGCGCAGCTTCAATCATTGCTGCAGTTCAGAGAACAGGTGCTTCCTATTCGGGACCTATCCCGCTCCCTACAGAGAAGGAAGTTGTTACAATCTTAAGATCACCTCACAAGTACAAGGATTCTCGTGAGCAGTTCGAGCAGAGAACTCATAAGAGATTGATCGATGTATATACGCCCAACGCTAAGACAGTTGAGGCACTTGAAAAGCTTGACATACCTGCCGGCGTTTCCGTAGAGCTCAAGGCTTAATAGAAACAAAGACAGGCTTAATCGGTTGCGGAACCGCCAAGTCCGTGGCCGAGGTCATGTTCGCTGCAAAAGGCGGGCGAACCAATAACCTAAACAGGAGGAAAGAAGAATGGCAAAATTTGTTATCGGCAGAAAGTCCGGAATGACACAGCTCTTCGATGAGAACGGCAACGTTATTCCCGCAACCGTCATTGAAGTAGAGCCTATGTATGTGCTCCAGAACAAGACGGTTGAGACAGACGGCTACAAGGCTGTCAAGGTCGGTTCCGGTGCAGTTCGCGAGAAGCTCGTGAACAAGCCTGACAAGGGTCAGTTTGCAAAGGCCGGAGTTGAGGTAAAGAAGGTAATCCGCGAGTTCAAGACTGAAGAAGACTATGAGCTCGGACAGGAGATCAAGGTTTCCGACATGTTCAACGTCGGCGATCAGGTTGACGTAAGCGGTGTATCCAAGGGTAAGGGTTACCAGGGTAACATCAAGCGTCACGGACAGAAGGGTGGACCTGACGGTCACGGCTCCATGTACCACAGAAGAGTCGGTTCCATGGGTTCCACTTCCACACCCGGTCGTGTATTGCCCGGCAAGAAGATGCCTGGACATATGGGTGCGGTAAATTGCACAGTTCAGAACTTAAGCGTTGTCATGGTTGACGGCGACAGAGGAATCCTCGTCCTTAAGGGCGCGATTCCCGGACCTAAGGGCGGCCTCGTAACAGTCGAGACTTCCGTAAAGGCAAAGTAATAGGCGGGAGGAGAGATAAAAATGGCTAAATTAGACATCTACAATCTTAGCGGCGCCGTTACTGGTTCTATTGAGCTTTCCGATGCAATCTTCGGAATCGAGCCCAATAAGCATGCGATTGCCGCAGTAATCAGAAATCAGCTTGCTAATCGCCGTCAGGGCACATCAAGCACAAAGACAAGAAGCGAGACAAGAGGCGGCGGTAAGCGCCCTTGGAGACAGAAGGGAACAGGTCGTGCACGTCACGGTTCCACACGTTCTGCTCAGTATGTAGGCGGTGGTACGATCTTTGGACCCAAGCCCAGAGACTACAGCTACACACTTCCCAAGAAGATCAAGAGATTGGCTCTTAAGTCTGCTCTTTCTTCCAAGCTTCTTGATAACAAGATCATCGTTGTTGAGGACTTCAACCTCGATGAGATCAAGACAAAGGCAGCTGTCAAGGCTCTTGCTGATCTTAAGGTAGAGAATGCTCTTATCGTTCTTGATGCAAAGAATGAGAATGCTGAGCTTTCTGTAAGAAATATCCCTGATGTTAAGGCATCCCTCGTTAATACGATCAATGTCTTCGACATCATGAAGTACGACAGCTTCCTCGTAACAAAGGCAGCCGTTGAGAAGATTGAGGAGGTGTACGCATGATTAAGACAGCGCAGGACATCATCATCGCGCCGGTAATCACCGAGAAGTCTTCGGGAGAGATGGCTGAAGGCAAGTACACATTCAAGGTTGCGGTAAGTGCTACCAAGACTGAGATCAAGAAGGCTTGTGAGGAGCTTTTCGACGTAAAGGTTACTGCAGTTAATGTTGCTAACTACGACGGTAAGCTCAAGAGACAGCGTTACCAGCTCGGCAGAACACCTGCTTTCAAGAAGGCAGTTGTTACTATCGACACAGAGGGTAAGGATATTTCTTACCTCGGTAAGGGCGGTAAGGCCGTTAAGGTTTCGAAGAAGTATAAGACATCCATCGAAGACTTTGGCTTTGGTGTGTAAGGTCAGATAAGGAGTAAAAAAATGGCAGTAAAAACATTTAATCCTACTTCTCCGGCAGTCAGACAGATGGCAGTTGCCGATTATTCTGTCCTTACTAAGAAGGCACCTGAAAAGAGCCTCCTTACGACAGCCAAGAAGCATGCCGGTCGTAACTCTTACGGCCGTATCACTGTTCGTCACCAGGGTGGCGGAAACAGAAGGAAGATCCGTATCATTGACTGGAAGAGAACAAGAGACGGAGTACCCGCAGTTGTAAAGGCTATCGAGTACGATCCTAACCGTACAGCTTATCTCGCACTTATCCAGTATCAGGACGGACAGAAGTCTTATATCCTTGCTCCTAACGGAATCAAGGTTGGACACAAGATCGAGAGCGGCGTGGATGCTGATATCCTTCCCGGTAATGTAATCCCTCTCTCAGAAATTCCTGTAGGTACAGTAATCTGCTGTGTTGAGATGAATCCCGGTGCAGGCGCACAGCTCGTTCGTACAGCTGGTGCTTCCGCTCAGCTCATGGCTAAGGAAGGCGATTACGCTCAGGTAAGACTTCCTTCCGGTGAGGTTCGTATGATCTCTCTCAAGTGCCGTGCAATGATCGGTGAGATCGGAAATGCCGAGCACGAGAACGTTAAGCTCGGTAAGGCCGGTAAGTCCAGACATCTTGGAATCAGACCTTCCGTTCGTGGTGTTGTTATGAACCCTAACGATCACCCTCACGGTGGTGGTGAAGGTAAGTCACCTGTCGGTCTTCCGGGTCCTGTTACACCTTGGGGTGTTCCTACTCTCGGTAAGAAGACGAGAAATAAGAAGAAGCAGTCTAACAAGTACATTGTTAGAAGCAGAAAGGGTTAAGGAGGAATAAGATGTCCAGATCCGTTAAGAAGGGTTACTACGTACAGGAAGCCCTTATGAAGAAAATCAAAGCATTGAATGATGCCGGAGAGAAGAAGGTTATCCAGACCTGGTCCCGCGCTTCCACCATTTTCCCTGAGTTTGTAGGACACACAATCGGTGTTTATGACGGTCACAAGTTTATTCCCGTATATGTTACAGAGGACATGATCGGTCATAAGCTCGGAGAGTTCGCTCAGACACGTAAGTTCGGCGGTCACACAAGCGGTGAGAAGTCCGCTAAGGCCGGCTGATCGTAGAAGGAGGAACGATTCGTGGAAAAGATTATTTTGAACAAAGAAAATATTGAGAAGAACCGTGAGGCGATCCTCGAGGCTTATGCAGCTGAGGGATCTTCCAGCTCAAGGCTTCCCACCCCTACCAAGAAGCAGAAGAAGCTTCTCGGACTCGGAAGAGATCAGGGTACAGCAACAGCTAAGTATGTAAGAATCTCACCCCGTAAGGTAAAGATTGTTGCAGATCTTATCAAAGGAAAGTCTCTTGAGGATGCTTATGCAATCCTGACTTACACTCCCAAGGCGGCTTCGCCCGTTCTTACAAAGGTGCTCAAGTCCGCAGAGGCAAATGCAGTAAACAACTTCGGCCTTAACAAGTCCGATCTTTATGTAGCAGATGCTTATGCAAATGAGGGACCTATTCTTAAGCGCTTCATCCCCAGAGCAAGAGGCGCAGCAAACAGAATCAATAAGAGAACCAGCCATGTGACTGTTGTTCTCAAAGAGAGAGTATAAGGAGGATATCGCATGGGCCAGAAAGTAAATCCCCATGGTTACAGGGTAGGCGTCATCAAAGACTGGGATGCCCGCTGGTATGCCGACAAGAAGACATTCAGCGATTTCCTTGTTGAGGATAAGAATATTCGT
>ODAI010518655.1_pt1 | contig 10896 bp, 8 predicted proteins | sample 1539321 | NCBI WGS metagenome assembly ODAI01 (sample SAMN02144231, study PRJEB22623) | gut metagenome | biome: sheep rumen | host: Ovis aries | place: New Zealand | reverse complement strand
TGCAATTTTTGCTTCGCAAAAAAGGAGGCCGGACAAACATATCCCATTTCCCGGCGCAACGCGAAAATCATACATAGCAAGACCTGAAAAGTCAAGACGGCTGCTGTATTTTTGACACCATCTCCAGTTCCCGCTTCTGACAGGAGAAAAGAATCACCTGTCTTCCACACTCCGACAGAAACCGCACAGCCCGCTCCAGACGGTCATCATCATACATCGCAAAGGGTTCATCCAGGAGGATAGGCACCCTTTTCCCTTCTGTCAGAAGGAGCGCCGATGTCAGCCGCAGGGCAAAATAAACCTGCTGCATCGTCCCGTAACTGACCTGCTCCAGAGACAGCAGCCGCTCAGGTGTGTTCAGCTGTACCACCATCTTTTCATCCAGAGAGATACGGGTGTATTTTCCTCCTGTCAGCTCAGACAAAAGCCGGGAGACATCTTTGGCAAATTCCGCTCCGCTCTCATGGTACATCGTCCCTGCAAGCTCACGGATCCTGCTTTCCGCCATCCCGATCGCCCGAAGATCCTCATCATACTCAGACAGCCCCGCCTTTTTCCTGTAGAGCTCTTCCAGTCCGGCTCTCAGAGTGTCCAGCTTTTCCCTTCTCAATGAAATCTCGCGGTCAAGAAGCTGCGTCCTTGCGATCATCTCCACCTCTTTGCCACGCCTCTGTGCATCCTCCATCTCCTGCAGCTTCAGTGCCTGAGCCTTCAGAAGCGCTTCCTGCTCTCGTTCCCGTGCTTTCATAAGCGCTTCCTGCTCCCTTGCCGCCTGAGCCCTCACAAGCGCTTCCTGTGCCCGTGCCTCGCGCTGCCTGGCCATTTCCATATCCTGAGCGTCCTCCGGATCCTCACGAAATCCCAGGTGCCTGTTCCAAAAAGCCTCTCTTTCCAATCGTCTTCTCAGCCGCTCTGACTTTTCCATCGGATGAAGGAGCCTCCAGACAAGCATCACCGCGACGATCCCGCTAAGAAGCGCTCCGGCCCCGGTTACGATCCGCATCCGCAGGCCGGCCGCAAGAAACGCACACGCAAGCATCAGCCCTGAAGCGGTTAAGGAGAGCAGGACCATCGCAGGAAGCAGAACGCCCGCTGTCTCCACCGGCTCATCGTCAGCCTCCGGCTCCTGAGACGCATCCGGAGGCAGATTCATGGCCGCATCCGGAGCCGCATTCGAGGACGCTCCCAAAGCTGTACCCGGCGGCGGATTCATCGACGCATCCAAAGACACATCCGGCGGCGGATTCATCGACGCATCCAAAGACACATCCGGCGGCGGATTCAGCGACACCTCCGCAGACACACCCGGCGGCTGATTCACAGCCGCATCCGGAGCCTGATCCTGTCCGGCAGGCTCATTTTCCCCGATCCGTTCAAAGGAATGCGCCGCTTCCCCCAGCGCCCCCTCCTTCGAGCGGCGCTCCAGCATCCTCTCCAGATCCCGGCCTACGTACTCCGACTCCTGCGTTTTCTGCCGGATCTCCTTCTCGATCTCCTCCACCGCGGCATGTTTCCGGCTTTCGACCTTTTTTCTCTTTTTCCGCAGGAATTCCTGCGCAGCGGAGATATCCAGCGACTCGTCCGCAGTCTTGCTGCAGTTGACCAGATAATCCCTCAGCCGCCTGGAAAGACCATCTCCCGAAGCCTGCTGTGCCTGCCGGATGAACACCGTATTGTCAAAATCCTCCGCCGCAAGACCGGCTGTGAAGTACCGGATCGCCGCGAGGGGATCCTCCGCCTCGGTTCCGTCCGTCTCACAGACCACCTCGACGCTCTCCTCCCTGCGGTGAAAATTCCGGTCGATCCGGTAGATCTTCCCCTCATAGAGAAGCTTCATGGAACCGGCAAAGTAAGAAGGATTCTCCCATGGTTCCCTCAGCTGGTACTCATCAAGGCTCCTGGACCTTGTTCTGGTGATCCCGTACAGCATTGCTTTCACAAATGCATGCAATGTACTCTTTCCCGATTCATTTGCACCGGAGATGATATTGATCCCTGTGTGCAGGTCGATCCGGTAATCTGTAAATTTTCCAAAATGCTTCAGGTGAAGCTGAATGATCTCCATCGTTATCCCTGCCTCCGGGCGCTGTCCGACAGCAATGCCTCCAGGCCGTACTGAAGCGCCTTCTCCTCTGTCCTGTCCAGCTTCCTTCCTTCAAAGCTTTCGATATAGCGGCCGGTCAGTGTCCCTGCGTACCGTTCTTTCAGTTCCTCCATGTGAAATGCCATGACAGACATATCCTGCACCTCCAGGATCATGCCCGCAGACTGGATCAGGTCCGTATCAAACTCCACGGCAGGATTCCTCTGCCCGGTGATCGTGATCCGGTAAATATTCTCCCGTCCCCTCTCCTCGATCGCCGCCTGCACCCGGTCGCGCATGGAGAAGACGGTATCATCCTCACTGCACTGCACCTGAAGTGAGACATATTCACGCAGCGCCTTTTTTACAAAATGCACCTCCACCTGTGTCCCATGGGTCTGGGCTGCCAGATATCCATGCGGTCCCTCATCCCCCGCGTCAATCGGGGACAGGGCGCCAGGGTAAAGGGCACGGTCCTTCAGGAGCACGGTAGGCTTATGGATATGGCCAAGGGCTATGTAATCGAATCCGGATGCAGCCATCGCCTGCGGATCGATGGGAATATGGTCCCGGTCTCCGCCATGGGCAAGAAGGATATGAAAATACTCGTTTTTTCTTGGGCGGAGACGGTCATAGCGGTTTTCCCGGATCTGGTTCGTGTCATAAGAAAACCCATACACCTCGCATGAAATGGACGGAAAAAGAATGCACTCTGTCTTGCGGCTTCCAAGAAATGCGACATTCGGGGCAAAGTCAAAACGCTCCCACGCACTCCCCGGGCTGCAGCAGTCATGGTTCCCCGCGATCAAAGCAAAACAGATCTCAGGATACGATCCCAGCAGATAGTTGACCTCCCGGAGCTGCTCCATATCCGGCGTCCTGTGAAACAGGTCGCCCGCGATCAAAACCAGGTCCATCTTCATCCGGTCCGCATCCGCCACGCAATCGCGGAACGTCTCCCAGATCTCCCGCCTGCGCTCCTTCGCCCACTCAAAACGCCCGTCCGGCTCACAGCCCAGATGGACATCCGCCATATGCATAAATCTCATGTTCATTCTTCCTTTCCGGATCAGTTTATCATAGAAAGATGCAGTAATCCATGTTATACTAAATCTGTCTGACAACTATTATTCATAGAAGGGAGTTGAGTCTTATGGGAATGATCAGTGAATTCAAAGAATTCATCATGCGTGGCAACGTCATGGATATGGCAGTCGGTGTGATCATCGGCGGCGCATTCAACTCGATCGTCAGTTCTCTGGTAGATGACATCATTATGCCTGTCATCTCCCTGATTACCGGCAAGATCGATTTCACAAACCTGTTCGTCGCGCTGGACGGAGGTTCTTACAAGAGCCTTGCCGCCGCCAAGGCAGAGGGGGCTGCTGTATTTGCATATGGAAGCTTTATCCAGAACATTATCCAGTTCCTGATCATTGCATTCGTGCTGTTCATGGTTGTGAAGGGGATGAACAAGCTTCGCAGGCCTGAGCCTGAGAAAGCCCCGACCACCAAGATCTGCCCGTTCTGCAAGAACGAGGTGCCGATCGAAGCAACCAGATGCGGATTCTGCACCAGCGAATTGTCGAAATAACGCAGTCATCATGCTAAAAAAGGATCAGCTGCCTGCGCAGGCACCTGATCCTTTTTATTGATTCAAAAACGATCATCTCCGATCTCGTATCATCACTGATCCCGTATTATCCTTGATCCCGTATTATCCCTCATCCCGTATCATCACTGTTCCATCTCATCCCTGATCCCGGAATACAATCTCTCCCGTTGCCGCGTCCATGCTCTCTATGATCGCAAGCGACTCCACGCGGATCCCTTTATCCCTGAGCAGCTTCCCGCCGGTCTGGAATCCCTTCTCTACCGCGATCCCGACTCCCTCGATCGTCGCTCCGGCGGATTGGATCAGATCGATCAGGCCGTTCACAGCGCACCCGTTCGCGAGGAAGTCATCGATGACCAGAATGTGGTCCTCCTTGCTCAGGAACTTCTTTGATACGATCACATCATAGGTTCGTTTATGCGTGAAGGATTCGATCTTCGTGGTATACATCTCTCCGTCCAGGTTGACACTCTGGGCCTTTTTGGCAAACACCACAGGTACATGGAAATGCTGCGCCACGATAACGGCAATCCCGATCCCGGACGCTTCAATGGTCAGGATCTTGTTAATCGGCCGGCCTTCAAACAATCGGCGAAACTCCTCGCCCATCGCATTGAACAGGTCAATATCCATCTGGTGATTCAGAAAACTGTCAACCTTGAGAATATTCCCCTCTTTCACGACACCGTCTTTCCGAATCCTTTCTTCCAGCAATTTCATAAAGAAGTCCCTCCTTCGTACCACTCTCATCCGTACCACTGTCATTCACGCAAAAGCATCAGCCCTCTGTGCCCCGCAGCCTGCCGAAGGCAGGCGATACGTCCAGCTGGCCTGAACCAATCCCATGCTTAAATTATAATGACAATCATCACGCTGCACAAGGAGCATTCGTATGTGACATGGCCGGAAATAAAGCGGCGTTACAAGTCACATGCCCGCCAGCGGGCGGCCTGCGGGTGTGACATGCAGCAAAGCGGCAGGCCGAAGCCTGCCGCTCTTTTCATTCATTTGTCTTCTGTCTCTGTCTCAATGCTGATCTCTGTGTCAGCCACAACCTCCATCGTCAGCTCAGTCTCCTCCGTCATAAGCGTTCCCTGAGCAGCCTCCGTCTCATCCGACTTCGGTGCAGTATAAGAACGATCCTTCAGGATTGCGTCGAGCTTTTCAGCATCCACATCAAACTTCTCGTCCGCCATCCACTTTTCATAGACCTCATCAATCTTTTCCTGCTTACGCTCGTCGATGATCTCCTTCTTCTTATTTTCAGTCGCAGCCTCATCCAACGCATCCTTCACATAAAGGATATAGTAGGCATCATCCGTCTCGACGATATGATCTACAAGCGTCTCATCCGCCAGATCATTGGTTGCCTCAATGATCGCCGCATCCGGATAAGTATCATCCTTGCCGAAGGTGAAAGTGGATGTCGTCACGCCCGGAACGGACTCAGAAGTCACATTGGAGATAGCCGTATCCATATCGACCTTTCCGCTCTTCAGAGATTCCAGCATCTCATCCGCCATGGCGCGGTACTTCACCTTTGCCGCAGCCATCGCCGGATCTTCCGACTCACTCTGGGCTTCATCAGCATTCTGTCCGGCTTCCTCTGTCTGCTCAGCCTCTGTGGCAGGCATCCCGGCCTCTGCAGCAGACGTCTCAGCCTCCGTGATCTGCTGGGACGTGGAATCTGCCGCCGACCCCTCACCGGAAGCCTTCGTCTTCTTCGCTTCCTCAGTCTCGACCACGCTGGTCTCACCTTCTGTCATAGCCGTATCCGCAGCTGTCTCAGCCTCTGTCTCGAGCGTATTCCCGGCCTCCGCTTCTGTTCCGGCCATCTCACTCTCAGACTGTGCCTCTGTTTCCGTCTCCGTAGTCGGCATATAGCGGATATACTGCACAGATCTCTGAGCCGCTTCCTCATCGGGAACGTTCGTGTCAACATCCGCCGTCATCCCCTCTTCGACCTTCGCCTTGATGGTACTGAGCGTCAGATAGTTCTCCACAACCTCCTGGGTCGCGCTCATGGAAGCAAGCACATCCTTGTCATTGTCCGCGATAAACTCCGCAGCCGCATCCGTGATCGCCTTCTTCTCATCATCCGTCAGAGAAACATTATAATCCGAAGCATGCTCCTCGGCCAGAAGAAGCCTCTCGATATCCTCCCCGATATTTGACTTGAAGCTATCCCAGGTACTGATGCCAAGTCCCTGCCCGTCATCCATCGACCAGATATCCTGCTGCATCATAGATGCATAGTAAGCATAAATATCATCCAGCGAAGCCTGCTCATAACGAAGCACGAAATTCGCCAGGTCGCCGTCGACCTTCTCCCCGTTAAATGTAAAAGCCGAAATGGCATCCGTTTTCTTTCCGCATCCGCTCAGGGCACCTGCACATACAGCCGCCGCAAGAGCAACAGCCGCACCCTTCTTCCATACCTTTCCCATTGCCTTCTTCTCCTTCTTGCTGCAAGATCATTTGTGTCCCTCAGGGCACCGAATCATTATAATGGTTTTATGTCAGAACTTCAAGCATGAAACTTCCGCCGCCAGGCGCTGGATCTGTCATGGAGTTACAAGTCACGGACTAACTTGTACAAAAACAATGTTTACCATGAACAGCAACAAAGGGGGGTGCACACAAGCTTACGCTTTCTGCTTTCTCTTTTCGATAGCAGAGACAATGATCGCGCAGGAAGCGTCGCCGGTAATGTTAACCGTCGTACGTCCCATATCGAAGATTCTGTCCACGCCGGCAACCAGCGCGATGCCTTCCACCGGAAGTCCGACCGAGCTGAGCACCATCGCAAGCATGACCATGCCGGCACCGGGAACACCCGCAGTTCCAATAGACGCCAGCGTAGCGGTCAATACGATCGTCAGCATCTGCGGGAAGTTCAATGTGATGCCAAAACAGGAAGCGATGAAGACAGAGCAGACCCCCTGGTAGATCGCGGTTCCGTCCATATTAATAGTTGCGCCGAGGGGCAGGACGAAAGAAGCAATCTCCTTGCTCGCTCCAAGCTTTTCTGTACATTCCATGTTGATCGGAAGCGTGCCCACGGATGAGGCGGAGGAAAACGCAAACATGATGGCAGGCATCATTCCCTTGAAGAAAGTAACCGGATTCATGCCGGCGCCCGCCCTGACAGCAAGAGAATACACGATGACCGCATGAAGAAAATATCCAAGATAGGCTACCAGAAGAACCTTCGCCAGGGAACCGAGCACAGCCGGTCCGTTCTCGGCGACCACAGGACAGATCAGGCAAAAGACACCGATCGGCGACAGGCTCACGATCATCTCCATCGCCTTCATAAAGACATCATTCAGAGTATCTACCATCTTGAATTCGATCTCTTTCTGCTGCTTGACCAGAAGAAGCGCGAAGCCGATGATCAGACTCGCTACGATAATCTGAAGCATGTTTGCTTCCACGAAAGGCGCAAAGAAGTTAGCCGGGAAGATTCCGACCAGCGTGTCCATGAATTTCACAGGCTCAGATGCCTCATAGACCAGATCCGTCGTCTTCAGCACAGGGAAGATCCCCTTTAACAGATTGGCAATGAGCATTCCGATGGTGATCGCAAAAGCCGTTGTACACAGGTAATAGGCAAGAGTTTTGATTCCGACGGAGCCAACCCTTTTTATGTCTCTCATCGAAATAACACCGGCCATGATGGAAAAGAATACCAGCGGCGTCACGATCCATTTGATCAGGTTCAGGAAGATCGTGCCAAATGGCTTAATGTATTCGACTGCAATCGCCGGATTCTTTGTCATAATCATACCTACGATAATGCCCAGAACCAGAGCGATAAAGATCTTAGTTGCCAGAGAAATCTTTTTCTTTTTTTCCATACCAGTCCCTCCCCTGATTTCATACGTCACTTGACACTACCATTTCATATAAACATTACCAAGATGTCCTTCACATCAACATATGAGAAGATTACAGCTGAAAGATCGAGAATGAATGCGGGACGAACACCGAGTATGAGTTTCGCATACTTGCCAAATGTATCGACAAAGCCGTATTTGCCGCTCACGGCCGCCGCATCACCATGTTACACACAAAAAAAGCCGGACCAAACCGGGTGGACGTTTCCGTCCCACTATGTGAAGCGCCCTTCAAGGCGCACTGACAGGCACTTGTACCTTGTACATGGCCGAAAGACCAGGCTTCGGCTCATAAATGACAAATCACCGAAGATTCTTACATGCCAGCCATGACCTGGCTGAGAGAGATGCCCGCTTCATTTTCGGGGATATAGGCGATGATGTCTCCTGGCTGGCATTGTAAATATCCACAGAGTTTGTCAATAAACTTGATGGGATAATTGTGATCGCACGAAATTCTGGTGACATCAGAGGGAACAATGACACCATCCTTGAGCAATTGGTGAATAGTGATGCCGTGAGCCTTTAAATAGGCGGAAAGCGGTTTGAAGGTGATCTTGCCGCCTGCGATTCCTTCCAGTTCCTCACCGGAAAGCTTCATGGGCTTGTTTTTTTAATCTCTTCACTCATGTTATCTATCTCCTCTACTTTACAATCTTGCCTTTGTATCCAGACTATCTCGGCATGATCCTCTTTATTATAATCACCCCCCAATCGTGAGGGAACCAGAGCGATGATATAGCTGCAATATGTCCAATCTGGACGCGCAGCCAATATACAAACGTTAAAAAATACGAAGCACGGAGTCTTATCTGAATATAGGCGTATTAATCAGCTTTTCCTTAGGTACAATCAATCAAAGGGCGTTTGTCAAGTTCCTTCTGCATTCAGAACCATTCACGCAGTGCTTACTTCACATAAGTCTCCAGATCCAGTGGTTTGCATGATGTAACCTTAGATACACCCTGCAGGTCATTGTAAACATCCACTATGAAAAGATCCTTTGCCCCGCTTCCAATTCCAAGGCACAGAAACCTATAGTTAGTTCCTGCAACCAGCTGGGTTCCCAGAAGCGCAATCGGGCGGAGGCTGTATGTCGTATAGCCAGTCAGCGCCTTCGTGAAAACATTGCGGACATCATTCTCCAGTGCTGCCGGCCTGTTCTTAATCGTCCGAATCATCAGCCCACCGGCAGTGTTTCCCGAACGGGGCTTATCACTATAAGCGATGTTCGCGATCTCGAGATCATTGTCAGTCCCAAACGTAACCTTCTTGTTCGTTGCTCTGACCATTGTCACGATATTCCACTCTTCCTCATCCGTATCCTGACACAGAAAAACGTACCTGGTACCATTCACAACCTGCTTTGCAAGCACCACAACCGGCTCATAATCATCTTCCAGATCTTCATCGATTCCTTTTTCAAAAATTTTACGCTGTCCTGCAGACAAAAATGAGTACGTTGTCTCAGCAACTTCCCACCCTCCGGCCGCATCAGCAGCAAAAACCGGAACCGCAGTCATGATCACCATGGCACAGATGGAGATAAACAATTTCCATTTCCCTCTCATAATTCAATAGTCTCCTTTCCATGATCACTTTTTGGCAATTCATACACAACCTTTTACAATGGAAGGAAGCAGCTTCCTTTCCATGGCTGTTATGCTACAGGCACACGCAGCGGTTCTTTCCTGTATTCTTCGCTTCATACAATGCCCTGTCAACCCGGAGGACAAGGCTGTCCGCACTTTCCCCTGCCTGTCTTTGCGTGACTCCAAGGCTGATCGTCCTGCATCCGCACTGCGGAAAAGCAATGGCGCTGAATTCTTTTCTTATCTTCTCAGCAATCCCGAGCGCTTTCCTGGTGTCACACGCGGGAAGGAGGATCATAAACTCTTCTCCGCCCCACCTTCCGACCGACGCTCCTGATACCTCACAGGCCCTTTCTTTCATCAGGTTTGCGAGCGTGCAGATCACGGCGTCTCCTTCTTTATGCCCAAAGGTGTCGTTGATCTTCTTGAAATTATCAATGTCGATCATGATCAGGGAATCTGTCGCCCTATCCGTCTGATCATCGCTTTCCTCGATCCTTCTCTGGATCTCTGTCCGGTTATAGAGCCGGGTCATGCCATCCGTGACCGCCATATCGCTTAACTTCTGATTCATGTCGGAAAGCTGCTCATTGGCCGCCTCCAGCTCCCTGGTCGCTTCTTCGATAAAGTTCGCCAGCCTTTCAACAGTGGAAACCCTCCTGGCATTATCATCCTTTTCTTCCGCCTGCCTGCGTTTCGTTTTCTTTCCTTCCAGTTCTTCTTTCATGGATGCGATCACAAGCGTCAGGTTATGCTGGTTCACATATTCCCCTGTCCTGAGGAATTCACTCAGCGTATAGAATCCGGAAGACGGAGCGATCGTCTGGAAGGCACGTGTCTCATTGCCAATCTCAGCATCCCCCCAGAACGCCTTCCTTCCGGCGCATGAAAAGATCGCGATTACATCCGGCTCCTCTTTGCGGATCTGGGCAACGTTCTGAAACACATTCTCCATGATCGTGACCGGATCTCCGTATGCAAGGCGGATCTTCCCGGCCCGTTCCACATCCGAGGCCATCACCAGTGAGCCATCCTTCAGGCACTCCTGGGGATGACGCAGGATCCCGATCCCGTGATAGCGGATCAGATAGGGGAATTCAAGCGTATTGTAAAGGAATGTGTCGTCATTTTCTATCTTCAGGTATCTTCTGTAGGTCTCAAACGCGCTGATCCCCTCGATCTCCTGAAGGATGTTCCCCTTTGCCTTTGTAATCTCCATCTCTTTCCCGAGGGGTTTCCATCCGCTGATGTACCGCGTCCGGATCGACAGCGCATCTCCTCCGATGAAGGCAAAGACAATACTGTGATCCGCCGCCCTGCCGCCGTCTGACAGTACAAATGAAGAGGACGAGTTCAGCGCCTCATTGAACGCGCCTCCCCCCAGGATCTGCACGTCGCTGCGAACCTTATCCAGTTCGCTGCACAGGCTTGACATGGATGTTTCCCATACTGTCGTATACAGCATGATGGCCTTGACCCAGAGGTTTTCATTGGCAAAATGCGCCACCTCGCGGATGACACTGTCTACGTTCTCAATCCCAAGATGATACTGTTTTGTCTCAATGCGGGCCGTCGGATCTTCAAATTCCGTGCAGGTAACAGCATAAATATCCGGACTCAGGTCGCCATGAATGATATTCCCGCAGGAAGAGCATCCCACATAATGCGCTCCGGGAAAAACTGCTTCCAGTGCCTCAGCGATCCGAT
>ODAI010185935.1_pt1 | contig 10896 bp, 8 predicted proteins | sample 1539321 | NCBI WGS metagenome assembly ODAI01 (sample SAMN02144231, study PRJEB22623) | gut metagenome | biome: sheep rumen | host: Ovis aries | place: New Zealand | reverse complement strand
TGGAGATTATAACGCTCGATGACCGAAGGGGTCTTCTTGTTCAGTTTGTTCCTGGCAAGGTCGTCGAGTTCGAGATCTGAGCACCCTTCCAGCAAGGAGCTGTTTAGAAGCATTCCGTCAGCAAGGTCATAAAGCGATTGTGACTCGGCGAATTCCTGCTGTCCAAGGCAATTCTTGAGATTGTCTGGAGTGAGCGTGAGAATCTCCACGATATCTCCGAATATGCCACTCACGGCCAGAAAGTTCATCCCTTGCTGCCTGACATATTGGACAGGACTGTCGAACCCGGCTCCGGGGAAAGGGGAGTCGTCGGCTTGGACGCTGGGTTGGAGGGGGTAGGCGCCAGCCTTATCCGCAACCTTTTCGAGTGTAAGCTCAAGATAGTCGCCAGCGGCGTTCTCTCCGGTCATATATACGATAGTTCCCATCCGGATTTCCTGCACCGTGTAAAGTGTGCTACCATTGAAAAACTTGTTCCCTTTCTGTATGGTCTGGGCTCCGGCTTGGATGGTCAGGGCTAGAATTGTGATAAATAGTAGAAGTTTTCTCATATTCCGTATAATTTGTACGTTAGGCAAAGATAGGAATTTTGCCGAAATAGATTATATTAGCGGATACATCTAATACATCCTATTATGCTGAATATTCAAGAAGAGGCAGCCCGATGCCTGCTGTGCGAGAATGCGCCTTGCTCTGCGGTATGCCGGAACGGAGATCCCGCCAGGGCGGTCCGTGCGATTAGATTCGGGAATGAGAAAATCGCCGCCAAGTGGCTGGAAGGTTGCTCTGAGGAGGAACTCGCCATGGCAGAGGAAGCCTGCATCCATTACGACAGGCCGCTGCATCTTCGTGAGATGGCCTCATCCTTGCCGAAACAAATCAAAGATGAGGGGCCTTCTCTGGAGATTGATTTCTGCGGAATCCATTGCGAGAATCCTTTTTTCTTGGCTTCATCTGCGGTTTGTACTAACTACGAGATGGTAGCCGAGGCTTTCAAGGCCGGCTGGGCGGGAGTGTTTTTCAAGACAATCTGTAAGCAGGAGATCAACGAGGTTTCGCCCAGATTCGACGCCGTGAGGCTCCCGGGTGGCACTTTCGCCGGTTTCCGAAATATGGAGCAGCTTTCCGAGAACCGGAATGAAGAGGATTTCGATACATTAAGGCGCTTGAAGAAGGATTTCCCCACGAAAGTTGTTGTCGCTTCGATTATGGGTCAGTACGAGGAGGATTGGATAGACCTGGCGAAACAAGCTGAGGAGGCTGGTGTGGATGCGATTGAGTTAAACTTCTCCTGTCCTCAGATGCGTATAGCGGGGATGGGCAGCGATGTCGGCCAGAATGCGGAGATGGTGGCTTTCTACACAGCTTATGTCAAGCAGGCCGTCAGAATACCGGTCATTCCAAAAATGACTCCTAATGTGGCTTCTATTAATCCGTTGGCTCTTGCTGCTCATCTTGCCGGAGCGGATGGTATATCAGCGATAAACACAATCAAATCCGTGACGATGGGAGGTGAGGTCTCAGGAAAGAGGACCACTTCCGGTTATTCTGGAAGGGCTGTGAAGCCCATCGCTCTGAGATTCATTATGGAGATGGCGCAGAACCCGGTTTTGCGGAATATCCAATTGAGTGGGATCGGTGGTATCGAAGTCTGGCGTGACGCCCTTGATTTCATTAAGCTTGGGTGTCGTAATGTCCAGGTGTGCACCTCCGTCATGGAATATGGCCATAGGATAATCGATGATCTGTTTATCGGCTTGAGCTCCTATTTGGCAGAAAGAGGAGTTTCCAAGTTGGAAGATATTGTCGGTGAATCGATTGGCGATTTTGTCAGGCCTGCTGACCTGGATCGTGACACTGTCGTCTATCCTGTGATAGACTCGGCCAAATGCATCGGCTGCGGACGTTGCTATCTATCGTGCCGGGACGGTGGCCATCAGGCGATAAGTTTCGCCGAGGACCGGGTACCGCATGTCAACGGGGCGAAGTGCGTCGGTTGCCACCTGTGTACGCTCGTCTGTCCTGTCGACGCGATCAGCGCCTCAAAGCGTGTCCCGAAGCGGCGTTAGTCCGTAGTGGGATGGAATTCTATCTCGAAGCCGTCCTTCTCAACCTTGACCACATTAAAGCCAGGCCTGCCATGCCCTAGGGCGTTGCAGATCGGGTTGGCGGCCACAAGTCGGATTCCTTCATATTCAGTCTCATAATCCTTGTGGGTATGACCCGCCAGGACGGCGTCAACTCCATATTCCTTGAGGAGCGAGATGTATTTCTCCCTTTTTTCCGTAGGGAAATTCTCATAGTCATCCGCTTCGCCTATGTCTTTTTTGAATATTGGGCAGTGGAGGAACAGGAAGGTGTATTTCGCTTTACGTGACTTTCGCAACTCGCTTTCCAACCAGCTGAATTGCTCAGCCTCAGCTGCTTCCGCATTCTCTTTGATGCAGTTGGTGTCTATCCCGATGAAGGCGCATCCTTTCTTTATAAAAGAGAACCTGTCGTAGCCTCTCAAGGCGACATAATCGTCGCGGATTTGCTCAGTCCACTGTTTATTGTAATCGTGATTTCCAGGAAGAAGATAGACCTGAGGCTTGAACTCGGCGACTCTTTTCTCGAAAATGCTGTTCTGAAGAGGATCATCAATATTGTCGACAAGGTCCCCGGTAATGACAATAACCTCTGGAACTAACTCGTTGACAGCGGTAATAGCGATATTGAAAAGAGAGTCTGAATGGGAATACCCTTCCGAATTGTCCATGAACCCGATTTGGGTGTCAGTGCAATGGACGAATGAAAAGGGTTCGAACTTTCCGGAGCAAGCGGTCAAGATTGCCATCAATGCGATGGCCAAAACATTGGATAAGCCACGAATTCTCATAACAATTCTCATTTTGACAGTACGAATATAGTCATTTTAATATTAAATTAGCGACATGAGAAAAATAGTGTTTCCGGCTCTCACGGTCTTGCTAATATGCTTCGTTTCCTGTTCAAAAGCCGCTCAGGAGGAAGATTCGACTGTGCTTCTGTCTTGTTCCGCGCCCGAGTTCCTGTCTCCGGGCGATAAAGTCGCGCTCATATCTCCATCATATTATACTCCGATGGAGAATGTGGACACCGCCGCGATGGTGCTACGGGAGTGGGGACTTGTGCCGGTGGTCGGACAGAATGTGGGGAAGACATATCTCGGAAAGTATGCCGGAACTCCCAAGGACAGGCTATCAGACTTACTATGGGCGCTCCATGATCCCTCAATAAAGGCTATTCTTTGCAATCGTGGTGGCTACGGAACTATCCAGTTGGTGGATCTCATGCCTTTGAAAGAAATGACCGATAATCCCAAATGGTTGATCGGTTTCAGCGATATCACTACCCTTCATGGGATGGAGACCAGGGCTGGGGTGATGAGTATCCATGGAACTATGAGTTCGCTAATCACCACGCATTTCGGAAGGGATCTGTCGAGCACGTTGGTCAGGGACATCATTATGGGGACTATTCCTCAATATGAGATCCCTCCGCATCCACAGAACCGTTTTGGTACAGCCTCGGGAGTGTTGGTTGGAGGGAATATATGTACGTTCACACCTTTGATCGGTACTTCAGCTGACGCGACAGCAGGTAAGGACATAATCCTTTTTATCGAAGAGGTCGAGGAGAATATGCACAATATTGACCGGCTATTCAACACTTTGATTCTCAACGGTATTTTGGATCGTTGCAAAGGAGTGATACTCGGCGAGTTCACAGACTGTGAAGCCAACCTTGATTTCGGCAGCGTCGAGGAGATGCTGGTATCATATCTCAAGGATTATGGCATCCCGGTGTGTTGCGGTTTCCCCGGCGGTCACGGGGATGTGAACCTTCCTCTTGTGATGGGCGCTCCAGTGACTCTGGAAGTCACTCCTGAAGGTTCCAAACTCACTTTTGACATTGATGGGAACCAGGAAGTCGTCAATGCCGAGACTGTGCCCCTGACTGACAGTCTCTCAACAGTTAAACCCCTTGATCTGGTCGGAGACAAACACTACAAAGTGGTTCGTATCTATAACTTCATCAAGCACTATCGCGGAGTCAGGTACTGATTATATCAGAGCGCTTTAGCGGCGGATTGACCGGCCAGGAGGCCTGTGGAGAAGGCGCACTGGAGGTTGTAGCCACCGGTGTCGCAGTCCATGTCGAGGATTTCCCCGCATAGATAAAGACCTTCCTGAAGCTTGGATTCCATTGTCTTGGCCACTACTTCATCGGTAGAGACACCTCCGGCGGTAATGACGCATCTTTCGTAACCCACGAATCCGGCGATATCAAACTTCCAGTCCTTCAATGTCTTGGCCAGAAGCTCAAGATTAACGTCATAGAAACGGTGCTGGGGAGAGCCTCCTCTTCTGGAACGATACTCATTCTTTTTGATTGTCGTTTTGAGGATGTCAGGATTCCAAGTCTGGAAACCAGGGATCAAGTCCCATGGCATGAGTTTCCCTAGCAGGATCCTGTACATTTCCTTCCCGTTGATTCCTCTTCCGTCTTTCGCCTGCCTGGTTCTTGGGTCATTCTTGATCTCGTTCCAGAGTGTCTTGACCCTCTCTGTAAGCTCTTCGACAGGGACCCCTGGCTTAAGGTCCAAAGAGAAGGCCACACGGCCTCCGTTCAGCATGGTTTTCACGCACTTGCGGCTGACCTGGAAACCGATCGGCCCCTCAATCCCTCCGTCGGTGAAATCGATGTCTCCGAACTCTGTCTCCTTGACACTTCCGTCATAGGTGACAGTCAGGCTCACATTCTTGAGTTTCGCTCCCTTGAGCGCCTCGCCGGCACCGGTCATCGGGGTCTCCCTGCTGATATGTCCTTTAAGCTCCGGCTCGCTACCGTCAGAGACTTTATATCCCTTAGGAACAAGTGCGGTGAGGGAAGGGAAGCAGGATATTATTTTATGGCCGAGCAGTTCCGCCCAGTGGTAACCGTCTCCAGTTGATCCAGTCATGGGGTAGGAGAGGCCTCCTGTGGCGATAATCAGTTTAGTGGCCTCGAAGGTTTCGCCTCCTGCGCAGACTACCTTGAAACCACCGGTTCCTGAGCTTGTCGAAGGGCCGGAGCCTGCCGATATTAATGTGACCTCTCTTTCGGTTAGAAGCGTTACTCCTTGACGCATAACGGTTTCCACAATCGTGTCCAACACGTCGGATGCTCTGTGGGAATATGGGAAAGCCCTGTCGCCCCTTTCGACAACAGTCTCAAGACCATTTGTCTCCAGGAAGTCGATCATATTCTCCGGGGTAAAATTGAAGAATGCCGGTTTGACGAAGTTCGGGTTGGTGCGGATGTGCTTGCTGAATTCATTCCAAGGCTTGACATTGGTGAAGTTACACCGCCCTTTTCCTGTGAATAGAATCTTACGGCCCGGACGAGGCATCTTCTCGAGAATTGTCACTTTAGCCCTGCTTCCTTCGGGCAGCGCTTTTACGGCTCCATAAGCCGCCATCAGGCCAGCGGCACCGCCACCTATTATGATTATGTCTGATTTCATCTTTTTGGGATTCTACCGCGAATTTAGTCTTAACTTCCGAAAAATTAGTTATATTTGTAGTCCATTTCCACCGAGAAATGTAGCAGGCCACTTTAGCTCAGCGGTAGAGCAGCGCATTCGTAACGCGCAGGTCGGGAGTTCAAATCTGCCAAGTGGCTCTGAATCAAGCCCACAGCCCGTCCAGGGCCGTGGGCTTTCTCGTTTTTCAACCAATTGATTCGTTGTTATTCTTTCAAACAATTTCTATCTTTGTTTACGTCAGGATTTTGGACTGATCAATGAAGAAATTATTTACCATACTATTCGCGCTTGTCGTATTCCTTTTCTGGATGTTCGTGTTGCCTTATCACGTACTTTACCAGGAGGAAATACAGATATTCCCATATACGTGGCTGCATTTTAAGCAGAGTCTCGCGTTTCCTGGTGGAGTAGCTTCATATTTGGGCGAATTCTTTGTCCAGTTCTTCCATGTCGCATGGCTGGGAGCTCTGTTGCTGGCTGTTTTGACCGCTTTGGCGCAGGTTCAGAGCTGGCGTGTGATAAGCTCTGTCAAGGCAACTGCCGGTGATGTTTGGTATCCTCTCAGTTTCATTCCGGCAGTCTGTTTTTGGGCATTCCTTTGCGGTGCCGGTAACCTTGTCAGCGCGCTGGTAGCTTTCTTGCTCATCTGTGAGACTGCCGTGATCGTATGTAAGAGCAAGCGCGATAAATTATGGCTGCCTGCCATTGCCTTGGCATATTATCTCGCGGGACCTATGGCATTCATCCTTGCCGTGGTCGCGCTTGTTGTTATTTTTACCAAAAGATCCGCGAAAAGGTCCGCTAAGGTGCTGGACGCCGCCTTGATTATCCTTACATGCGTCTTGGTCGCTGGTGTGTCCGTAATCATCTTCACCCAGTATCCCGTGAAGAGTCTGCTGTGTGGAGTTGAATACAGTCACATTCCCGGACAGTATACCGCGAGCTTCTGGACAGCTGTCTTTTCCCTTCCCGCGGTGTTGCTTGTTTCATTGTTACCGGTAGGAAAACGCTTAAGAAACAAGACGAAGATATATGTTCTGGTCGCGGTTTCCGTTGTCATCTCACTTGCCTCGTATGCATATGTGAAGAAGCATTGCTCCAAGGATATGGAACGCATATATGCGTACGATTATCTCGCGGCTGGCAGGCAATGGGACAAGATTCTCGCTATGGCGGAGAAGAAGACCCCAAAGACTCCTTCTGAGGTTATATGCCTTAATCTGGCCCTGGTTATGAAAGGGGAGAGCGGAAACAGGCTGTTCGAGTTTTACCAAGCCGGAATTCCTGGCTTGTTCCCTAATTACGACACATACGTATTCCTGAAATTCACCGGATCGGAGGCTTTGTATCAGGCCGGGCTCTTGAATATGGCTTTGCATTATTCGTTTGAGGCATATCAGACCTTCCCTGGAGGAAGGGAGAGCGCGCGCCATATTAAACGAATGGCGGAAGTGAACATGATAAAGGGCGCAGAAGACGTCGCGGAAAAGTATCTGAAAGTTCTCTCCCATACCTTGTTCTATAGGAAATGGGCAAAGAAATACCTTCAGGATCAATCGCTTATGTTGGAAGATGCCGAGTATTCACGTCTCGCGGGCTGCCGTAATAGCGATCCTGATATTTTTGATGACATGTATGACTACCCTAAGCAGGCTATTCTCAGGAGCCAGGTTTCGAAGTCCGGGAAGCCGGATGAGTCGTTCCGTTACCTTCTGGCCTATGATTTATTGGCCAAGGATGTGGAGTCTCTGGCAAGCGATATCAGGCTGGCGAAAATTGATGGACCAGTCCCGGAGCTATACCAGGAAGCCCTTCTCGTCCCATGGATCACCGCTGGAGGCAAGGCGGATTATGATAGGGACTTTGTGTCGGACAAAGTCCTTGCAAAGGCTCAAGCTTTCCTGAATGATCTCCAGACTGGACGCACTACATCCTATATGAAGGGGCATTACGGCAAGACATTCTGGTTCTATTATGCCAGCAAATAAACAGACTCGGACATGAAAGCATATAGATTCATCATATTGTTAATCGCGTTTGCGTTGTTCATCTCGTGTTCAGTTCCGAGCGCTGATAAGACCATTGACAGCTATCCTCCTATCTGGCCGGACTATGTGGGAGTCACGGTGCCGTCAACCATCGCCCCTTTGAATTTTTCCTTCATGGAAGGATGCGGAGGCGACGGTATAGCGGTGTCGGTGTGTGATGAAAGCGGTTCAGAACTGATTAGTTTATCTGATAAGGAGACTATAAAGTTCCCTATCAGGAGGTGGCATAAGATGCTTGAGACTAACGAAGGGAAATCTCTCTCATTTGCTGTTACCATAAAGCGAAATGGAGCGTGGACCGCTTACAAGCCATTCAGCGTGGACATCAGTGCGGATGCTATAGATTACGGCCTTACATACAGGCTGATCAAGGCCGGTTACCAGTCTTTCGGGCATATGGGTATCTATGAGAGGAATCTTTCGAATTTCCGTCAGAAAACCGTTCTGGACAACAAGATGTTCGACGCCGGATGCCTGAATTGCCATACTTCAAACAGGACTGATCCTTCATCTTATAGCTTACATATCAGGGGTGACCATTCCGCTACCTTGCTCACCCGTGATGGCCAGACTGAGTGTTTGAACACAATAACTGATGAGACAGGGGGCTTTTTCGTATATCCTTCATGGCATCCCGGTGGGGAATATATAGCATATTCAGTCAATAAGACCCGACTATCATTCTATACCCATACCGACAAGAAAATTGAAGTATATGACCAGGCTTCTGACCTTATTGTATATAAGCCGGAGACCCATGAGGTGATTCTGAGCGATCTTGTCCGCAGGAAGGATAAGTTTGAGAACTATCCTTCTTTCTCGGCTGACGGAAGCGAGATTTATTTCGTCTCATCCGAGGCTGGGGATCTTCCGAAGGAGATGGAAGGGAACCAGTACAGCCTTTGTAAGATAGCGTTTGATGCCGAAGCCGGCAGATTCGGTGACAAGGTTGACACATTGGTGAACGGTCCGGCTTTAGGTATGAGTATAAATACCCCTAGGCCATCATATGACGGACGTTTCGTGATGGTGGCCGCTATGGACTTCGGAACCTTCCCGATCTGGCATCCTGAGGCCGACCTGTGGCTCTATGACATAAAGACGGGAGATTTCCGCAACATAGAGGAGATAAACAGTGATTGCCCTGACAGCTTCCATAACTGGAGTTCGAGTTCACGTTGGGTGGTTTTCACTACCAGGCGTGACAACAGCCTCTATACTTTGCTGTATATAGCTCATATGGATGAAAACGGGCATTTCGGGCGCCCGTTCCTCCTCCCTCAGAGGAATCCTCGCGAGTATTATGACCAGTTGATGTATTCTTTCAACACACCTGACTTCACATCAGCACCGGTTGAATTGGACACACGTGCCGCCAGAAAGATGCTTCTTTCTACTGAGCGTTCCCGCGTACACGTCCGTTGACTTACCTCACGTTTATTTCCCTTCCGCGAATGCTTCTAGGAGGGCTGAGACCACTTTCCCGTTGTCTTTGCTGGGGCGTAGCATGCGCCAGGCTCCATAAATGCCTATGATGGCGAAGACCAGCGCTAGCCAGGGTTCGCCGTCAGATATGAACCATCCGAGCATTGCCCAAATAAAGATCAGGGCGATAGCTACATATATTCCCACATTGGTGTTCTTGTTACCTTCCTTCAGGGATGCGGCGTAGCGGTGGATCTCCTCTCCGTCGGCAGTCGTCCCCATGGTTCCGGCATCCTCCAGAACGCAGGAGACATACTTGACCTTGTATCTGGTGGATCTGTCCAGTAGTAGGTCGCAGCCTACTGATGCCTCAGGTAAGTTTTCGCCTTCCAATTCCTTGGATCTCAACACCTTCCCGTACTTGGCCATCTCATTCTTGATGCCGCCTAGAACTGTGCCGAATGGCTTCTCCGAACAGAAAAGCCGCATTCCGGCGTCCATCATATGAACATTAGAGTCAATCATCGCTTAATATTTAAAGGTATGCTTTGAAGAATTCCAGGATCGCGTCGCAGGTGTCCATGTCCTTGTCCGACCAACTGTGGTTTCCGCCTATAACCTTATAGACCAGGACATCCGCCGCTCCTCCTTGGAAATGGTGGAGGATCACTTGGTTACGGCCTTCCTTGCGGGGTAGCTCGGTGATTGTCTCGCTGACACATCCGTTGGCGGCAATAATGTGGCTCAAGGCCGCGGGAACCGCCATATATGCCCCCCAGCCTCCCTCATTACCCGGATCACCCGTCCATTCCGAAGTGTGGTCTTCCGTGCCATGTACTTCCATGAACGGTACTGGTTTTTTGTATTTCAGAGGCATCATGTCAGTCAAAGTGAGGCCAGCGATAGAGGCGATCGCCTTGAAAGCCTCTGGCTTTTTCTGGGCTGTAAGGTAGCACATCTCACCACCGTTTGACATGCCCGTGAGGAAAGCCTCACGGAAGCCATGTTCTTTCTTGAGACTCTTGGCAAGTTTCGCGATGAAGTCCACATCGTCGGTTTTCATTCCTTTCTGAAAAGGATAACCGACATTCCAACTATTCTTGCCTCTTGGATCGGGGCTTCCGTCAGGATAGCAAATAGCGAAACCGTGCTTGTCGGCGGCATCCATCAATTCGACTTTGCCATTCGCTCCGGATCCACCATACCCATGGAGGCAAAGGACCAGCGGAGCCCCTTCCTTGAGTCCGACAGGAGTGTACAGGTAGTATTCCCGGATCATACCTTGGTGCTTGAAGGTCCCGTGGTAACACCTGCTTTGAATGACGGTCTGGCCGTTTGCGTGGAAAAGGGCCATCGAAAAGGAAAGGAGGATCGAGATTATAATTGTTTTTCTCATCTTTGATTGTTCTACTAGGCTGTGAAGGTTACTTCCAGGCCGTCGTAGGCGGCTTTCAGGGGTTTGGGAAGGGTAGCGTCAAGCTCGGCCTGGGTGCCGTGGAGCGTGCGGGCGAGGTGGGTCAGGTAGACGGGCTGGCCTTCGGCAGGAGTGTACCGGCCTTTGTCGAGAAGCATGTGGGTTGTCCTCAAAACAGTTCCGACGCTGGAGTGGGTGAATATCCTGAAGTCCTCATCTCCTTCAGTGCCCATGCCCATCGTGGCTTCCATGACAAGACCGGTAATCGGCTTACCCTTCGCGTGGGGGTCGATGCCGACAATCCTCGCGGCGATGGCTGGAATGCCTCCCGTGTCGGTCGCATATAGGACTCTCACCGCTTGTTTCTCAATTAGATACATGAGCGTTTGCTCCTTTAGGTCCCCGGTGGCATGATTAGCGGGAAGGGCGGTCAAGGTCATTCCGTGGATCGTCACTTTGTC
>ODAI010765040.1_pt1 | contig 10897 bp, 8 predicted proteins | sample 1539321 | NCBI WGS metagenome assembly ODAI01 (sample SAMN02144231, study PRJEB22623) | gut metagenome | biome: sheep rumen | host: Ovis aries | place: New Zealand | reverse complement strand
TGTGTATATTTTTTGTTTCTATATAATTGAAAACCTTGCTGTTCAATAATTTTCGCAAAATTTAACAGTGATTCAAGTTTTGTGGTATGGCCTTTTATTTGCATATATCTTTCAATATTTTCTCCACCGCTCATCAATAGTGTAGGGTGCTGCTTTGTACCTTTTGCAAGCTCTATTGCTTCATCTAAACACATTCTGGTAAAAGTTTCTTCGTCAGGCAAATCCTCAACATGCTGGTTACGGAAATGAGCATCACAAATGTATTCGAACACTTTACCTCTTTCAGCATCATTATATAATATCTCATTATTACTTGAGAGTCGCATTATCCCGTTAAATTTACCGTCTTTATCGGCTACTAACCCGATTTTAATACCGGCATGTTCAAATTCGTATGTATAATCCAGAATTTCGCCCCAAGACGCAATTTGCCTTTTTACTGTATATCCGTCATCTAATAATCTTGTTTCAAGTTTACTACCGCTTTCAAGCGTTGTTGTTTCAATTAATGAAGAATATCTTGAAGCAAAATTTTCATCTATACTGTTGTTGTGATGCGGTCTTTCAACTATTTCGGGAACTTTTACTTTTTTAGCAGGTATTGTAGTATTTGTTGGTATTTCAACTTTTATGCGAGAATCATTAAGCCCGATATTTGACAAATCTATCTCATCTGCAATAGTTTGCAGTTGAGTTTTTATTTTTGCATTTGAACCCTTAGCTATGGATTTTAAATTCCCAACCAATTCGGCTAATTTTGCCCCGGTTGATGTAGAAATCTCGGTAACATCCTCTTTCAGATTTTCAAGAATATATTTAGCTTTTGTTTTACAGGATTTCCACAAATCTCTGAATTGCATTGGGATTTCGTTATCTCCGATTCCGCCTGCCAACAATTCATCCTGTAATACTCTTACTACAACCTCAGGTTTTACATATGGCTTTCTTTCGCCGCTCGCAGTTACGCTTACATCCGCTCTGCCTGCTGCACCTGTTGCCTCTGCAGGAGTTATAGGCTGTGCTGCCTTTTGACTTGCAAAGAATCTGTCTAATACATCTTTTGCCGCTGTATATTGCTCAAATAATTCTCTCGCTTCCGCATTGTCAGGATTCCTGTCAGGATGGTACTTCAATGCCTTCTCTCGGTACGCCTTTTTGACTGCTTCCTCTGTTATTTCAGCTTCTTTATCTAATCCAAGAATTGCTTTTGCATTACTTACATCTTCTGCTCTCGGTGCATTAGTCTTCTTCCCGTTCCGCTGCTCATCTTCATATGCTTTTTGTGCTCGCTCTCTCGCCTTAAAGATTTCTTCTATCTGCTCTCCGCTCATCCCGCTTAAGGTCGCACTATATCCCGCAAAATATCCCAATGCCGTTCTTATCTGTTCTAACGTACTCTTGCCGTTTATTTGCTCGCTTACGTCTTTTACGTCAAACTCGCCCTTGCCCGCTATTGTATACTTCAACTCTCCGTCTGCTATCGTCATTCTACCCGCAGGACTCTCTATTGTTATAACTCCGTTTTTTACTCCTATTACTGCATCCTTTAATCCCTCGGTATTCCCAATCTGCTCTCTGATTAATGCACCCTTATTCATGCCCATCATCATCGCTACTATCATACCCAAGGATTTTATCTCTAATAAGTTTAATGCCTCTTGTCCTAATCTCTTTACTAAATAATTTACAAATATTTGGGGCTCTTGCTTTTCTTTTGCCGCCTTAAAGGCTTCTTCAAGCTCGTTATTACTTTCGGACAACAATCCCTCTACTACGCTTATCGGTAAATTCGTACTGAAAAATAATCCCGTTTCCGCTACAAATTTTGCCACTGTTCCCGCTGCATTTGTCTCTGACATCTTTACTATGCTCTCTGTCAAAAAGTCAACTGCGTTCACTCCGCTCGGATTCTTTGCTAATATGTCCGCTGCTATCTTTTCCGCATCCGGTACCTCTAAGCCGACTTTGCCACCCAGCTTCGTTCCCCACTGCGCCGCTCTTTCCATTGCCGGTGCCGCTGCTCCCATTACCGCACCAAATACTGCACTCGTTGCCGTATTCAATGCCAACTGTCCGCCCGTACTCGTTACAAAGTCATCAAATGAAAATCCGTCTATTTCTTTTATTTGTTCTTTTGCTTGTTCTATACTTATCTTGCCTGTTGTCCATTCATATACTACTGCTAATGCCTTCCTTAAGTTAGAAGCATTCTTTTCGCCCAATGCTATTCCACCCCAGGTTATATCTTGGCGCTTACCTAATCTCTCTTCAAAACTGTTTAAATCCGTATAACCTAATTTATCTGTTACGTTGTATTTCTTTAATACATCGTCCGTTATATTTAAACTACCTCTTAATGCTGAATAACCCGCAAATGTTTTTGCTCCGGCTTTCGCTCTCGCCAGCCAGCCGGCTGCGCCTCCTGCTCCGCCTGCGCCCATAGTACATACAATGAATGCTGCCATCTCCGCTGCACTCCCTATGCCCGCACTCGTATTTATATATGCTCCCGCATTTTCCATAAAATCTTCACCGGCTATTCCTTCCATTGCCTGCGCCATTCGGTGCGCGTACAACTTATACTCCGGTGTATTTGTTTTTGGGGTATACGGTTTTATGGCTTTTAACTGTCTTGTATATTCTTCTAAACTTATTAAGCCCGCTCTGTATTGATTCTCTATTCCGCTGACTTTTTCTCTGTATACTCTGTAATTCGGGTCATTCTTCCACGGTGGGTTCTGGGTTATATTTATTAACCCGTCTATCGCTCCGGGAATATACTCTACTCCCAGTATTTCTTTATATCTCTTCTCAAAATCTTTGGCGGTTGCACTATTTTCTAAACTTGTTAAATCCGCTTCCAGTTCTTTTAGTTTATCTATTTGACTATATATTGATTTCGTAAACGCTTCTACCGTTCCTTTTTTGAACCCTATTTTCTGTGCTATTGCTCCTAACATTTCCCCTGCGGCTCCTGTTAGTTGGTTCCCCATTACGTAAAATCTGAAGTCTTCTACTGCTATCTCGCCTGCATTCTTTACCATATTCTCTTTTAAATATTCCAAATGCGCTTCCAGCTCTTCTCTCGCTTGACTTATTAGGCCTCTTACGTATTTTACCGTCCCTGTTTTTTGACTCTGTTCAAATTCTTTCCTTGCCTGATGCCATTGCGTATTACTATTCTCTGCAACTTCAGGATTATTCTTATACATCTCGATATTGCTTCTTAACGATAACATTATTCCGTTTAGTCTTGTTGTTTCCGGGGATACCGTTAATCCGCTTAATCTTTCATTAAGCTCTTCATTAAATGCTTGTTCGTACTCGGCTGTTTTTACCCCTAATTCGGATGCTTTTTCTAACAATAACCTATATAACCCGTTATTCCCCGTTAATACTTCTTTCATGTCCGAATCTACACTCGTTTTGTCTTGCATTATATAATCCAACAAGCTTTTTCCCGTTGACATTTTGTCGAACTCGTCTAATACGCCAACTACGTTATCTTTATTTATTTCTTTTATTACTCTTTTAAATTCTTCGCTTTTTACATAACCGTTGCCGTTCATTACCAGAGCCAAAAGCCTCTTTGCTACCTCTTTATTCGCTTCTTCCGCTTTATACCGCTCTGATACCTCGGTCTTTATCTCCGGTTGGGTATTCTTTTTTACTTTCCGTATATTCAGCAACTCAAGTTTCTCTTTCTTGAATTGTTCATATGTCGGTACCTTTAATCCCTTTTGCCCCTCTGTATTCGCTTTTGTATTCCTTTTTGTGCTGCTTTTTACTGCCGCATATTCTTCCTTTAATCTTTTTTCAAATTCTCCTGAGGACATCTTTTGACCGTTTGCGGCTACGTATACTTCTTCCTGTCCGCCGGAAAGTATTGTTACTTTCTTTTTATATTCCCCGTTCGCATAATAATATATTTCTTCTGTCGTTCCGTCTTTATATGTCGTTACTATCTTTTTTTCACCAGCTTCCAACCCTAAACTCGGATCTGCTGGATATGATGCTGTTACCGTATTTTGGCTTACGATATCTTTTGTCGCTTCCGATACCGATTTCACAAATCCCATAAAATCAGCATCCGATACACTCTTTTCTCCTCTAAATATGCTGTTTGCTATCTCGCTCTCCGCTTTTGATAACTCTTCTTTATTCCCGTCTATTCCTGCAAACTGCCCTATTACACTCTCTATTCCAGCCGCTTCTTCCGCTTCTAATGTCCCGTCTTTATTCGCATCAAAAATGTCAAAAAGCTTCTTCTGCTTTTCTTCAAGCTGGTCCTTGCGTACCCCGTGCTTGAACTTCTCCAAGTTCTCACGTTTCCCGCCTCTGTCTATACCGAATCCTTCTGCCATTTTCTTCTTCGTTTCCTGTACTACTGTTTTTGTTACTTCCTATTCTACGGCTTTTTTTAGTTCGAACTTTAATTTTTTTTACATTTATTTACAATAATACATCTACATCAAATAGAGGATATTAACATCTGTTTACTTAAGATAAAAAAATATATTCCGTATAAAGATATATAGATATGAAAAACTTTTGTTTTTCATACCTCCTCCCCAAGTCTGGTAGCCGTTCTTAATTGAATGGCTTTTTTTTACGGTTTTATAAACTATTTGCAAGTTTTTTGATTTAATAATATCATTAAGTAATGAATTATATATTTTACTTTTTAATCGTTATATCAATTATCGCCGGCGCTGTTAACGGAAAACTTGATGATGTTGTTAATTCAATATTAAGCGGTGCCGAATTATCTGTAAAAGTTGCATTTTCACTAATAGGGATTATGGCATTTTGGCTTGGCATGATGAAAATTGCGGAAAAATCAGGGCTAATTGAAATTATTTCTAAAATTATAAAACCTATAACAAAAAAAATCTTTAATGAAATTCCTGAAGATTCTCCGGCAATCGGAGATATTGCAATGAATTTTTCGGCTAACGCATTTGGTTTATCAAATGCTGCAACGCCTATGGGATTAAAGGCAATGGAAGAACTTCAAAAGCACAACATAGATAAGGCTTCAGCTTCTAATGCTATGTGTACATTTTTAGCAATGAATACCGCAGGATTTCAGCTTATACCTGCAACTGTAATCGCAGTACTTGTGGCAATCGGATATAAAAATCCGACCTCAATTATTGCACCAACCTTACTGGTTACAACAATTTCTTTTGTATCAGCAATTATATTGGCCAAAATTTTCCAAAAAATATGGAAACCGCAAACTAAAAACGGAGGTGAAGAATAATGTTTCACTCCGTTATGGATATAATTTCTTTATGGGCATTACCAGCGGTATTATTGTTGATACTGACACTTGGTTTAATAAAAAGAGTTCCGCTATACGAAGTTTTCACTGATGGTGCAAAAGAGGGATTTAAGGTTTCAATAAATATCATTCCGTATTTGGTAGCCATAATTGTTGCGATTTCAATGTTGAGAGCATCGGGCATAATTGAAATGTTTGCCGCATTCTGTGCTCCGGTATTATCACACTTCAATATACCGGCAGATGTTACACCGATTATGATAGTACGTTCTCTATCAGGTTCTGCCGCCCTTGGGATTTTCTCAGACATAGCAAACAGCCTTGGACCTGACAATTATGCTACAACGCTTTCAGCAGTTATGGTAGGCAGCAGTGAAACAACTTTCTACGTTCTTGCCGTTTATTTTGGTGCTGTCGGAATATCAAAATTACGTTATGCCCTTGCTGTCGGCTTACTTGCCGATTTAATAGGTATAATTGCTGCGGTAACGGTTTGTAATATTATGTTTGCGTAAGTAATTTGTAATTTCCGCCGCCTTGGAAATCTATCCAACTTTGAGTAACCTCCTCCACCTGAGGCTGAATTACAGTCCTTACAAGAACCGCATAGTTTATGTCTATGCAATTAATTTTTGGTACTAATTCAGCCTTGAACTCTTTTCCCCCGCAGTTGTGACAGTATTTTTCCTCAGGCACCACTTCACCATCTTTTATCACTGCTTTCAATTTTATTCCGCAGCACGAACAACGAGTAATATACCAACGGTTTTCAATTAACTCTCCACAATCGGGACAATATGCAATATCCTCCTGTGGAGAAACTTTCGCATGTTGACAATGCTTTTTATTTGTAAAGAATTTTATGATGTCCATACTTTCTATTTAATAATTAAACAGAAAAAGTCAATTTACAAAATACATGCCAGAACCATCAGGATTAGTGTACCTATTTGCATTGCAGTTGCCATATTTTGAGTAAATTTATTTGAATCATATCTGCCTGCCGATTTTTCTGCTTGATATGCACTTGTAACCCTATCCGTTCTTGTTTGGATATCATCAGATGAAAATTCAGAACCAAACATCGCATTTTCTAAGCGTGATAATCTTTTCTCCGTTGAGTCACCATTGTATGCCTGACGAAATATCTTTTTTTCAATTGTTGATAAGGATGTCTTTTTAGGTTTATCATTATACGCAGAACTCGTCTGCGGTAAGCCGTTATCATAAAAATCTCCGAGCCGGTTATTTTTGTCGTTATAATATTCATAATCAAAGCTTCCCGGCGGAACATACTTGTCTAAATGATAACTTGTATTTCCGGGAGGAATCTCTTCATCATAAAAGGTATTGGAATATTGAGCCATACGATTATCCATAAAAGATTGCGGTTTTATTTCTGCTTTTAATCTGTCTACACGCGTACTTAAATCATCATCATACGTTCTATTAAAAGTTTTTTGCTCCAATTTTGCCAGCCTGTCCTTTATTTTGTCTTTTGTATTTACCTGTTTAAATATTTGTTTTTCCATCTCATCTATTACAGGATAACTTACATCAGAGGTTTCTTGCATTTCTTCAACGATATAATCGGGATTTTCCGCAAATGTGTCTTCAACCGGTTCAATTTCATTACCTATTGAACTAGCAGAAACATCCTTGCTTAGTTTTGAAATACGTTCACTTTCGGACTTTGAGGAAATTTTACCGTATACAGACTGCTCAACCCTATCTAATCGTGATTGCATACTCTCATCGTTATATTGAAAACCATACAGAGATTCCTCAATTTTCCCTATTGTTTCTTGATTTGCCGTAAGGCAAAATCCTTGCGGCGCCAAAATACAAATTAATGCAGCTAATAAAATTGTTTTTTTCATGTTTACAACTCCTTAGCCATAGATTAAATTTACTTTAAATAAAATTCTATCCCTCGGAACTGTTATTTAAAAGAAACAAAAATATACACAAAATATTTAAAACAAAAGCACAAGAAAAAATTTTTGTACTGCTTTAGTATAAATAAAAATAATTATGCACTGGATTATTAGAATTTAAAAAGAGCCTCGAAAATTTCGAGGCTCTTTTATGAACTATACGTGGAGGATAAATCCGCCTTTATCGGCATTTTCAAGTTTTTCCCCTTCAATTTTTGCTCTCAAGTTTTTAATATACTTGTATACATAATCTCTGGGCAAATCCAGTAATACTGCTAAATCCTTAGCATAAACAACTTCATTATGATGTTCGGCAAAATAATCAAAAACTTTTTGCTCTCTGTCAGTTAAAGCCTTTTTAAAGACAATTCTTACTTCATCACGCAATTCATCGCCTGTTGCTCTGGCAGATACAACATCTTTTACCGCCTTTACAGCTTTTGAAGTTTTCGGAGCTTTTACCGACTCTTTCTTCGGTTTTGGTGCGGACTTTTCAGCAGCTTTTTTAACCTCTTTAACCGGAGCTGCAACACTTTTAGCCGGTTTCTTAGAAGTTTTTTTAGCAGACTTCTTTGTGTTTACTGAAGAATCCGAACCTTCACTAATACTTAATTTTAACTTTGCAATAGAAAACGGAGACGGTGAAATTTCCTGTTCTCTTTCGTACGCGCGCTGAGCAATCGTCGTTATACGTTCGGTCTTAGCAGGGCTCCAAGTTTCTTCATTCGATACCACAGGTTGCCCGTGTAACACTATATCAGCTAAATCATTTGTTGGTTTATCTTCAGCAATTTTCTTCCCTAATCTGGCAGCATATTCCTCTAAAGTAATCTTTTCTAATGAGCTTCTCCATTGTTTAATCTCTTCTTTGCTCAGATATTCTGACATTCCTTATCTCCTTAATATAAATCCGGTCATTCAAACTTTGTATACATACTCTATCATGAACCATGCCAAAAAGTTCAAAATGTTTCATAACGTAAATTTTTGTCAAGAAAGGTAACAATTTATAATAAATTCTCTATTTGAATAAATCCCCCAAAAAAAAGATAGATTTAAAAAATCTATCTTTTCTTTGCTTATAATTGAGCTTCTAATTCTCTTATCTGTCTTTCCAAATCTCTTATTTCTCTTCTGATACGGATTTTCTTACACCATTTAACGATAAAAAAGTCTGTACTTTTATCAACATCAGCTAATTCTTGCTGCTTCAACTCAAGCTGTTTTTTATATGCGAGAAGTTTCACACTGTTAGTAACACCTGTTTTTAAGGAATTAGCCGCATTAGTAAGTACATTTACCGCACTATCCATTACATTTGAAAATATGGTTTGTGTAACGGTTGGTGTCGTAGTCGCAGTATCAACTGCCGCAATTGATTGTCCCGGCACAGACAGAAATGCAATAAAAACCGCCGCAATAATAATCTTTCTCATTTGAACTCCTTCTGCTTAATTAAGCATTCGATATAGAATATTATAGCAACCGAATTTTATTTTGCAAATATATAATTATTTCTTATATTTTTCCCACCTGTAATGGAATTCTTTTTCCGCGTCTGCGGCTTCAGTTTCGGAATATTTGTATCCTGAAAGACTTATTAAAATTCTCCCTTCAGATGCTTCTAAAAGTTTTTGTTTAACCTTATAGGGATAAGTTTCATTACCTTCTAATTTACCGTTATGAATTTCTCTTATTACATCATCAATATACATTTGCGCGTAATTCGGGATTTTTGGGAATCTTTTTATATACCACAACAGCGGCATATTTTCTCTAAACCTGTTTCCGCTGGCGGTAGTCCACAAAAAGTTCCCGATTGTGTTTAATCCTCCGTGCGATTGGGGAATAATATGTTCTATCGAACCCGTTGATGCAATAAAAATACGTCTGATAGCTTCTGTTTGTGTTCTGGATGCATACTTTACAATAAACGCGTGCTTACTGCTGCCGGATGTCGGCAAAAATAAAGCCTTATTTTTTATATCACCGAAAATTTCTCTTTCGTTTTCTTTTACCTGAATTTCTTCAAGCGAACTTAAAAATGTTTTTCGTTTAAATGTATCTTTCTTATTATCACTCAATATAAGCTGTCTGCAATGTGTAGTTTTTTCTCTCAATCTTATTGCTGTCGACGGCGACAATTTGCACGAAAGTCTGTCAACTTCATCCAATACACAGAACTCTTCAAGTTTCAAACGGGTTAAACTTTTTGTATATAGCATTTGCAGACAATTTTCTATGTTATCATTAGGATTTAGCTGAGCAAAATCTTTTAAAATAGCATATATAGATTTTTCGGTAGGTAAAAGGCTTTCAGCATAATCCGACAACAATTCAACAGACTCTTCCGCATTATGGCAATCTGCCAACCCTCTTTCGAACGGTTTTAGAGCCGTTCCGGGAATAATTTTTATCCCTCGGTACGGACACGTAATATTACGCAGCCTGCGCAACGGCTTACCGGCTGAGGTCGAGCCTTCAAACGGGATGTCGTAATACAGTTTCAAATAATTTTCTTCGTTGATTATTGTGTTCTTTTTCATAACCGTAGAAATGCAGATACTTATATTATTATTATAACATTAATTTGAACTGTCCGCAATATAAACTCGGTTCTACAACATTAATTTTTTGTTTAATTCAAGCTGGTCAATAAGAGCCAAAATTGACATAAATTGCTCCAACAATTCCGCAAATTGTTTTTTATCGACTACCGTTTTTACCAAACTGCCTATTGAGAATAAATCGGTACCGGTACTAATTGCTATAATAAGATTGTTACGATAGAATGAACATTTTATATTATTACAATGAAAAGCTAAGCTTATATTTTTAAGTTTTTCCATAAATGCCGGAGTTAATAAATATCTTGCATCAACAGGATCGTTTGTAAATACATCATATTTTTTCTCAAATTCAACATCCTCTAACGCTGTACGTTTTAACGAACTTATGGGAGAAAGATGAAGCAAATTATCGGAACAAACTATTGTATGGCTACTAAATTCTTTATTCATATCCAGCTTTATTACAACACCCTTAAAAGTAGTTGTTCGGCTTTTTCCGCTGCCTTTTTCATATTCGGACTCTACAATATGATAATTAACACCTTTATAAACTCCGAAAAACACATCGTCGTCTGCTACTCGCTCGTAATATGGAATTGCACCTGCTTCTTTAAAAAGTTCGTGATTTCCATAAAAATGTCCCCAGCGTACACTATCCCCAAAACATTTTACAACAAATCCCATAACGTTGTCTTTTAACAAATTCTCAAAATTCTTTTTTATCGTTGCGTATACTACTAATCCAAGCATAATCAAAGCAGCAGGCAGTCTTATATCTTTTTTCCCCGGAGTGCAGAATATTAACACACAAAGAACAATACCCGCAATAATTAAAAGACTTGATAAAGTTACAGCTTTAAAAAGTTTTCGTTTTCTCGTTTCTTCAAATTTGGAAATCTCAGGCACAATAAGGTTATGATAATTATTATAAAAATTCATCTTGAAATTATTTATACTGTCTTGCATAATATTTCTACTCCTCAATTGCAGCCCTGATAGTACAGATTTCTCCATCAACATCAATTATAGCCCAACGCAGCACTTTTAAATTCATATTTTTAAAAGCCTCATCTATCTGAGAATTCATAACAGGTAACTTCAAT
>ODAI014458575.1_pt1 | contig 10898 bp, 9 predicted proteins | sample 1539321 | NCBI WGS metagenome assembly ODAI01 (sample SAMN02144231, study PRJEB22623) | gut metagenome | biome: sheep rumen | host: Ovis aries | place: New Zealand | reverse complement strand
GTCGCCGCACGTATTCCATGTCGATTTAGTAGGTGTCATCGTCCTTGCCCCAGTCGTAGACGCTCACGATGTGGGGGCTCTGGAGGGCGGCCGCCGCCTGGGCCTCCTGCTTGAACCGAGCCGCGAACGAGGGGTCGCTCGCGTACTGCGGCAGCATGGTCTTGATCGCGACCGTGCGCCCCAGCACCTCGTCGAGGCCGCGGTAGACGATGGCCATGCCACCAGACCCCACCTTGTCCTGGACCGTGTAGCGTCCCCCGAGTACCTTACCTGCCATGTCGTGCTCCCATCACGCGACGTGTGAAACCATGTTGCCTATCCCCGAGCCTGGATCTCGAGGCATTCGGTGAGGACCTGGCCCGCGATGTAGGTCGCGACGCCCCTCACGTCGTTGCCCTGGCCCTCCACGCAGACGGCGATCGCAATCGTCGGCTGGTCATAGGGGGCGAAGCCCAGGAAGAGGGAGTTCATGCCGCCTGCCACCTGCGCGGTGCCCGTCTTGCCGGCAACCTTGATGCCCGGCACGGAGGCGGCATAGCCCGTGCCGTTCTGGACCACCTCGAGCATGCCCTCCTTCAAGGCGAGCACCGTCTCCGGAGAGATGGGCTGGCCTATGGCCTGGGGGACGGTGCTCGTTACCGTGACGCCCTCGGGCGAGAGGACGTGGTCCACCACGTAGGGGTTGAGGACGATGCCGCCGTTGGCGATGGCGGCTGCGACGACCGCGTCCTGCATGACGGTCGCCTGGGGGCCGGCGGGGCTGGCGTGCTCGCCCACGGGTTGGCCGCAGGCGGCCCAGGCCGTCTCCCACTCGGTCATCTCGGAGGGTTCGGGCATGAGCGAGGGCACGCTCGTGAAGTCCTGGCCCAGCGCCATCCCATAGCCGAAGGCGTGCGAGTAGCTCACGAGGGCGTCGGCGCCAATCTGCACGCCAAGCTGGGCATATGCCGTGTTGGCGGACTGTGCCAGGGCCTCGCGCAGGGTGATCGTGCCAAACGACTCCATGTCGTTGTTGGTGACCTGGGCGTTCCCGATGGTCATCTCGGCGGGCGAGTCGTAGGTGCTGTCGAGGGTGGCGATGCCGGCGTCCAGCGCGGCGGCGAGGGCGATGACCTTGTAGGTCGAGCCGGGCGCGTAGAGCGTCTGGACCGAGCGGTCGATGAGGGCCCCCTGGCCGGAGTCGCCCTGGATGATCTCGCCGATTTGGTCGTAGGCGAAGGTGGGCGAGGAGGCCTTGGCGAGCACCGCGCCCGTCGAGGGGTCAAGGATCACGATGGCGCCCGCATAGCCGGCCAGCGCACGCTCGCAGGAGGCCTGCATGCGCGAGTCGATGGTGAGCACCACCGAGTCGCCCGGCGTCTGGATGCCGGCGAGCGAGTACAGGGCGCTCTGCCAGTCCGAGAAGTCCGCATGCCCCGTGAGCGTCTCGTTCATGGAGTTCTCGATGCCCGTGGAGCCGTACTGGACGGACGTGTAGCCCACGGTGTGGGCCGCGAGCGTGCCCTCGGGGTAGGAGCGCGAGTAGGAGCCGTCCTCGTTGCGGACGCTCTCGGCCAGCGTGTGACCATCGGACGTGATGATCGAGCCGCGCTGGACGTAGGCGCTCTTGGCGATGGTGTGGTTGTTGTTGGGGCGGTCCTGCAGCGCCTGCGCGGTCACCACCTGGACATAGGTGAGGTTGCCCACGAGCGCCGCGAAGAGCAGCGTGAAGGTGGTGATGAGCAGCGTCAGGCGCTTGGAGAGGGCGACTCGCCCCAGGACGCCCGACTCGGTGGTGACCAGGCCAAAGCGGCCACGGGCGTGGCTGCCGCGCGTGATGGCGCTGGCGAGCGGGTCGCGCGGACGCACGCCGGGCGTGGTGACGCCCGCGCCTACGAGCTCGGTGTCGCGTCCGGTCGCCTGGTCGCCGGCGCGCAGGAGCAGGCCCACGATGATGAAGCTCGAGAGCAGCGAGCTGCCGCCCTGGCTCATGAAGGGGAGGGTGACGCCCGTGAGGGGCAGGAGCTTGGTGACGCCGCCCACGATGATGAAGGCCTGGAGCGAGATGCTCGTGATGAGGCCCACGGCGGTGAAGGCGGCCATGTCGCTCTTGGCGCGGGCGGCCGTGGCAAAGCCACGCACGGCCAGCAGCATGAAGCCGATGAGCACGGCGCTCCCGCCCAGAAGGCCCATCTCCTCGCCGATCGCCGAGAAGATGAAGTCGCTCTCGACGACGGGGATGAGCGTGGGGACGCCCTTGCCGATGCCCACGCCGGTCAGGCCGCCGTCGGCCAGCGAGTACAGCGACTGCACGATCTGCATGCCCGCGCCCGAGGGGTCCGCGAAGGGGTCGAGCCAGATCTCGAAGCGGGTGCGCACGTGGCCAAAGAGGTGGTAGCACGCGTAGGCGCCCAAGGCGAGCAGGGCAAACGAGATGATGACGTACGAGATGCGCCCGGTGGCCACGTAGAGCATGACCACGAAGATCGAGAAGAACAGGAGGGCGCTGCCCAGGTCGCGCTCGAAGACCACGACGAGCAGCGACAGGCCCCACATCACGAACAGCGGCGCCAGCATGCGCGGCCGCGGGAAGGTCAGGGGCCCCAGACGGACGGACGACGCGGCGAGCAGCTCGCGGTTGTCGGCAAGGTAGCTCGCGAGGAAGAGGACGATGCAGATCTTGGCGATCTCGCCCGGCTGGAACGAGAAGCCCCCGATCTTGAGCCACAGCTTGGAGCCGCTGATCTCGGTGCCGACGACCATGGGCAGCAGCAGGAGGAGCACGCCCACGAGGCCGATGGTGTACTTGTAGTGGGCGAGCTCGTCGAGGTTGGGCACCACTGCCAGCGTCACGACCATCGCCGCGACGGAGACGAAGAGCCAGATGACCTGGTTGACGGCGAGGTCCGGCTTGAGCCTGGTCACGAAGGCGATGCCGATGCCCGCCAGCACGAAGACGACGGGCAGGATGGCCGGGTCTGCGCCGGGCGCCAGGAAGCGGATGGCGATGTGCGAGATGGGGAAGGCGACGACGAGGGCGATGGGCACCGAGAGCGTCTCCACGGAGAGGGCGAGCCCGGCGTTGGCCACGTACAGGGCATAGAGCAGCATGACGGGCAGGGACCCGGCCACGAGCAGCAGCAGCTCGGTGTTGCGACGCGAGCCCTCGTGCGTGGTCGCCTGGGTCTCATATGGGCTGGCCATGGCTAGTCACCCCCCTTGGCCTGGTCGTCCGACGGCTGGGCGGGAGGCGCGCTGGTGGAACTGGCGACGCCGTCCGCCTCGGCGGAGATGATCACGGGGTCGCCGTTCTCGTCGACCTCGGACTGGGACTGCGTGGAGTCGGCCGCCTCGGCGGCCTTGGCCTTGTCGGCCTCGATCTGGGCGAGGTAGCCCTCGACGATGGAGACCGCCTCGTCATGGCTTGAGACGGGGATGCCCTCGGCAAGCTGCTTCTGCGTGGTGTCGGGGAGGTCGGAGACGCTGACCTCCGTCCGCTCGGAGAGCTCGGAGAGGTCGATGCCCAAGAGCTGCGCGTTGACGCCGCGGTGGATGCCCACGGAGCCGTTGTCGTCGGAGAGGTACCAGGACTGCCTGACGTAGAAGGCACCCAGCGCCGCGAAGACCGCCACGACGGCGAGCAGGCCCGTCCCCAGCGCGGCGAAGTGCCTGACGAACTCGCGATGGTGCCTGTCCGAGCTGCCGTCGTCGACGACGTCGACCACGACCACGGTGACGTTGTCGTGGCCGCCTTCGGAAAGCGCGCAGCTCACGAGGTTGTCGGCAGCCTGCTGGGGGCTTGCGCTCGAGACGGCGACCGACTCGATGATGCTGTCGGGGACCATGGAGGACAGGCCGTCGGAGCAGATGATGATGCGGTCGCCCTGCTCGACCTCGAGCGTAAAGTGGTCGGCGTACATCTCGGGGTCGGAGCCCAGGGCTCGCGTGATGACGGAGCGGGACGGGTGGATGCGGGCCTCGTCGGCCGTGATCTCGCCGGCGTCGATGAGCTCCTCGACGAAGGAGTGGTCGTGCGTGACGCGCACGAGCGTGCCCATGTGGAGCACGTAGACGCGCGAGTCGCCCACGTGGGCGACGGCCATGCGGTCGCCCTCGAGGACGACGCAGGTGGCGGTGCAGCCCATGCCGGGCTTGCCCACGCCGTTCTCGACTGCGTTGATGATGTCGGTGTTCGCCGTCTCGACGGCCGCGCCGAGCAGGGAGTCGTCAACGTGGTCGACGCCGGTGCGCGAGAGCGACTGGACTGCCAGGGAGCTGGCCACCTCGCCGGCGGCATGGCCGCCCATGCCGTCGCACACCGCGAAGAGCGGGGCCTGGACGAGGAAGGAGTCCTCGTTGTGGTCGCGGATGAGGCCCACGTCCGAGCGCGCGCCCCACGAGAGGGTCTTCGAGCTGCCCGTGTTCGTGTCGGCCCCGGCACGTCCCTCGACGGGCACGGTCTTGAGGCCGGGCGCGTTGACGGGGGTCTGCGAGGGGGGAGGGGTGACCTTGGGCTGGTCGGCCGCGGGCGGCTCCACCGGGGTGGTCGTCACGTCCTCCGTGCCCATGGTCGCCTCACGAACGGCCGCGACGACCTCGGTGAGGTCGGCCGTGTCGCCCGGCTCGGGCAGGGAGGGGTTGATGACGTCCGTCATTGGCGACTGACCCTCATGATGGTGTCTCCCACCTGGACCTCGTCACCGTCGCGCAGGGTGACGGGCTGCTCGATGGGATGGCCGTTGACGAAGGTCCCGTTGGTGGACTCGAGGTCCTCGACCACGAGGGCGGGGCCTTGGAGCGTGAAGCGGGCGTGCGTCGACGAGACGTACGGCTCGGCGATGACGATGTCGGACGAGGGGGAGCGTCCCACCACGACAGGCCCCAGCATGTCCACGTGCAGACCACGCAGCTGCTTGGGTCCCTTCTCCACGTCGACGCACCAGATGGCGGCATCCGTGCGCTGGCCGCGCACAAGGCCGATGCCCGTCCTCATCACCGAGAAGAGGAACAGGTACAGCAGGATGACGAGCAGGATGCGCCCAGCGAAGAGAACGAGGTCGATCATCGGGGTACCCCCTAGTTCTCCCTGAACTCGAGGTTCACGAGGCCAAGCGTGATGAGGTCCCCATCACGCAGGAAGCACTGGTCGACGTCGACGTCATTGACCAGGGTCCCGTTGGTGGAGTTGAGGTCGGTGATGCGCCATGCGGTGCCGGTGTAGGCCAGCTCGGCGTGGCGGCGGGAGACGTTGGGGTCGCGCAGGACGATGCCGTGGCTCGTGCGCTCGCGGCCGATGATGACCTTGGGGGCGATGGCCGTGTAGGTGCGCCCCGACTGTCGGTCGATGAGCAGGCAGGTCTGCGGGGCCTCCTGCTGGGCGGTCTGCTGGGCGACGAGCGCGGCCTCCGCGTCGTGCAGCGCCTTGATGGCGCCCGTTCCGTAGGGGTCGTTCGCGGGACCACCGCGACGCTTGGTGGCAGGGACATCCGGAGCCGCCGCACGGCCCTGGGACGGGACGACGAGGGGCTCGTTGAGCTCGCTCGCGGGGATGACGTCAAGGCCGGCGTCATCGGCGCCGTCGGGGCCGGCCGCCAGCACCGCGGGGCTGGGGATGGGCTTGAGGCCGGGCATGGCGGCGTCGGCAGACCCCTTGTGCCTGCTGCGGGCGGGCGCCGGCTTTGCCGCCCCACCCAGGTTGGAGTTGCCGCTGTAGTAGGCGCGCTCCTCCGCGCGCAGGCGCTCGAGGGTCCTCGCGTCTACGTTCTCGGCGAAGACGGAGAACTTGCCGCTCCTCAGCGAGGGGTCGACCATGAAGCGCACCAGCGGCTCGCCCCCGAACGAGTAGCCACGCACCTGCGCCTGGGCCTCCACGAACTGCCTGATCTCGAGGGTGAGCTGGTCGTAGAAGGGACGCATGAGGGAGTCGTCGGTGCCCGAGACGAGCACGGTGAAGAGGGCGGGGGCGGTGTCCACGCCATCGATGACGAAGGTCTCGTTCTCCATCTCGTGCGCGGCGCGCTTCGCGAGCCTCTTGAACGAGAACGGCGCGGTGAAGCCGCGGCGCGACCCGAAGATGCTCGAGATGCGGTCCTCGAAGACGTTGAAGAAGTTCATCGGTTGTCCTCCTGGCTCACGTGAGGGGGCCCAAAGGTCGAAACTGCAATGCCCATAAGTATGAACAAGAGTACCGCAATGGCGACCATGCTCGGGCTCGGGGGCTCCCATATTCCGCCATTCTTCACCCATGTCGCCAGCATCTGCACAAAGATGAAGCCACAGAGGCCCACGAGTTGGCCGAATATGGCGAGGGGCTTGCTCCCCCGGTGCGACAGCAGCGAGACCACGAGCGCGACCGTCGCCATCCCCGCAGGGGCGACGAGCTCGGTCGGGCTCGAGAGCGTCGCGCGGGCGACCGTCCAGATGGTCTGCGCCGAGATGCCCATGACGACGCCCGCCGCGACGACGCGCTCCGCGAACCAGCCCAGAAGGACGGTGACGAAGGCCGCGAGGGGCGTGAGCCCGTAGCCGGAGAGGGCGACGCCGGTCACCGGGGCGAAGGTCAGGGAGGGCATGAGCAACGCGGCGCTCGCGAGGTCGTGGACGCGGCCGACGCGGTACCACCACAGGCCGAGCGCCACGCCCACCACCAGCCCGATGGCCAGGGCGACGTGCGGCTGCACCTCGGGAATGGCGCCCATGGGGATGTTCAGGCCCATGTCGCTCACGTCAACCGCATTTGACCCGGCGGTGTTCCCTCCCAGCACGGCGAGCGCACGCTCGACCGAGAGGGTCGAGACGCTCGCCCCGCCCACGATGGTCGCGAGGGTGAGGCCCAGGACGGCAAGCGCAGCCCCAAGGGGCGGCAGGGCCGCACCTGCGACGGCCGCGACAAGGGCTGGCGCCAGACGATGGGGCAAGGACGAGAAGCCCAGGCAGGGGGCGATGCACCATCCCAGCCAGGCAAGGCTGGCCGCGACCAGCGCGCGCGTGCAGAACGTTCCCAGCCAGGGGGCCTTCTCCTCGAGCGTGAGCCTCCTGCCGTGGAAGACGGTGTCGGGGGCCTCGTCGTCGGTGAGCTGGCCCAGCAGGTCGCGAAGCGAGGCTTGGCCCTGGTCGGGGTCGCCCAGCACGGGGACGCACTCGTCGGCGAACTCTGCGACCGAGGTGGTGCGATAGGCGGGGTCCGACTCGAGCGCTGCAAGCAGGGACGAGGCCGCCTCAGGGGGAAGCGTCCCCGCGAGCTTCGCGAGGGTGGTCCCGCGGCTGCCCCCCTTGTGGATGAGGGCGAGCGACTCCTCGGCGGTACGGGCGGCGAAGGGGTTCTTGCCGGTAAGCGACTGCAGGACGACGACCGCGAGCGCAAAGAGGTCGCAGCGCTCGTCGACCAGGCCTCCCTGGATCTGCTCGGGGGGCATGTAGCCCACGGTGCCGCCGCGCGCGTCGGCATACCCGGCCGCGGAGGCGAGCGTCGCCATGCCAAAGTCGCCCAGCTTCACGATGCCCTTGCGGTCGAACATGATGTTGGCGGGCTTGATGTCCAGGTGCAGGACGCCGTTCTCGTGCGCGTAGTCGAGGGCGTCGGCAAGGGAGTCGAGCACGTAGGCGGCCTCATCGGGCAGGAGCGTGCCACCCTCGACGCGGGCGAGCAGCTCCTGGAGGGTCACCCCGTCCACAAACTCCATGACCAGGTAGGCATAGTCATAGTCGGCCTCGAAGTCGAAGACCGTGATGATGTTGGGGTGCGAGAGCATGCATGAGGTGCGCGCCTCGGAGAGGGCCTCCTGGATGGTCGAGACGTTGGTGGCGGCGCCCGGGGCCGAGAGGGGGATGCACTTGATGGCGACGCGGCGCTGGAGGCGCGTGTCCCAGCAGACCTCGACGGTGCCAAAGCCCCCCTCGGCACGCGACTCGAGGACCCGGTACCTGTTGAGGATGAGGCCGGAGGGCTCCTCGGGGGAGTGCTCATAGCTGTCCTGGCCATAGGCGTTGGGCGAGGCCACCGCCTGGCGTCGGAGCATGGTATGTGGGCCGTTTGCGTCTCGCACGAAGGTCCCTTGTTCGTCTTAGCTGCGTTTGTGCGTACGTGCCACGACATTTTACCGCATTACATCAATTCTCGTTTGCAAAGCGGCGGGGGTTAGTAGTAGAATTCGGTCTCACGCGGGCGTGGCGGAATTGGCAGACGCGTACGGTTCAGGTCCGTATGAGAGCAATCTCGTGGGGGTTCAAGTCCCTTCGCCCGCACCATCGATCCTGAGAGGCCTCCCAGATGGGAGGCCTTTTCGTTAGCGCGAGGCCGTTTGCGTCACTGTCCTTGCAGATGGCACACTGCAAACGTTTCCGATGAGAACTTGCGGCTTGGGCGCCTCCCTCTGTGCGACCTGCAAGCACAGGGAGCTGCATGGCTCGTCAAGAAGGCCGTCGAGAGCCCCAAGGGGTTGCAGCTGCGTCCCTGTCCCTATAATATGACAACTGTCATATTACGAGAGAAGGAGCCCTATGCCGCCCAAGGTCAAGACGACACGCGAGATGATCGTGGAGGCAGGTGTCGACGTGGTCCGCGATACGGGGCCCGATGCCCTCACCATGCGTGCCGTGGCTGCCAGGCTCGGCTGCTCCACGCAGCCCGTGCTCAGCAACTTCCCTACGTCCGCGCAGCTCAAGGAGGCCGTCTACGAGCGTGCCGACCAGGTTCACACCAACTACCTCATGCAGGGTGCCGCCGACGGCGAGAACCCGCTCCTGGCCATCGGCCTTGCCTACGTGCGCTTTGCGAGGGAGGAGCCCAACCTCTTCAAGCTGCTCTTCCAGTCGGACGGGTTGGGCTCAGCCAGCCTCGCAGGCCTCGTCGCGGCTGACGATCTGACGCCGATCGTCTCGCTCATCGCGTCCGAGGCGGGAATCGACGAGGACGCCGCGCGCGAGGCGTTCGCCTGCATCGAACTCGTCGCGCATGGATACGCGAGCTTCCTGGCTAACAACTCGATGGACTATGACGAGCCGTTCTGCGTACGTGCGCTCGAGGCGGCGTTCGTCGGTGCCGTGGGCGTGGCGAGAGGAGAGCTGTGATGAAGGCATTGTTCGACAGGGACGAGACCATCTTCGCCTTGGTGTGGATCGTCATCTACGTGGTGGGCTTTGGCAATGCCGGCGTGCTCACGGACGACGTCGTGACCAACTATGCCATTCAGGTGGCGGCGGGCTTCGTCATGGTGGTGGCCCTCGTGACCTTCGCCCGCAAGAACGACCTGCTCGAATACTGGGGCCTCTGCCCGCTCAGGGGCGACGCGCGCCGCTTCCTGTGGTTTGTGCCGCTCCTCGTTCTCATGAGCGAGAACGTCTGGCTGGGCCTGGGCAAGGGTGAGGACAGCACGCTCGCCATGGTCCTGGGCATCGCGGCCATCGGCGTCATGGCGCCCATCCTCGAGGAACTCGTCCTGAGGGTCATCCTCTACCGCGCGCTCGGCCACTCGAATGCCTTGCGCGCGTTTGTCATCTGCTCGGTCACGTTTGGCGTCGGCCACATCGTCAACCTGCTGTTTGGGCATGACCTGGCGCGCACGCTCATCCAGGTTTGCTATGCCCTGTGCATAGGCTTCTGCCTCATGGCGGTGCTGCATGCGGGAAGGAGCATCGTCCCCATCACCCTCGCGCACATCGAGATGAACACACTGGGCTTCTTTGCCAACCAAGGCGAGGTGGGAACCGCCGCGGACTACGCGACGATTGCCATCCTGTGCGTCGGCTGCATCGCCTATGGCGTCTATGTGCTTCGCGCCCATGCGGACGAGCGTCCGCTCACAAGCGCACCTCTCGAGTGGTAGGCCTATGTAGCGGGTGCGGAGGACCCTGGGTGCCCTACTCGCCCTCGTCGTCGAAGAGCGACTCGAAGACCGACTTCTCCTCGCCCTCCTCGAGCTCATGGTTGTAGTAGATCTTGCGGCCGCGACGCTCCAGGACAAAGGCGATGATGAGGAACAGCACGATGCCGCCAAGGATGAGCGCCATGACGCCCGTGCGGGTGGCGAAGAGCCAGTTGAGGAAGTCGCCCATGATGACATGCCTTTCTATGTCTGGGCGTCGTGACGAACTGATGACCGAGCGCCCGCGGGATTCGCGCACAAGTATATACTTGGTTGGTTGCAACAGGAGCGGCCGTCTTGGGCGACCGCCGGACGAGAAGAGGATGCAATGCTCGACATCAAGTTCGTACGCGAGAATCCCGACGTGGTGGACAAGGCCATGGCGTCGCGCAATGGCTCCTGGGACCGCGAGAGGTTCTTCGAGCTGGACGCCGAGCGCCGCTCCGTCATCGCCGAGGTCGAGGCCCTGCAGGCAGAGCGCAACGCCCTCTCCAAGCAGATCGGCCAGCTCATGCGCGAGGGCAAGAAGGACGAGGCGGAGGCCGCCAAGGCCCAGGTCACGGTCAACAAGGACCGCATCGCCGAGCTGGAGGCAAAGCGCGGCGCTGCCGAGGACGCCCTCTACGACCTCGTCTGCCGCATCCCCAACATCCCCGACGAGTCCGTGCCGTACGGCAAGGATGACTCCGAGAACCCCGAGGTTCGCCGCTGGGGCACCCCACGCGAGTTCGACTTTGCCCCCAAGGCGCACTGGGACCTTGGCCCCGAGCTCGACATCATCGACTTCGACCGCGGCGTCAAGATCGCCGGCGCCAAGTTCTACGTGCTGGGCGGCATGGGTGCCCGCCTCGAGCGCGCCCTCATCAACTTCATGATCGAGACCCACACCTCCGTGGGCTTCAAGGAGTGGTGGCTTCCCGTCATCACCAACCAGGCCACCCTCTTTGGCACGGGCCAGCTGCCCAAGTTCGAGGAGGACCTCTACCATGTGAACCCCGACCTCTACCTCATCCCCACGGCTGAGGTCCAGCTCACCAACCTGCACCGCGACGAGGT
>ODAI014323932.1_pt1 | contig 10898 bp, 7 predicted proteins | sample 1539321 | NCBI WGS metagenome assembly ODAI01 (sample SAMN02144231, study PRJEB22623) | gut metagenome | biome: sheep rumen | host: Ovis aries | place: New Zealand | reverse complement strand
TCGCGGTATTCGCGCATCGTCATGCCGAACCTGCTGCGGAAGAGGTTCTTGAGGTAGTTGCCGTTCTTGAATCCGCAAGAGCGCGCAATGTCGTCGATTGGCTGGGCTGTTTCCTTTAGCGCCTTCGTCACGAGCGCAAGGCGCTGTTCCTGGATCTCCCGGCAGACGCTGTGCCCCAGCACCTTATTGAAGTTCTTTTCGAGAAACCTCTCCGAGCAGCCCGACGCCCGCACGACGCTTCCAACGGTAATCGGCTTGCTCGCGTTTCTCCGTATGAAGTCTCGCGCACGGCTGACGCGCGTGCCGGAGCCGGAGATGTCCGTCGTGGAAAGCCGCTCCGTGATGCCTTTGACGGGAATCTTCAGCCGATGGAGTTTCGGCGTCCGGCCGTTGAGTATCGCGTTCAGTGTTTCCGCCGCGGCAAATCCGCCGCGCTCGAAGTCCGGGGCCACGGAAGAGAGGGTCGGGAAGGTCTGCTCGCAGATGTAGCTTTCGTCGTCCACGCCGAGTACCTGGACCTGCTCGGGCACCTTAACGCCGGTAAGTCGGCAGACGTCGAGCACATGCTTCGCGCGTTGGTCGTGGGCGACGAATATTCCGCAAGGCTTCGGCAGTTGCCCGATCCATTTCGAGAGCGCATCGAACTCGTCCTTCCAGCCGTGGCTCCTTCTCCTCTGCGGCGAGTATATGTTGAGCGATAGCCCCGCCTTCTCAAGCGCCGCGCCGAAGAACCGTCTTCTCAAAGAACTCCAGCGCTCATTGCTGCCTGCGCTTACGAACCCGAAGCTCCTTAAGCCGTGTTTGATGAAGAGCCGCGTCGCGGTCTCGGCAAGGGTGCGGTCGTCCGTCGAAAGAACCTCATGCGGAATCTGGCAGGTGCTTGGCGGAAGGGTGCTCACGAAGATGATCCCCTTGAGAGAGGGCGATGAAAGAAGATGCGATCCCATTCGCGTCTTCCAGCTGCCGTCGATGATGAGTCCGTCCGGGTTCCAGTCCGCGTCAACTGCAAAGCCGTCGTTCGCCGGATGGTTTCCGCGCATCTGGATGTCCCACTCAGGATGTGCCGCGGCGAATCGCAGTACGCCTGCAATGACGTCCTGCGACGCACGGTGACGCACATCGAGACAGGCGACAATTCTAAGCGGATTTTGTCTCACGCCGATAGTTTACCATATTTTCTTTGCGTTGCGTTCGGAAAAGATGAGTTTTCCGTGCGGTTTTGTTTTACATTGCATCCCCCGTGCGGGGGAAATTTTTTTCACTTTCCCCCTTGCGGGGGAGGGCGAAATTTGGTATTCTGTGTGCGTTCACAAGGAGAAACAGTCATGAAAAACCCTGTTGCGAGCATAAAAACACTTGTTCTTTTGTCGACTATTGCCTTCGCCGGGCATGTACTTGCGGCCGATTGGTTTAGCGGGACTGCGAACAATAGTGACTTTGATTTAGTTAATGCCGCCACAAACCACCCAGCCGAAGGCGTGGAAGTCGCCAACAGTGCTTTGTCGATTGACTTGCCGACTGGTGAGGTCTTCCAAATCACACCATCGGACTCATCTACAGGCGCGAACAATGGGAAGACACTTGTGGATGTCAATGACGCGGTGTTCACGCCGACTGCGGTAGAGGACATCGACAATTCTGTTGTAGTAGGTGCGCAGACCGCGCTCACCGTTGCCTACGAGAATAACACTACAAACTACTACGCCTACATCACCAACAACTGGGTTAAGCTCAGTGGCGTTGATCCGGTTGCCATGCCTGTGGATGTGACAATCGAGCTGAACTACTCTGACGCTGCTCAGACTAACGCTACGTTCAAAGTCGGCGGAGTGACACTGCACGATGAGTTCACTAACGCAACTTTCCCCATTTCCGGGTCTCAGCGTGCTCTCGGTCATGTAGAACTCGCTGGCTACGGCAAGATCCACTCCGTCACTACGACGGTCGAGGCCGTCGCGAATGTCACCGTCACGCCTGGAACTGTAACATACGGCGCTGACTTCACCAATGTGACGATCACCGCAAAACTCTCCGGTACGGGCTATGACTCCGCTGAATATTCGTTGACGTGGAACGGGGCTTCTGTTGACGCCGTTGCGTCTGTCTCTGGCGATACCCTTACGATTACTGCCCCGATTGTTTCCCCGGGAGTCAGGGCGTCTGTATCATATGTCATAAATGTCAATGGAGCGGCAGGCATGGAGCCCGCGACCACCGTTATCGCCGATGACACGGAATGGATCACCGAGGATGTTGATCACCAACATACCACTGGTACATGGACTGATGGAAGTGTCGCGTATGATGGAAATGTCGCTACCATTGCCGACAATACCTACACGGCGACCACGATCTCGAAGGGCGATAAGGTCATAATCACCTTCAAGAACCTGACTTACGCCGAGCTGTGCGACCGCGAGGTCGAGACTCCCGAGGGTACGCAGGGCGCGTTCGCTCTGGCCGAGGAGAGCGACGTCAAGAGCTTCTACATCCTCGCGATGGAGAACAGCAAATACACATGGAAGGCCACAACCTGCGCTGGTGTCGCGGCAAATACAAACATCGCGTACACTATCGTGATGACTTTCGACTATGTGAGCAATACGTATTCTGTCTCCGTCAGCGACGGGACGAACACCGGCGATCTTAGCATCGGCAGCAGCTCGGCATTTCCGCTTTGCGTCGCGAAGACTTCGGTGACTGATTTCGTCTTCAAGGGATCTGGAAAGCTTGAGGCGATCAAGGGCGTTGATTCTCTTGGCTACATGGCCAAGGACAGCGCTGGAAACTGGTATGCGACGATTGCCGCGGCAACTGGGTCCGGCGGCAGGGAGTTCATTGTCCTGCGGCCTACCGGTCCTGCGCCCTCGGGCTGGTCGCTCGTCACCAAGGCCGGTGTCACGAAGCTTATCAAGAACGTCGCCAAGGGCATGTTCTTCATGGCGTACTGAGGACACCTCGGAGAACAGCCATTTGTCACTGAACAGCGGAGTTTCATCACTCCGCTGTTTTAGTTTTATTGTGAATCTGTTGCGTGGTTCGGATGTTGCTTGGTTCGGAAAAAGTGAGTTCGCCGTGCGGTTTTGTTTGAGGGATTTTTGGTATAATAAATTTACTTGCTTAAACTTTCGATCGCATGGAGGACTTGCAATGACAAGGAAAATAATGAATGCTATCGTCGTTAAACATGCCGTGTGCGTCTTACTTGCGCTTTTTGGCGCATCAATGCTGGCTGCCTCTGAAATCGCGGTATCCGACTTCTCCGCCATCTGCGGATGGAGCACGAACGCCGTCGTCTGCGCGGTAGGCGACACGGTTGTCCTGCCTCCGCTCGGCGAGGGCGAAGCATACACGATCAACAACCCTCGCGTCGCGTCGATCAGCGGCAACACGGTGACCGCGCTCGAGCCGGGCTTCACCGGCGTCATTGATGCGAGTTCCAATGTCGGCGGCATCATCGTGAGGCCGGCCGTCGGCGGCTCCGGTCGCGTGTTCGTCGCGAGTCTGGACACGGACACCTTGCTTGCGCATACTGGTGTAGTCCAACTGAATTGGTGTGACGAGAACAGCTGGCTCTGTATCGACGGTGGAGGCGGATATCCGAATGCCGCCGACGATGTGGCCATAATTCCGGGTGCCATTGGCGAAGGTGGCAACAATACGCAGTTGGACTACTCGGGCAACGTCCTGACGCTCGACGGGGATGTTGTCGTCGGCCAGATATTCGTCGGTGCATTCAAAGCGGAAAACGCGAATTTCCGATTGCTGCCCACAAAGAACAACGATGCAAGGTTGTCCTTCTCTCGAACCGATGCCCTCGCGCCGATTCTGGCCATCTCGGGCGGTAATGCAGCGGCACGCAAACAGACTTGGGTTCGGTTCAAGGCGAATAGCGGCAAGAAGGTCTCGCTGGATATTTCCGAAGGGCTTGTAGTCGATCTTGGTTGTTCGGATGAAAGTGATGGTGCACCGCACTGCTTCTTTCAGGAAGGTTCGCTGTCCATACCGTCGGGGAAGAATCTGGTCTTCGTCAATGGAAGCCCGAACGATGGCGGAACCAGCGACGGAACGGAATTCGGCATTCAGTTCGCGGCTAATTTCGTTTTGTCCGGACAAGGGGTCATCCGAAATGACTCTGACATGAACCTGCGTGTCAATTCCGAAGGCGATGCGATTTTTATCGGCTCGTGGGAGTCCGGGGGCAAGCGGGGAAGGACCCTTGGCGCCGCCCCCATGGGTGCGGTATCGATTTCCGAAAGGCGTCGGCGGCAGGATGCACGGCGGTTTCGGATGGCGCATTTTCCATAGAGTCAGACTGGGGTGCCAGTAGTGCCAACCACTTTCAGAATTTCGGTTCGGGTGGCATCAAAATCGGCAGCGGCAGCAACCTTTCCAACACCGGCTTGAGCTATTATGGCGACAGGATGCGCACGGTCGGCCACATCATACTCAATTCCGGTTTGCTTGGAATCTGGCCGGAATATGGCGCAACTCAGCCGGAGGACATTATCACAACCCGCGTTGACCGGATTACCTTCGGCCTCGGTTTGAGCAAGCTGTATTGCTATGGCTCGACTTCTTCTTCCCTGCCGACGAACTTTGTCGATATTGTGTCCGTCGTTCATCAGAACCGCGCGCAGGCGTATGTATATCAGTCAGATTTCTGGAACAGCTCCGGTTCGGCAAGTGTTGACAAAGGACCTGAAAAGGTCGTGACAAGATTCATCGGCGCTGCGAACCTGGCGACCAACGGCGTCATCCCGTGGATGTCGATCATCGCCCGGAAGAAAGGGCTTCTGCCCGCGCGTGTTGATGAAAACGGATTCCTCTACACCAAGGCGCGGACGGATGGCGTTAAACTTAAGGATGCTACACCTGGCAGCGATGCGCTTGTGCACAGCGCCTCCCTCTCGTTGGCCGAGGACCAGACGGTGAATTCCCTGTCGGTTGGAAGCACCAACAACAAGGACCAGTTCCTGGGTGCCGGACGCACGCTGACGATCACGTCGGGTGCGCTGTACCTGTGGGACGGCAGCTCGATCGTCGGCGTGGAAGGCGGCGACAAGAATGGTCGAATTGTGTTCGCCGCCCCGGGCTATGTCCACACGATCGTGAAAACGAACACCTGCGCGCAGATCAACCTTCCGCTGGTCGCGGCGCAGGGCATCGCCTTCGGCGCGCCGGGAGGCGTGCGCGTGACCGGCGACCAGACCGGCATAAAGGAAGAGCTTGCCGTCAACGGATGCCGACTCGTCCTCGGCACGGCGACCACCGCCGCGCAGCTCGACGTCGACATCCGCGTCGCGGGCGGGTATTCGGTGCTGGACGTGCAGAACGTCAACGCCGATTTCCTGAGGAAGCACAAGCTTACGCTTCAGGACAGCGGGAATTTCCCCGCCAAAGTCAACCTGGCCGCGGGAACATATCGCGTCGACCAAATGTATATTGCTGGCAAGAAGATGCGCTCCGGCACGTATGGCTCAACAGCATCTGGCGCAGACAACGTCGATGACGACCATTTCTTCGGAGAGGGCACGATACTGGTTGCATCTGGGGCAGGCCTAAGCATCTTCGTCCGCTAACCAATTCCACTCTCCAACTCCAACTCTTCACTCCAACTTTCTTCTGCACGACTTAAGCAAAACAAAGAAGGGATAAAATGAAAACCAAGACAATCATGATGGCTGCGGTGCTTTGTGCAATGTCGGTAAGCGCTGTTCAGGAAGCGTCGCTCCTCGACATGCCTGGCTGGATTAGGACGGGCGACAGGGAAAAGGTCGTCTGGAACAACGGGCCGGACGGCAAGTTCGTCACGATTACGCAGGAGAAGGGCGCGAAGGAGTCGGGCATCGGCACGGAATACCTCAACCTCGACGCCTTCCGCGGCAAGGAAGTCGATCTCGTGTTCGTCATGGACGGCGAGGACGTGGTGCGCGGCTGGTGCGCGACCAACCGCTGGAACGGAGACCGTCGCAAGCCCGGCCCTCGCTTCTTCGCGCCCGTCACCTACCACTGGGAGATCCAGTTCGCCGAATACGCTAACTGGTATACGCCGGAGTACGATTTCTTCCCCGATGGAACCTACACGAACTTCGAGCTCGTGATATCCTTCCGCTATCCCGACACAGCGGGCAAGTTCGGCATGAACATCCGCTCCTGCTGCGAGTCCGGCAAGGTTACGTTCAAGAGGGTTTTCGTGCGCGAGCGCGCCGAGAAGTACATGGACAAGTTCATCCTGTTGCCAGAGGGCTTCAAGTGCGAATACTCCGACAAAGTCCTCAAGGCACCGCACATGCGCGGCATCGTCGCCGGCTGCGGGCATTCGGTCGAGTCCTACGAGAAGATCCGCGGCTGGGGCTGCAACCTCGTGCGCTTCTGGATGAACCCGCAGAAGGAAGGCGACTTCGAGAAGACCGACGCGCTCCTGCCCGTGCTTGAAAAGCTCGGCATCAACGTCATTCTCGCGCCCGCGACGCCGGGCCCGCGCGGACCCAAAGGCCAGGCCTATCGGCTCTTCAACGACGAAGAGCTCTACAAGCAGTATCTCGCGAACTGGAAGAAGGTCGCCGAGCACTACAAGGGCGATACGCGTATCTTCGCATACGACCTCATGAATGAGCCGTTCCAGGAGCTTCGCACGAACCCCGACGACAAGTACAACTTCCTCGCCGTGCAGTACGAGGCCGCGAAGATCGTCCGCGCCGTCGAACCAGACCGCGTACTTGTCGCGAGCGCCACGGGCGGCAGCTCGCCCGGCAACTACAACGCCTGCGACATGCGTCCGCTGCCGATGAAGGACGTCATCTACCAGATGCACTTCTACGCGCCGTTCTTCCTCACGCACGCCGGGCTCTACGGCACGAAGCTGCTGCCGAACGACCCCTATCCCGGCACGCTTAAGCGCAACACGAAGTGGACGAAGAAGGAGGTCGGCACGGTCATGGACTACATGAACGACTTCATCGAGCGCTGGGGCGCGCAGATCTACGTGGGCGAGTTCTCCTGCATGAGCATCCAGCCCGGCGCCGCGCAGTGGCTTGACGACGTGTGCGATCTCATCGAGAGCCACGGCTGGAAGTTCTGGACCTTCCACTCCTACGGCGAGTTCTACGGCTGGAACCTCGAGTCCATCCGCGACAAGGAGACGAAGAAGCTCCGCAACATCAAGCCCGGCGAGACGACCGACCGCCTCGAAGTCATGAAGAAGTGGTGGTCGAAGAACTGGACGGAGTGAGGCGCAGCATGACGCGCAAGGAGTTTCTGGGCGGCTTCGCGATTGGCACGGCGGCGCTCGCCGCGCCGCGCACGGGCGCGGCGGAGCGGGCGTCATTGCCGGCTGACGCGCCTTGCGCCGGAGACTTCGACGTCGTTGTGATCGGCGGGAGCTGCACAGGCGTCTTCGCGGCGATCCGTGCGGCGGAGGCGGGGTGCAAGGTCGCACTCGTGGAGATGGCTGGCGGCTTCGGCGGCACGGCGACGCAAGGGCTCGTCCCGATCTGGCACGCGCTATACTCCTCGGACGGCAAGACGAAGGTCATCGGCGGACTAACCGACGAAATCGAGCGCGAGCTTGTCCGCCGCGGCGAGGCGCGCATCGAGCGGCCCGACAACCCCGCTCGCGGCGCGACCCTCAACATCGCGGGGCTCCAGATACTCCTTGACGAATATGTCGCTCGCCAGACGCGCATCACGCCGTTTCTGCACACGCGCCTTGCGGCCGCCGAATGCGACAGGCCCGGACACGTCAGCGCGGCGATCGTCGCCGACAAGTCGGGTTTGCGGCGCATTCGCGGACGGTTCTTCATCGACGCGTCGGGCGATGCGGATCTCTGCCGCTTCGCCGGACTCCCGACCTGGAAGCTCCCCAAGGACATGATGCAGGCGCACACTCTCTGCGCAATTCTCTCGGGCTACGACGCCATACGCGCGAAGTATCCGAAGTTCTCGTTCGGCGAGATAATGAAGCCGGAATACGGCGCGAAGCTGAAGCACCTGTTCGGCTGGGGGTCGGACGTCATCGGCGCGAAGGGACTTTTCTTCCACGCCTACACGCGCGTCGCCGACTGCGATCCGTCGATTCCAGAAGACCTCACCCGCGCCGAGATGGAGGGCCGCGCGCAATTGCGGCGCATCGTCGACGCGGCGAACCGCCATTTCCCCATGCCGCCGGGCGAGGGGCTTTCGATCGTCGCTATGGCCGCGCACATCGGCCTCAGGGAGTCGTGCCACGTCGATTCGCTCTACCGCACGACGACGGACGACATCATCTACGGACGCCGCTTCGACGACGTGATCGCACGCGGATCGTACCGCGTCGACATCCACGAAGGCGCTGGCATTACGTTCAAGTATCTCGACGGCACGTTCGAGCGTACGTGGTCCGACGAAAAAGGCCACCACTACGAAACGGGCCGCTGGCGCGAAGACGACGGGAAGATGCCGACCTGGTACGAGATCCCCTACCGCTCGATCGTCCCGAAAGGGGCGGAAAACGTCCTTGCGCCGGGGCGCATCCTCGACTGCGAGCGCGACGCGTACGGCGCGTGTCGCGTGATGGTGAACTGCAACCAGATGGGCGAGGCGGCGGGACGCGCCGCCGCGAACGCGCTTGCCAAGGGGCTTCCCGCCGCCAAGGCGATGGTGCCCGTTCCTTTTGAGGGATAGACGATTTACCGCATGACCGCATCACATCGACCGTATCACAAGGGTCTGAGATACAGTAGCCAGCATTTCGTCTAAAACGGTTGGTTTCTGTTTGAAAGCGCGGCGATTGCCTCGCCGAGGTCGCGGCAGACGGTGCACATGGCGCGTATCTCGTCCGTAGGCTGGCGGAGGTCTGGAATCATTACCGCTTTCATTCCGGCGGCGTTCGCGCCCCTGATTCCGCTGACGGCGTCCTCGAACACGCAGCAGCGCGCGGGCGCGACTCCTATGCGCTGCGCGGCGAGCAGGAAGATGTCCGGCGCGGGCTTGGAGTTCTCCACCTCGTCGCCTGTCGCGACGGCGTCGAAGAACTCGCGCACGCCCGCCGCGCGGAGGTTGTGCTCCACGACGTTGCGCGGCGAGCTGCTCGCGACGGCGGTTCTGATTCCGTGCGCGCGGCAGAACTCCAGCATGCGGCCGAGACCGGGCTTCTTTTCCGGCACGCCTGCGAGCTGCCTGCCCCACGCGAACTCGACGGCCTTGTTGCAGAAGCGCTCTATGTCGAGCTCCGGATGCTCTGCGGCCGCCATTTCGGCGATGAGCCTGCGTCCAACGCCGCAGAACCTGCGAGGGAAGGACGGATCCATGTCGACGCCCTGGAGGCGCGCGGACTCCAGCCAGCATTCCTGGTATATCCTCTCCGTGTCGAAGAGAAGCCCGTCCTGGTCGAATATCGCCCCAAGAATGTCCCTTGGCGCGTCCGTGCCGCCCCCTTTGCCGTCTTTCATCGATTGCCGCCTTTCACTTTTTGCCGTCAGGGTGGATATTTAGATATTATAGTATATTTTGAGGCAGATGTGGAAGGACTGCCGGATGCGGGAAAACCAATAAAATGGTATAATCCCCCATGTGAAAGGCAGAAGGCATGAATGATAAAACGGCTACGGCAAAGAAGAGACTCCTCTCGCTTGACATACTGAGGGGGGCGGATATGTTCCTGCTCACAGTAGTCGGGCCGTTCGTGTGGGCGCTTGACAAGTCGTTCGGGTTGCCGAAGGGCGTACTCTCGCAGTTCGATCATGCGTGGGGCGGATTCTCGCTGTGGGACATCATCATGCCGCTCTTCATCTTCATGAGCGGCGCGGCTGTTCCATTTGCGATGAAGGGACGGCTCGACGACGGCCATGCGCGCTGGCGCTACTGGCGTCATGTCCTGTCGCGCTTCGCGCTTCTCTGGGTCCTCGGCATGGTCGCGCAGGGGCGGCTCCTGACGCTCGACGCGAACCTGATAAGCCCCTTCGACAACACGCTCCAGACGATTGCCTTCGGCTACCTCGCGTGCGCAATCGTCTATCGCATCCCGTCGCGCGCCGTCCGCTTTGCGATTCCCGTCGCGCTCGCGCTCGTTTACACGCTGATTCTTGCGTTTCTCGGCGACTACTCGAAGACTGGCAACGCGGCGATGCTCTTCGAGAACTGGTTCGTCCCGTTCACCGTCCCGGCGACTTCCCGCGTCCTCGAGCTTGCCGACCCCGGCTACACATGGTGGGCGACGATCCCGATGTTCGCCGCGATGGGGCTCTCGGGGATGTGCGCGACGGAAATTCTCAGGGACAAAAACCTCGCGCCGTCACGCCGCGCGACGCGTCTTGCCGTCGTTGGCGCGGCGCTGCTCGTGCTTGGCTGGGCGCTCGTGCCGGTAATCCCGCCGATCAAGCACATCTACACTCTCTCCTTCACTGCGCAGGCGATGGGGTGGAGTATGCTCGCGCTCGCCGCTCTCTACGCGCTTTTTGACATCCGTCTTGCCGATTCCGCCGCAGCTGGGAAGGCAATGTCGGTTCTGCTGCTCTTCGGTCGCAACTCGCTTCTCGCTTATCTTTGCGAGGAAGTGTTCAAGCCCGTTTTCGTTGCGTTCGGAAACATGTTTGCGCCGGGATTCGCGCATGTCTTCGGCAGCTGGGCGGGGCCTCTTTCGGCGTGGCTCGCTTCTGCCGCGCTTCTTTTCGCCGTATTAAAGACTCGTTCGGATGCAAAGCAGAAAGGAATGTGCCTATGAACATCGAATCTTCCCGCAGGGGTTTTATCGGCGGCGCGGCGGCGTTTTTCGTCGCCGGCTGCAAGACAGGTGGATGGCTTGCGGGGAAGCCGCGCCTCAGGTTTGGCGTTGTGAGCGACATTCACGTTACGACGCAGGCGTCGTGTGCTATGACGGAGAAGGCTTTCAGATACTTCAAGTCTCGCGGCGCGGACGC
>ODAI012722426.1_pt1 | contig 10898 bp, 9 predicted proteins | sample 1539321 | NCBI WGS metagenome assembly ODAI01 (sample SAMN02144231, study PRJEB22623) | gut metagenome | biome: sheep rumen | host: Ovis aries | place: New Zealand | reverse complement strand
GAGAAAAATCAGCAGGAACTTGCCGGGGTACTGAGAAACATTCTGGACACACCTGTCAGCCCGGAACTTCTGCCTCCTGACGGAAAAAATATTTCACAAAAGACCGAAGAACTGGTCGGCCCCTACGAACTGCATGACTTTTTTCTGTATTATGTACTTCGTTTTGGTTTTACACCCGCAAAGATTTTTTACCTTGCAGAAAAAGCCTTTATTGAGCAGCCCCAGGCCCGCGGGGAAAAAGCAGTTTATGACCCTGCCACAATCAAAAAATGGCTTATTTCATTCTACAGGCGTTTTTTCAGCCAGCAGTTTAAGCGGTCCTGTCTTCCTGACGGAGCAAAAGTGGGTACGGTAAATTTAAGTCCCCGCGGTGACTGGCGTATGCCAAGCGATGCATGTGCCCGTCTTTGGCTGGAAGAGGCGGAAAAAATCTGATGCTTTCCTATGAACACGTCTATCACGCAGGAAATCATGCGGATATTCTAAAGCATCTTACACTGACCCTGATTTTAGAAAGGCTTCTGCAGAAAGAAAAGCCCTTTACCCTCTACGACACTCATGCCGGATTCGGAGTATATGATTTAACTGATGTAAGGGCAAAAAAAACAAATGAAGCAGAAAGCGGGCTAAGAAAAGTGCTTGCGGCCGCAAAAGATTTAGACGGCAAAGATTCAGACAGTGTCGCCAAAATCATGGCTCCTTACCTTGAACTCTGCCGCACCTATGCCGAAGAAGAAAAATATCCCGGCTCACCGGAAATTGCCCGCTGCCTTATGCGGGAAAAAGATGTACTGGTGCTTTCTGAACTGCATCCCCAGGCAATTGAAGCCCTGCGCAACAATATGAAAGAACCGCCCCTTACCTGCGGGCAGAAAGGGCAATCAGGCACAAACTATGTAAAGCCAAAGATTCATTTCCGTAACGGCTTTGAAATGCTAACTGCCCTTACCCCTCCTTCCACAAAGAGAGGCTGTGCAATCATTGACCCAAGTTTTGAAGAAAGTGCAGATTACTCTGACTGTGCGGACACAATCTGTGCGGTACATGAACGCTGGCAGAACGGAATTATTGCCCTCTGGTACCCTCTTCTTGAGCACAGGGCAAGTGAAACTTCCCGCATGAAGCAGCAGATTATTTCCTCTGCCCAGGCAAAACAGACAGAAGAAAACCTTCTGGACATTCAGCTTGCCGTACAGTCTCCTGAAGAAAAGACTGGACTTGCAAAACTCTACGGAAGCGGCATGCTTGTGGTAAATTTTCCCTATCAGCTGGATACACAGATGGAAAGGCTTCTTCCCTGGCTGACAAAGATTCTTGGAAATGAACATGCCGCCTGGAGCATAGAAAAATATTAGCGCAGAGGAAGATTCCTAAAACCAGACGCGAAGTCCCAGATTCAGGGGAAAAACGATGGGCTTAACAAAAAACAAATCGCAGTCTCCCCGATTAAGGTTTACGCCAAAACAGGGATTCCAGGATGCCTGGGCATATAATTCAAGATGGCGTCTAGCACAGAAAAAATTAATACCGGCTCCAAGTCTTGCCCCTGTATTGATTCCGTAGAGCTCTTCAACTTCCAGTCCGCCTGACACTCCCCAGAAAACATAATAATTGAAACAGGGACAGAGGGACTTGTAGATAAACCAGTTGTCTGCCGTAAAACCAAAATACCAGGGTTCAGGCTTTATCTGAAGGGCAAAAACCCAGGGACTGTGATTTGAAGCAAGCGTGAGGGAGGCGCCCGAAAAAGATTTTACCTTGCCGTCCTTAAATGTAAAGTCACTGGAAGCAGGAAGATCCGACCGCATGTAAAGATTGCCCTGCAGTCCCATGCCGATTTTTGCAGAAGCAATACCAGTCAAAAAGAAAAAAAACAGAAGCGGAAGTAACTTTTTCATTATTTCATTTTATCACAAGAAATTGGCAGATTCAACGCTTTCTGCTATACTTTCTGCCATGACAAATCTGGAGCGCTATTACAACAAATTTGACGAAGACCACCGGCTGACCACCCGGCACGGACAGGTTGAATTTGCAACATCCATGCATTTTATTCACGAATGCATTTCAAATGCAAAAAGTGAGGAACAGATAAAGATTGCAGACATCGGTGCCGGAACAGGACGCTACTCCCTTGCCCTCTCCCGGGAAGGCCATAGCGTGACGGCTGTAGAGCTTGTGCCAAAAAATCTTTCCGTTTTGGAAAGCAGGCATGAAAAAGTAAACTGCTGGCCGGGAGATGCCCGGGATTTATCTTTTCTGGATGACAATACTTTTGATATTACCCTGCTCTTTGGTCCCCTCTACCACCTTCATACAGAAGCAGACCGTCTTAAAGCTTTAAGTGAAGTAAAGAGGATTACAAAACCCGGAGGATGTATTCTCTGCGCTTATGTGATGAATGAATACAGCGTACTCACCTACTGTTTTAAGCAGAATCACATTGGACAGGTCATGGCGGAAGGAAAACTGACTGCAGATTTCCACACCAGCGTCGATGATGACAGTCTCTACAGTTATTTTCGGCTGGAAGACATCAATGCCTTAAAAGACAAGGCCGGCTTGAAGCGGGAAAAGATTTTTGCCGCCGACGGGGCGGCTGACTATATGCGCAGGGAACTGAATGCATTAAGCGAAGAAGATTTTTCCCACTTTCTTGCCTATCACCTTGCCACCTGCGAACGCCCCGAATTGCTGGGAGCCAGTTCGCATGTGGTGGATATTCTCAGAAAAGAGAAATAAATTCTCTTTCCCGCTTACTCAAAGACCAGACCGCCTTCGCCCGCTTTTACACGAACAGTGCTGTCTTCGCCAAAGCGGCCTCCCAGAATCTCTTTTGCAAGAGGATTTTCCACATAGGTCTGTACGGCACGCTTGACAGGACGGGCTCCAAAAGCCGGGTCATAACCAGTGTCGCTCAAAAAGTCGATGGCAGACTGGTCAAATTCAAGCTTAATGCGGCGGTCTGCAAGGCGAGTCTTTACGCGTTCCAGCTGGTTGCGGACTATACCGCCTATGCAGTCTTTTGAGAGCCGGCCGAACATGACGATTTCGTCAATGCGGTTCAGGAACTCAGGGCGGAAAGTCTGCTTCAAAAGCGCATCCACACCCGGACGCAGAGCCTTCAGTTTTTCATCACTGTCTGCATCCAGAATCAGATCGCTTCCCAGATTGCTGGTCATAATGATGATGGTATTCTTAAAGTCTACCACCCGGCCCTGTCCGTCGGTAAGGCGGCCGTCATCAAGCACCTGCAAAAGCACATTAAAGACATCAGGATGAGCCTTTTCTACTTCATCAAAAAGAATGACACTGTAGGGACGGCGGCGCACGGCTTCGGTCAGCTGTCCGCCCTCATCATAGCCCACATATCCCGGAGGCGCTCCAATCAGACGGGTCACGCTGAATTTTTCCATGTACTCACTCATATCGATACGGGTAAGTGCCTTTTCATCATTAAAGAGAAAGTCTGCAAGCGTTTTTGCAAGTTCTGTCTTACCAACACCTGTCGGACCAATGAACATAAAGCTTCCAAGCGGACGATTCGGGTCATTCAGACCTGCCCTGTTACGGCGGATTGCATCGCTTACAACGCTTACGGCTTCATCCTGACCGATAACCCTTTTATGCAGGACGCTTTCCAGTTGCACATATTTTTGTTTTTCGCTGGTAAGCATTTTTGCAAGGGGAATGCCTGTCCAGTTGCTCACAACCCGGGCAATATCTTCTTCCGTAACTTCCTGCCGTAAAAGAGAAGTTGAAAGTCCACTGTCCTCTGCGGCATGGCGTTCCTCATCGGCCTTCTGAGCCTGGGCAAGTTCTTTTTCCAGTGCAGGAATTGTACCGTATTTCAGTTCAGCCGCTCTGTTAAAATCGCCTTCCCGGGTATATTTTTCCTGCTCAAAATGAGCCTGTTCCAGCTGCTCTTTCAGTTTGCGGCTTCTGTCGATATCCGCCTTTTCATTCTGCCACTGCAGTTTCATGGCGTCACGGTTTGCCGTCACTTCAGCGAGTTCCTTTTCCAGTTTCTGCAGCCTTTCCTTTGAAGCCGCATCATCTTCCTTGGAAAGTGACTGTTTTTCTATCTGAAGCTGCAGGATTTTTCGTTCCAGCTGATCCAGTTCAGTCGGTTCGCTTTCAATCTCCATCTTCAGACGGCTTGCCGCCTCATCAACAAGGTCAATGGCTTTGTCAGGCAGGAAGCGGTTTGTGATGTAACGGTTGGAAAGCGTAGCGGCTGCAACAAGGGCCTCATCATTGATTTTTACACCGTGATGAATCTCATATTTGTCGCGAAGTCCACGCAGAATGGCAATAGTGTCTTCAACATTTGGCTCTGCACAGTAGACCTGCTGAAAACGTCTTTCCAGTGCCGCATCTTTTTCGATGTATTTGCGGTATTCATTCAGTGTTGTCGCACCAATGGCCTTAAGTTCACCACGGGCAAGAGCGGGTTTTAGCAGATTGCTTGCATCCATGGAACCTTCACTTGCACCTGCTCCTACAATCGTATGCAGTTCGTCAATAAAGAGGATTATCTGTCCCTGACTTTTTACGACTTCGGTGATGACAGCCTTTAAGCGCTCCTCAAATTCACCCCTGAATTTTGCGCCCGCAACAAGGCTACCCATATCAAGTGAAAGAAGACGCTTGTTTTTCAGGCTTTCGGGAACATCGCCGCTTGCAATACGGCGGGCAAGACCTTCTACAATGGCGGTTTTTCCTACACCTGGCTCGCCAATTAAGACCGGATTATTTTTTGTGCGGCGGACGAGCACCTGCATTACACGGCGGATTTCTTCATCGCGGCCGATAACCGGGTCAATTTTGTCCTGACGGGCACGGGCTGTTAAATCCGTGCAGTATTTTTCCAGGGCCTGCATTTTGCTTTCAGGGTCCTGAGAATCTACAGTCTGATTTCCGCGTACTGCCTTTAAGGCTTCCAGAATAGTCTGCTTTGTAATTCCGTACTGACGCAGGACTTCTCCCGTTCTGTCATCGCTTTCCGCCATGGCAAGAAGAATGTGCTCAACTGAAAGAAACTGATCCTTTAAGTCAGCCATTTCCTTTTCAGCCTTGGCAAGAACCTTCTGAGCCGGTCCTGAAAGCTGCATCTGAACGTTTCCGCGTACAATGGGATAACTTTGTAAAAGATTTTTTGCGGCAGAAAGCAGGTCGCCAGCCTGAACGCCTATGCGCTCAATGATTGGCACCGTAATGCCATCTTTCTGCTCCAGCATGGCCACAAGAATATGGGGCAGTCCTATTTCTGCATGGTCATTCTGTTGAGCCAGGGCAGATGCTGACTGCAGCGCGTCCTGTGTTTTTAATGTAAACTGATCGTAATTCATAATGACCTCCCACATGGAAGATACTCATGAATTACAAAATCGACAAGATTTTTTTCAGCCAGTCCGACAGTTTTTTCAGCCAGCCCGGAAAAAAAGTCCTGCCAGAAGCGAAAGAATTTCCGCCATTTGCAAAAACCAGCCCGATGTATCCCCCGTAATTCCACCAAAATGGCGGCGGGTAAGAAAAAAATAGCAGACAAAAACAAAAAGCTGAGTCACTGCCAGGGCCAGAGCCTGCCAGCGGAAAAAGAAAAAACCGGCCACCGTTATGAGCACAAAGAATACCGCAGACCAGACTGCCGTAAAAGTCCTGGCACCGGCGTCTGAAAAAGTACGCACAAGACCACTTTCTTTTGCAGGGGGAAAAGTCGCCACGGAAAATGCACTCAAAAGGCGGGAAAAAAGAAAAATCAGGAGAAGTGATCCGGAAGGAAAGCGACACCAGAGGCTCAAAAGCACAAAGTCAGCAATAAAATACACAACCGCCCCCATCACGGCAAAGGCACCGCAATGAGAGTCCTTCATGACTGCAAGTTTTTTTTCCCGGTCGGCATGGCTTCCCAAAGCATCGCAGGTATCCATAAAGCCGTCCATATGAATTCCGCCAGTCACAGCAAGGGGAAGGAACATAAGCAAAAGAGGAAGCAGCGCGCGCACAATGACTTCCGCTTCCTTGCTCCATGCAATAGCATCCGCCAGATAAAGAATGGCACGCATGAGCAGGCCGATTACAAGGCCAATCAGGGGAAAGGCCGGCATTAGATAGCGCATATTCTTTTCATTCCATTCTACCCGGGGCATGGGTATTGCGGAAAACATACTGAAAGCAAGTAAAATAGATTTTACAAAGGCCATACTTTATCCTCGCACATTTTGCCCCGGATTAACACAGGGAATTTTTTGGCAAAAGAAGCGGAATTCCTGCCACGACAGCATATACCTGTTCACATTCCGCCGCCCAGGCTGCATTCAGGCGGGCAAGAACTTCGCCGTAGAATTTCACGTCTTCCGGGAGACTGCCGCCTAGGGTGATTTCATTTGTAACGCAGACAAAATTCCCTGTCCGGGAGGAAATCTTTTTCAATGTGTCCAGCATAAAGGAGACTGCATCTTGCGCAGTCACTTTCAGGGGTGGCTTTTCCGGCGGATAAAGATAATTTGCCACAAGATTTCCCATATCTTCCAGAAGGACGACAGAATTTCCGTCCGGAGCCAGCGGGGAAAGAAAATCACACTCGCACCACTCTATCGTCTCAAAGCCCTTTCCATCCCGTCCGGCCCGGTGCTTTCTGATTCTTTCAGCCGTGTCTCCCCCGCTTTGAGGATTCAAGGTGGCCAGATAGATGAGCGGCGATTTTTTTTCTTCTGCCAGTTCAAGTGCTTTTTTTTCTGCAAATGCACTTTTTCCGCTCGCCGCTCCACCCAGTATCAGTATATTCATTTTTGTCCTCTACAGCGGCTTATAGGCTTCAAGCTGAATGTCATCAAAAGTTGCCATTTCATCATAGACCCGCAAAGCCATGTCCAGAAGCGGAATCAGGGCCAGAGCTCCCGTTCCCTCACCCAGATGAAAACCCGCATCAATCAGAGCCTTTTTTTCCAGAGCATCTAGCAAAAGACCGCTGGCCTTTTCACTTCCCCGGTGACTTGCAAGAAGATATCCCTTTGCCGCCGGACAGAGACGGACTGCAAGGAGAGCCGCAACCTGGGTAATCAGACCGTCAATAATTACAGGAATTTTTCTGGCCGCCGCACCCAGCATACAGCCCGTAATGCCTGCTATATCAAAGCCACCGACTTTACTCAGCATATCAAGGACATCATTTCTGTCCGGCCTGCGGCTTTCTATTCCCTGACGAATAACCTGAATTTTACGGGCAAGACCTTCTGCGCTCAAGCCAGCACCATAGCCGGTTACGTCTTCCGGGGAAAGATTGAGCAGAAGGGATGCAAGGGCACTGGAAGTCGTCGTGTTTCCGATTCCCATTTCCCCCACGGCAAGCAGTTGATAGCCCTGGTCCGCAAGTTCGTCCGCAAGTAAAGCCCCATTCAACAGAGCCCTTCCCGCTTCTTCCCGGGTCATGGCATCTTCCTTTAAGAAATTTTTGCTTCCCCGTGCCACATGCAGGTCTTTTATGCTTTCATGCTCAACCGCTTCATTCATTCCCATGTCTACAGGAAAAACATGGCAGTCAGCCACAAGCGCCATCTTACAGGCAGAAGTTGCACCCGTACAGAGATTTTTTGCCACAAGAGCCGTCACATGAGAATCAGTCTGGGTCACACCTTCTTCAACAATGCCGTTATCCGCACAAAAAACAAGGAGAGCCCGCTTTTTAATGCATGGTTTTTCAGTCCTCTGTATGGCCGCAAGCTGACAGACAGAATCTTCCAGAAGTCCCAGTCCATGCAGAGGTTTTGCAATGCTGTTCCACCGTTTCTGCGCTATTTTTTCATATCTTTCATCAGCCGGAAGAATTTTTGCAATGATTTTCCTTAGTTTTTTTTCACTTTCACTTAACATTTTTTTCCCCGAAGGCTCCACAGCCCTCTTTCTGACTAAAAGCAGCACCGGCAGCACAAGCATCAGAGCCTGCGCATCCAGCACAGCCTGCACTTCCGCTGCAGCCAGCGCATCCGCCGCAGCCAGCTGAACCAGTGCTTCCACTGCAGCCACCACAAGATTTTTTGCCATCAGCCCGAAATGCAGCCGCCGCTTTTACAAAATTTTCAGCAAAGGATGGATTTGAAGCAAAGTAGAGATGAGGAAAGCCCGCCAGAATATTTGCCTTTTCTATTGAAGCATGACAGCCGGTCGGGCGCATATTTTTTACCGCAGAAGTCCACTGCATACATTCCCACTCTTTTCCATTTACCTTGCGGGCGGTAAAAGCCTTTCCGTTTTGAGTCGTGTCAAAATAATGGAATTCATGGGCCTGAATTGTATCTCCCCTGCGGCAGAAAAAAGTATCTTCCTGAGCCGTCAGCGTGATGTAGCCGAATCGCACAAGTTTTTTCTTATTCTCAAAAGTTCCCTGCAAAATACCAGCCAGCTGCAGATACAAAAAACCACCGCATTCTGCAAACACAGGAGCCCCAGTCCGGCAAAAGACGCGCAGGCTTTCCAGCATGGAAGTATTTTCTGCCAGCTGCATGGGAAAGAGCTGAGGATAACCGCCGCCAATGTAAAGACCGCTGCAGTCAGCAGGAATACCTTTGTCATCAAGGGGTGAAAAATAAAGGAGTTCTGCCCCCATTGCTTCCAGAAGTTCCAGATTTTCCCGGTAGTAAAAGCAAAAAGCCCTGTCTTTAGCCACTGCAATGCGGACTTTCTTTTTTTTCATGTCAGAAGTGCATTCCTGCCTTGGGGTAAAGAGAACATCATTTGCGTCCAGAGTCCGGGCCTTTCGGGCAATATTTTGAATTTCTGCTATATCCAGTGTTTTTTTTGCGGAAGAAAAGAGGACCTCCATTTTTTTCTGCAGGTCAGAAATATCATCGGGAGTCACAAGCCCTAAATGCCTGCTTTCCAGTGCAAAGGCTTCATTTTCTTCCAGATAGCCAACTGCTTTTATTCCGCATTCTTTTTTAATGGCAGGCGCAAGAAAATCATACAGAGACTTAGAGCAGCGGTTTAAAATGACGCCACAAATTCCGCTTCTGTCTCCATTTCTTTCCCGAAATGACGCAAAACCATTTATTTCCGCACAGAGAGAAAGGCTTTTTCCCCTTGCATCCACTACCAGCAGAACAGGACACTTCAGGAGTCGGGCAATTTCAAATGCACTGGCCTTTTCACTTCCACCCGCTCCGTCATAAAAGCCCATGGCTCCTTCACAGACGGCAATTTCTGCCCCCCTGGTATCATGCAGAAAAATACTTTTTGCAGTCTCTTCATCAGTAAAAAACAAGTCCACATTGCCAGTCTTTTTTCCCAGCACCCGGGAATGAAAAAGAGGATCGATAAAATCTGGTCCGCACTTGATTGCCGCAGCCCCCTTCAAAAGACCCAGAAGAGCACAGGTCACCGTCGTCTTTCCAGAAGCAGAAGCCGGGGAAGAAATCATAATCCGAGGAATTGAATGTGAAGTCATATCCATATATTACAATAAAGAAGCAAGTCACCACAAGTATAGAAAAACAGACAGAATGAAGAAGTTTGCAGACCTTATTTTCTAGTATGTACTTGTCATTTTTGTGGCAAAATGCTATATTTTTCTATATCTCAATTTCCAATTGTATGAGTTTTCATTCCCAACCCGTACAAAAATGTAAGGAGCTACATTTATATGGCTACAAGAAGAAGCCCTCGCTTTAAGGAATGCAGAAGACTTGGCGTGAACGTTTCAGGTCATCCCAAGGCAATGAACAGAGCAAATGCACCTGCATTCAAAAAAACACACAAGACATCAGAATACGGTCTTCAGCTGATTGAAAAACAGAAGGTCAAGGCATACTATGGCATTCTCGAAAAGCAGTTGCGCCGCTACTACGAACAGGCTACAAAGTCTGCAGAAAAGACTGGTACAGCACTTATCGTTGCACTTGAGTGCCGTCTGGACAACCTTGTGTACAGAATGGGATTTGCAAACTCAATCCGCATGGCACGCCAGCTGGTAAGCCATCGCCACATTGAGCTTGACGGCAAAATCACAAATGTTCCGTCACAGCACGTAAAGGTTGGACAGGTTATTTCTCTGACCGAAAAATCACGCAAGAATGAACAGTTCAAGAAAGCATTCCTGGGCGCAAACTCAGCACCGCTTGATTATCTTGAAGTAAATCAGGATTCATTCAGCGGAAAGCTCGCAAGCCTTCCCCAGCGCGAAAAGATTCCGGTACAGATTAACGACCAGATGGTTGTTGAATACTACTCAAAGTAAGATTTTCTTACCGGAGATACAGGCACTTCCCTTTGCGGAAGTGCTTTTTTTATGCCCATCACTTTGATTTGAAAACTTTTTGAAAAAGAATGTGAAAAATCAGGCTTTAAAAACAAAAAAGCGCTCCCGCTTTGGAAGCGCTTACTCATGAGCTATTGCAGATTCGAACTGCAGACCCACGCCTTAAAAGGGCGTTGCTCTACCTGCTGAGCTAATAGCCCATCCATTCATCCAACACACATATGTATCAGCGAATGCTCTATTACTATATAGAATATTCCAAAAGATGTCAATACTACTTCAAGTTAAAATCCCAAAAAATACCTACTTTTCTTCTTCAGGAAGCAGAACATCTTCGGCAGTCTGCCCTGCTCCTTCCAGTTCTGCCGCAAAGGCTCTGGCCTCCTGAGCCTGACTGGTAAAATAGCCCGCCTCGTAAATTGAAGCCGCCCACTTTGCCGCACGGATTGCCCGGGATAATTCGTTTTTGTCAGGATTACCTTTTGCAAGGATCCGGGCAATGGCAAAATAATCAGAAGCGATGGCGGGCGTGTTTTCTGCATCACGGTCATATTTTAAGGCCATTTCCAGAGCCTCCACTGCCCCTTGCTTATTGCCCGCCTTAGACCGGACTCTGGCCGAAGAATACCAGTCTATACCGATT
>ODAI011092531.1_pt1 | contig 10898 bp, 9 predicted proteins | sample 1539321 | NCBI WGS metagenome assembly ODAI01 (sample SAMN02144231, study PRJEB22623) | gut metagenome | biome: sheep rumen | host: Ovis aries | place: New Zealand | reverse complement strand
ACAGGTGATTCCGCGGCCGGCAAGTTCAACAGCAAGTGCCTTTGTTGCACCAATGATTCCGGCTTTTGAAGCAGAATAGTTTGTCTGGCCGCGGTTTCCATTTACACCAGAAACAGAAGAAATTGTGATAATGCGGCCACCACGCTTGTTTTTGCGGCTTGCCATTGGCATCAAAAGTGGATTAATTACGTTGTAGAAAGAGTCAAGATTTGTGTGAATAACCTTGTCCCAGTCATCTCCACTTAAAGCAACGAATGTATTATCACGAGTAACACCCGCATTATTTACGATTCCCCAAAGAGCACCGTATTTTGCAGAAATTTCAGCAAGCTTAGCCTTACAGTCTTCGCGGTTAGAAACATCAAACTGAATAAGTTCTCCCTGTCCACCAGCTTCCTGAATCAGCTTTAAGGTTTCTTCAGCCTTTCCCTGGCTTCCGTTATAATGGCAGATTACATAGTATCCGGCCTTAGCAGCTTCTACTGCAATAGCACGTCCAATTCCACCACTGGCTCCTGTTACAAGAACCTTCTTATCAGCATTTACATTTTCCATAAATTGTACTCCTATTTAATAAAATCTCTCTCCCTTTATATTAGCATAGACAAAAATCTTTTACTACCCAAGGCAATAAAAATTGTAAACAGGGAATTTCTCTGGTATAATATATTGTTATGGAATTCCTTCGTAATCACCAGCTGTCATTAATGCTTTTTTTAAGCGGTATTTGTTTTGTTTTAGCCGTTCTGGCTTTTTTTACCCGCTCTATGCCTAAAAAACGCAGACTTATCCTAATGATTCTAGAGCTATATTGTTCTTTCCTTCTAATTATGGACCATTTTGCCTATATATACAGAGGCGACACTTCCAGTTTAGGTTACTGGATGGTACGACTTTCAAACTTTTTTGTTTACTTTTTTTCTCTATGCATTGTACATTCCTTTAATATGTATCTGATAGATTTGTCCACCCACGAAGCAAAGCTAGAAAAGCGCCCAAACCGCCTTATACTTTGCGAAATAATCTTTGGCATTGGTGTTGTTGCTCTTTTACTTTCGCAGATTAATGGTTTTTATTATTATTTTGATGAAAACAACTGCTATCACCGTTCATCGCCTGGTTATATTATCAGTTATTCGTTTCCAGCCTTAATAATGATTATCCAGCAGACGGTAATTATTCAGTATTATAAAAGACTTTCTTCAAGAATAAGAATTCCATTGCTTTTATTTGCAATTCTGCCATTTGTTGCAACTATTATACAGTTTTTTATTTACGGACTTGCCCTGCAGAATATTGCAATTGTAGGTGAAGCTGTTCTGCTTTACATCTTTGTTCTGCTTGATATGAACAAGTCCGTAGAAAATGCCGCAAAAATAGAGCTGGACTTCTTAAAAGAAGAACAGAAAAACATGCGCATAATGTTTGATCAGACTGCAACAGCTCTTGCTAATGCAATAGATGCTAAGGATGTTTACACTCACGGTCACTCTATGCGTGTTGCTGAATATTCCAAAAAGATTGCACAACTTGCTAACAAGGATGAAAAATTCTGCATGGATGTTTACTATGCAGGTCTTTTACACGATGTAGGTAAAATTGGTGTCCCAAATAATATAATCAACAAAAATGGAAAACTAACTGATGAAGAATTTGCTGAAATAAAAAAACACCCTGTTATAGGCCGTCAAATTCTTTCCAGCATCAGTAAATCTCCATATCTTTCTATTGCTGCAAATTACCATCATGAACGTTATGACGGAGGCGGCTATCCAGACGGCTTAAAGGGTGATGATATTCCAGAAATTGCCCGAATTATTGCAGTTGCAGACTCTTATGATGCCATGACCTCTAAACGTAGTTACCGAGACCCTATTCCTCAGCAAAAGGTTCGCGAAGAAATTGTAAAGGGTATGGGTACTCAGTTTGACCCGGCTTTTGCAAAAATTATGATGCATCTTATCGACCTTGATACTGAATATGAAATGAAGGAACACGATGAAATTAAAGAGCTTTCCGGAAAAACAGAACAGCATTACGAAAAATTTCTTTCTGAAAAATCTGAAGGTATTGTACTTTCTCAAAACTGTACAAAAATTCATTTTGTATTTAAATCTGATGAAGGCTACAACACTGTAAGCTCTATTCCTTCTTTAATTATCTTTGATTCTCTGGATGCTCGAATTCACCTGACTCCTTCTAAGCAAAAGGAAATGTTATACACAGAGTTTGCAATAATCAGAACTGATGGTATAAACACTGCTGTAAATACAAGAAAATTGCAGAACGACCTGCTGGAAGAAAGAATAAAAGATTCTTCCGAAATTCTTGAAGCCTACAGAAGGGGAGTTTCTTGCGATATTGAAGCTGTAAAATTTAAGGATCATATTCAAATTACCATTACAAGTGATATTAAAACTCAAAGATTTATTATTGCCCTGCCAGATTCTTCCCGCTTCAGCTATCTTGGACTTACCGGAGAGCACTGTACAATCAGCAATGTAGAAATTAAAAAGGCTGATGATGCAATTGACGAAAACTATATTCCTCGCATTGCGGAAGAAATTAGTTATATTAATGTTCCTGCCGGCGATATTCCTAATGTACAGATTGACGGCTGGCGTACAGCCTCTTCCCAACCTGTTGCTGTTACTGACCGAATGGATATTTCTTTCCACACGCAAAGCCTGCCTACAGCAAGATTAATCTGGCACTGTCCATTTATCAGTCTTTTTTATTCTGATGATAAAAAGATGAACGGCAAGAATTTCCGCGAATTTGTGCTTATCCGAATTGACGGCGAAAACTGGGAATCTTATGACTATGCCCGCAATACTTTGCAGATAAATCAGAATGATTCTTTTGAGGGTTGGGATGCCTGGAAGGAAAAAAACAAGTCTGGTATGGACTGCCATGTTGAAATTAAGAAAATTGGCAATCAGATTATTGTAACAACTGAAAATGAAGGTATTTTTATAAAAAGCGTTACAACAATTTTGGATAGCACACCAGAAATTTATCTTTCCCTTACAGGGGACCAGTGTGCTATCACAAATATTAAGATTAAAAACTGGTAATTTCCAGCTTGTCGAATTGCTGTTTATTAATCTCCAAAAAGTGCGTTAACATCTTCTGTTTCCATTACAGAAACCTTTGTAGTTACCACTGGCTTCTCATCATTTTTATTTGCATAAAGCTCGCAGATATAGCGATAAACGTGATTTTCTTCATCTCGGAAGTCTTCTACGGCCTTCATCTGGATTGTTGTGTTATTTTTTAAATAGCCTACATCAGCCTTAAATTCCATAACACTTAAAATAAAGCCTGGAAGTGGAGTTCGGCCCTTTATTGTATTTGTAATTCCTGTAAGGGCAGAAATGCACTGTGCCATAAACTCAAAGCCGGCCCAAGATGGAACTCCGTCAAATTCTGGCTCGTAGAAAATACAGTTTTCTGTAATATCATATTCACTTGTAATTGTATGCTTATTTACATCGTGCTGGGTTACGCGTGAAAGTAAAAACATCTTTCCCTTATGTGGAAGATAGTTAATAAGTTCGTCGTGTTCGATAAGTTGTTGAATTTCTTTCATTTTAATCTCCTAAAGAGTTGTTTTTAGCTTACTCTCTATAAGCCAATCGCCAGACAGGCATTTGCGCCACCAAAGGCAAAGGAATTTGAAAGACAAACCTTCAGATTCTTTCCACCAGTTGCGGCAAGTTCATTATTTTTATCAATTATATTCAAATTTGGAAGCTCTGGATCCTGCTGGCCATCCCAGACCTGCAAAGGAAGCCTTTTTCTTTCCTTCAAAGCAGCCCAACAAATTGCAAGCTCCAGCGCCGCCGAGGCCCCCAGCGTATGCCCGGTAATTGCTTTTGTTGTAGAAACAGGAACAGAGGTCTTTCCCTGACCAAAAACAGCAGCAATTGCTTTACTTTCCATACTGTCGTTAAATTTTGTTCCGGTTCCGTGCATATTAATATAGCCCACATCTTTTGCAGAAAGACCGGCACTTTCCAGTGCCCTGCGAATGGCCTTTTCAGCTCCGGCACCACTTGGGTCAGGAGAGGTCATATGGTAAGCATCTGCACTTTCGCCCCAACCAAGAAGTCGAACAGGAGCTTCGTTAGCCGAATTGTTCAAAGGCTCTTTGGTTAGCAGAAAAAAAGAAGCTCCGTCTCCAATTGTAATGCCATGTCTGTTTTTACTGCAGGGATTTGTAATTTCTGAAGAAACGGCTTCCAGAGCATTAAAGCCCACCAGAGTTGTGTCGGAAGCAATATCTATTCCACCCACAATAGCCGCATCAACAATTCCTCCCATTATCATTTCTGCAGCCTTTACAATTGCGCCGGCACTGGATGAACAGGCAGTAGAAAAAGTTGCGCAAGGCCCCTTTAAATTAAACTTTTCTGCAACGAAGGTCGCAGCATAATCTGCTCCCTGAACTTCCAGAGAATAATCTTGAGGAAAATTTCCATTTTCTAAAAAATGACGATGAGCGGCCAGAGAAAATTCAGTTCCATTATCACAAGAGCCAAGGCAAACTGCAATACGCTCAGCACCATAACGAGCTAAAGCCTCTTTTACATCCTTTTCAATCTGATTAAGAGCTGCTTCTTCAATACGCATAATTCTCATATCATAACGAGCAGAAGAGGCTTTTAATTTTGATGAATCAACTCTGGCTGCAAAAAATTCTTCGTCGGTACAGGTTTTTACTTTTTTAATTCCATCCTGTCTGCCACAAGCTACCGATTCCCAGAGTTCTTCTATATTATTTCCGGCACAGGACATAATGCCAGGCTTTGAAAGATATAACGAAATATTCATGTATTAGCCTCGATTTTACTATATTAAATGATTTTTGAAAATCACTAGAAAAGAATATGTTCTGTTGCAACAGAGCTTATTGACTTAGTAACTCAATGCTGTAAGAACGAAGAAAATTTTTTATTACAGCTTTATTATCACCAATCTCGATTTCTTCTATCAGTGTTTTTCCATCCCAAAGTCGTCTTACTTCCTTTATAGAAGTATTTTCATCAAAGCTTCTTTCAAAAGTAAGGCCAGAGTCTGCATAATTCTCTGAAAGCTCTTCGAACTTGTAATAGACATTTTGAATTTCTGCAAGAATATATTCTGCAGGAAGCTTTTCCGGAAAAAAAGATGAAGAAAAACTGATTTCTTTATCATCATAATTTAAGGCTCCCATATCTGTTCCAAATTCATTAAATAAAAGGAGCTGAATTCCATTTACATCTATTTGCGTGTAGGACAAAAGCGAAAAATTGGATTGACCAAAGCTGCCCGAAAACAACTGCAAGGCTTCCACTGCCTGGCTGGCAGCTTGTGGAGGCAGAAGCCAGATTTTTTTTGTATTAGAAATATAGACAGGCCGACCAATTCTTTTATTTGAAGCGTTTTTTGTAGAAGCGCAGGCAACAATCATCATTAAAAAAAAGAATGAAAAAACAACTTTTATAATCACTTTACAAGCTTTCATTTTGCCTCCTTCTAAAATTCCCTATTCAGACAGAACGTCAATTTACTTCTCCGATACCCTATCTTTTTTTCCAACTCTTCCATAAAAAAATGAGCTTACATAAGCAGTTGCAAGTCCAATAAAAATTGAAAGCCCGATTAAATGAACAGGCTTAAAAGAGCTTAAAGCCAGAGCTCCAAAAGAAATAATGGTCGTCAAAAAAGAAACCATTGTTGCAAAAGGCTCCAGAGAATTGCTAATAGAATTACTGCTTTCCATAAGTGTAGATTTTTTTTCATTTTCCATCATATAGATTATATAATCCAGGCCAAGCCCAAAGACAAGAATTAAGCCGGTTATAGAGAAAAATTCCAAATCAATCTTAAAAATGGCAAATACGGCCAGAACAACAAGTATAATAAGAAGAGGAACCGAAATTATTTTAAGGGACTGCTTCCAGCTGTAGAAAAATCGAAGCATAACAAACATAAGAATGTAAGCAACCACAAAAAATTTCAGAACCATTTTTGTAAGTGCATCCAAATCTCTACTTATATCCTGAGACTTACTGATAAAAAAGAAATTATTATTTTCAGCAGACTGCTTTTCAATTGATTTATAAGCTGCGTAATCTGTTACCTTAGTTGGCAGTAAAACTGTGTAATACTTTCCATCAACCTTTCCAAGCCAGGCAGAAGAAATAGCAGAAACAATAAAATCCGGAATATTTTCAGCATCAAAGGAAACATAATCATTTTTTGAAGCCAAAAATTCACTTCGAAGCTGGCTGGCAAGCTGACCGGCATTTTCATAGCCCAGGGCTTGCAGCTGATTTTCAGCAAGCTCAAGTAATTTTTCGTAAGCCGCTCTAGATTTATCTTGAGCACGCTTTGAAGGAACAAAAGAAGAAGTAGAAATATAACCAACCTCTCCATTAGTCAGCTCTTCAAACTTGCGGCGAAGCTCTTCCTCATTTTGCAAAGCCTCTTCCTGACTTCTTCCACTTACAATGAACCAGCCACCCGGAGTATACTGAATTACCTTGCCAGCAGTAATTTCGTCTTCCAGAAGCCTTCCTTTCATATCATAAAGCGAAAGAACATTGTTTTTAATTTTTATGTTTTTATGGAAAAGTCCAATAGAAAGCAGGGCAAAAAGAAAGAGGCCTGTAATAACAAATCGGCCAACCCATTTTTTTTCCAGACGAGCAAGCAGTCTTGAAAAGGCAGAAACAAAACGCACATTACCACGTTTTGCCGGTAATTTTATAAAAGGATAAATAGCAATTGTTGTTAAAAAGGAGCTTATAATTCCAGTAAGACAGAAAAGTGACATCTGCTTTAGAATTGCAAAAGGAGCAAAAAGCAAAATAGCAAAACAAATTCCCGTAGAAATAATTGCCATCAGCAAGCCTGAAAAAATATGATTGCGAATTTCTTTTCCGGAAGTCAGCTCTGTATTTCCTGCCCAATGGGTAAAAAAATGAAGACTGTAATCTATGCAGGAGCCAATAAGGGAAGTCCCAAAAACCAGAGTAATAATGTGCATTTTATGAAAAACAGAAAGAGTTACAAGCAGGGCAGCTCCTATTGAAAGAAAAATTGAGGCAACTGAATAAAACAGAGGCTTTGGAGAACGGAAAATAAAAATTAGAAGGATAATCACCGCCAGCATAGAAACTGTCGCAATAGTAGAAATTTCGCGGCTGGCAGAATTCGAGCTTTCATGACTGTGAAATGGCGTTCCGGAAAAAACAAAGCTTGTTTCAGAATCTTCGGCACTTATTTTATCGCAAAGCCCATAAATTTCTGTAATTGCATTTTTGCCGGAAGCAAGACGTGCCCCCTTACGGCTCAAAATGCCGCGAAGCATTACATACCACTTGCACTCAAAGTACGAGGCCAGAACCCCATCCTTTACACTCATTGCAGTGCCGGCATTCTGTACAGCAGCCAGATAATTTTGAAGATTATACTCGGTAAGCATAAAAGGATCTGAGTCTAGCCTGTCCAAAGGCAGCATAGTAAAAGCACCATAGGCTTCAGAAAGAGCAGCTAAGGCAAAATCTACAGCTCCATCGTCGGCAGAGTTTCCGTCTTGCCCCAAAATAAAATCGGCAGTTTTTTCATCAATCAGATTGTAGCGGTACTTATAAAGAAAATCTGTAATTTCCGTCATCGAGCCAACATCGCTATAAAGGCTAATTGATTCAAAGTTTTCACTTTTTTCCAGAGCCCCGTAAAGCCTTTGAGCAACTTTTTTGGCACGGTCAAAATCTTCATTTGCAATCAGCAGAAAAACATTCTGAGAGGTAACGGAAAGCATTTTTTCATCAGCCTTTTTTACTGAATTCATAGAAATGCTTTTTGGCACCATGTTAAATAAATCGGAATCAATTCCAATTTGTCCGCGAAAAATAATAAGGGTGATTAAAAAAACAGCCGCAATTCCGGCATGGTAAAGCCACCAAACAAGCAGCAGTTTTTTTTGAGAAAGCTGATTAAAAAAGTTATTCAGCGATAGAGTTCTATTCGATAAAGTTCTGTTTTTCATCGGCGGAAAGCTCCTCCGGATATTTTTGATTAAAAAAATCGTAGCGTATAGAATTATTCGAAGCTTCAAATATTTCCAAAGCTTGAAGCTCGGCTTTATTTTCAGAAGAGGCAAAGCTTCCACTCAAAACAATTTTTTCCATCACAGAAGCAATTGTGGAATCCTTTGCTTTAAGGGTCAGCCTCCATTTAGACTCGCCGCTTTCAAACAAATTGCTAAAATCGCAGAAAAAAGCTGTCTGTAAAGCATCCAGATTTCCAGAAAAAACAGAGCTTAGACTTGTAGAAATATTTTCAAAAAGCTGATTATCTTTTCCGTCCATTATATTTTTCTTGCCATTAGCAGAAATCTGAATCATTGAAGTTTTTGTTAAAATTAAAGAAGAAGGAAATGGTTTTTCTGTCTTCCACATGATTCCCAAAGGACTGATTATAAATTTCCCCGAGGATTTTAATTGTCGTCCGTTAGAAGCAATTGTTTTTGTCTGAGTAAAATCTCCAAGTGTATTGGGAGATGAAGAAAGCGCAGTACAAAGGCTTTCCAGACTTAATTGACCGTCAGAAAGAGGAGCCGCATTCAAAGTAGTTACAACCAGAAAAAATAGGGCAAAAACAAAAGAAATTCCGTTTTTTTTCATCATCATTCTCCCTGATTCCAGAAATTAAAGAAATTATACCACTGGTATGGATACATAATACAAAATTTTTCCAGCTTTTGAACAAATTCGCCGCAACATTCTGTAATGCGAGAATCTCTTTCTTTGCGTGGACAATTAAAATCGACCTGCGATTTTTCTATGTGAATTTTATACTTAGGATAAAAAATAGACATTCTTGACCGCATTCCAAACATAAAATAAACAGGAAGCTTGAGTAATGCAGGAATAAGAAAAACTCCATACGGAAAAGGTGCTTCACGCCCAAGAAAAGGCTTTTTTATTACTTTGTCCCGGTTATGAACAGCAGTTCTGTCTCCAGCGGCAACAATTAAGGCTCCTTTTTCTGCCTGCTCCTCCAAAAAGATTGTAGAATCTGGTCCAAAATTCGAAGTATCAAGAACATTTACCGAATAGTCTGGATTTATTTCATTTAGGGTTTTTGAAAAGTTAGCAGACATATTCATATCCATAATGATGATAACAGGAACCTTTCTTCCACAAAGCCCGGTAATATAATCCTGCATACTTCTCATAAGCTCCATATTTCCCAAATGAGAAGCCATTAAAATTGCACTTTCACCCCTTTTAAGCCTTTCTACCATTTCGCCCACATCATCATTTTGAAGTTGAACTCGCTTAAAGCTTACTTTTCCAAGCCAGCCTTCCATTTTTTCCAAAAGACAAAGGGCAAAGCTCAAAATCTGTTTGTAGGCACTAATTATTCTGGGGCTCTTTCCCTTTGTATATTCCTTCATCTGCTTCTGATACAAACGGGCAGAACGCCTGGCATTTGCATTAAAAATTAAATAAAAAAGAGAAATCGGATAGCAAACTGTATGTACTAAAAAAGACGGCTGGATTTTAAGCAAAAACAAAAGAATTTTTAAAGGACGATTTGTTTTTATTGCTTCTTTTTCTTCAGACCAGTGCGTCTTGTCTTGAAAAGAAGACTCTTTTATCATGCCTTATTCCTTTTAATTTTTCGACAAATAAGAAGAGGAAGTCTGACAAACATTCCCAGAACCAGACGTGCGTAAGTTGCAGAGATTCTAAGATTATCGCGAACTGCACGAAAGTTTGAAATTCCATCCTCCGGATAACTTACTTTTACACCTTCAGAAATAACAGGAGTTCCAAGCCAAATCATATGAACCAGAATATCAATATCATAACCCATACGATTATCTATTACAGCATGATGATTTAAAACTCTGCAATAAGGTTCTACAGGATAAATTCTAAAGCCTATTAATGCATCGCGCACCTCTTGGTTCGAAGTAAAAGAAACCAGATGTATCCAGGCATTAGCAATTTTTCGACCATTTACGCGGTGAGCTGGCGCATCTGCTCCATACAAAGGATAACCGCAAATAATTGCTTTTGGATTTTTGCGCGAAAGCTCCAAAAACAAAGGCACCTGGCCGGCATCGTGCTGCCCATCAGAATCAATCTGAAGAATATGAGTAAGCCCCATTTGGCTAGCCTTTAGCAGACCAGTCTTCATTGCCTGCCCCTTCCCCAAATTTTTAGCATGAACCAAAAGGGTAACAAGACTATAGCGGTCGGCTACCTCATTTATATAAGCCTTGTTCTTATCATCATTTCCATCGTCTACAACGATAATAGGAAAATTGTAACTTAATAAATTTTTTACAACTGATTCTAACGCAGCACCATGATTATAAACTGGAATTACAAAACCAAATTTCTGTTCCAGTAAAAATGAATCTGACATTAAGCAGAAATCTCCGAAAGTACAGCAAAGCTGCCGGATGAATAAACTTTCCCTTCGACCTTGGCATCTGCCATATTAAAGCTTACAGAGCCTTTTTCTTTTTTATATGTCAGCTCCAAACGAATTTTTGTATCAGGTCTAATTGGAGCCGAAAATTTAATTCTTTTGATATTAGGAACATAACGCTGAGTTCCAAAATATTTGCGAGAAAAACGAGTAATTACTTCAAACTGAGCAACAGCCGGCAGCAATTTATATTCAGGAAAATGTCCATCAAAAAAATCGCTGGAAGCTGGAATAACAAATTCCAGTACTACTGCATTTTCTTCTTTTGAAACTACAACTTCATCTCTAATATCATGATCATTAAAATTCATACTATTCCCTATTTACTATTCCTTATTATCAAACAAAGCCATAATCTCCAGCTTATGTTTCTTTCCCTGAACATCTACAGGAAGCTT
>ODAI011044939.1_pt1 | contig 10898 bp, 5 predicted proteins | sample 1539321 | NCBI WGS metagenome assembly ODAI01 (sample SAMN02144231, study PRJEB22623) | gut metagenome | biome: sheep rumen | host: Ovis aries | place: New Zealand | reverse complement strand
TGGGGGGTGGTTGTTTTTTGTGGGGGGGTGAAAGGGGTTCCGACCCCGGTTGGGGGGGGGCGCCCCCCCGCGGCCGCCCGCGGACGTGGATGAAGGCCGGAGAAACGGGACGCCGAGGACGTCGGCCCCTACGGAATGGTGCAAAAAACAGGCGCGGTGCGCAGACCGCGGGAGGGGCAAGCCCCTCCCCTACGGGGTGGGTGCGAGGCCGTACGTTTCCGTCGTAGGGGCGGCCGCCCTCGGCCGCCCGCGGACACAGGGGGAAGATCAGACAATCGGGACGTAGGGGACGCCGTCCCCTACGGGATGGTGCGAAAATGCAGGCGTGGTGCGCAGACTGCGGGAGGGGCAAGCCCCTCCCCTACGGAGGCGGGTGTGCCTGGGTGCGGGACGTCAGGAACGCCGCATTCGGGCGGGAATTTTTGGCCTGCCGCTTGAAGAACCGTGTCGGATATGATAGAATGAACAATTGAAATGGCGAAACATTTCCCCGATTTCCGCTGCTGGCGGAGGAGGCTTTGATATGAAAACTGAACGCTGCAGGTTTTTCCTTGACCGTGCCGATGCGCCCTCCGTGCTGATGGCGCTGGCCATCGTGTTCCGCGTGATCGGCTGCTGGGGACTCTGGAACGACCGTGAGTACCTCATCTGGCAGATCGCGCTGCCCATCGGCGCCGCCGTCGTCTTTATTCTGCTGCTGCTCACGCTCGGCAGACCCGCCCTCTGGGCGAGCTCCCTGCCGGTGCTCGCGGGCGCGGTCTTCTTCATCGTGCGCGCCATGGAGCGCGGCAGCACCCTCGAGACCGTGATCTTCATTCTGCTGCCCATCGTGGTCGCCGTCATCTACACGCTGACGGTCTTCAACGCCATCAAAACCCGCTGGTTCCTCGTGCTGCTGACTCTCGCCCCCCTCGCCTACCACCTCTTCGTGGTCGATCTGGAGGCCATGCGCAACGTCGCCGAGCCGGTGAGCTTCGCCGCGGGCATGCAGGAGATGAGCGTGCTGTGCGTGCTGTTTGCGCTGCTGTACACCTCGCTCGCCATGAAGAACCGCCGTAAGGTCAAGGTCGAGGAGCCCGCCGCCGAAGCCGCGGCCGAGCCCGCCGAGGGTGCGCAGGCGGAGAACGGCGAGCTTCCGGCGCAGGAGCAGCCCGCCGCCGAGAGCGGCGCGGCGCCGGAGACCGAGGCGGCTGATGCTCCCGCAGAGGAGCCCGTGCCTGCCGCGAGCCCGGAGCTGCCCTCCCAGGCCGCAGCGCAGGAGGAGATCCCCGCGCCCGCTCTGCCGGCCGAGGAGGAGAACGCCCCCGAGACGGCGGAGGCGGGCGCGGAGGAGAACGCCCCCGAGGCGGCTGAGGTGCCTGCGGAGGAGCCCGCCCTCGCCGCGATCGAGGAGCAGAGCGCCCCGCAGGCGGAGGAGAGCGCCCCCAAAAAGGGCTGGAGCCTCTTCCGGAAGAAGGAGAAGAAGCCCTCTGAGCAGGAGGAGAAATGAATCCAGGCAAGAAACAATCACCGCAGGACGCGCCTCCGCGCAGGGGGCTGCTGCGCCGTTTCCGGCGCAGGCCGCTCTCCCCGGCACAGCGCAAAAAGCGGCGCGCGCTGCGCTTCGGCCTGCTCGGCGCGGCCGTGCTGCTCATCGTGCTGGCGCTGCTGTTTTTCAACAATTCCGACGAGGCCCGCTACGAGCGCTATCTCAAACGCGCCTCCGCCTCCTACCAGGCGGGCGAATATGACAGCGCGCTGAGCGATCTGCGCCGCGCCGCGGCCATCGACAACAGCCGCGAATGCCTGATGCTGATGGTCGACTGCTACGAGGCCAACGGCAACCTGGAGCTGGCGCGCGAGACGCTGCGGCAGATGGATACGAACGACCCGAAGGTCAGCGCCCGTCTCGCCGCGATCGAGGATCGGCTCTACAAGCAGGGCGAGGCGGTCTATGTGACGGTCTCGGGGACGCAGCTGTCGCCCGAGCTGACGACGCTGGTGCTCGACGACCGCGGCATTACGGACGCGAATCTCTCCGAGATCCGCCAGCTGCGCGCGCTCAACGAGCTCTCCCTGCAGAACAACGCCATCACGAGCGTGGCCCCGCTGAGCTCTCTCGGCGGCCTCTCGAGCCTCGATCTGCGCGGCAACCGCATCGAGGACGTCTCCCCGCTCGCTTCCCTCACCGGACTGCGCACGCTCTATCTCGACGGCAACCCCATCGCGGATCTGCGCCCGCTCTATGCCCTCAGCGAGCTCCGGCTGCTGAGCATCCGCGGGCTGACCGTCTCCGAGGAGGCGCTGGCAGAGCTCGCCGCCGCGCTCCCCGGCTGCGCCATCTACACCGGCCGCAGCGAGGCGGTCAGCGATATCACGCTCGGCGGCGTCACCTTCCGGTCTGACGTCACGAGCCTGCGTCTGAGCGGCCTCGGCATCCAGGACATCAGCGCCCTGGCCGAATGCCGGGAGCTCAAGACCCTCGATCTGAGCGGCAACGAGATCGTCTCCCTGACGCCGCTGATGAACCTGCCCTCGCTGGAATGGCTGAACATTGCGGACAACGAGGTTTCCGACCTGCTGCCGCTCATGGGCATCCACACCCTGCGGCGGCTCAACGCGGCGAACAACCAGATCCTTGACGCCTCCGGCGCCGGGGCGCTGCGCGGCCTCACCACGCTCGATCTCAGCGGCAACCCGCTCGGCGATCTCTCCGGGCTCACGAGCCTCTCCAACCTCACGGCGCTGCGCCTCGCGCAGGCCGGGATCACGGACGAGGAGCTGGCGGGGCTGGAATCCATGTGCTCGCTGCTCACGCTCGACCTGGAGGGGAACGAGGGGCTCAGCGACGCGAGCATGAGCCGCCTCCACAACGCCCTGCCCAACTGCGCGATCGTCCACGACGAGCTGATCTACACGGTGGAGCTCGCCGGACACAGCTTCCCCTCGGACATCTCCGAGCTCAAGCTCGGCGGCCTGGGGATTGAGGATCTCTCCGGTCTGGAGCGCTTCAGCGCGCTCGTGAAGGTGGATCTGAGCGGCAACGATCTCTACAACGTGATCCAGCTGCAGTTCTCCCCCTGCCGCCTCACGCTGCGCAGTCTGAACCTCTCCTGCAACAAGCTCTCCGATATCGGCGCGCTCTCCTCCCTCGGCGCGATCGAGGAGTTGGATCTGAGCTTCAACCAGATCGAGTCCGTCCAGGCGCTGATGAAGCTGACAACGCTGCGCCGCCTCGACCTGACGGGCAACGCCGTCAGTGAGGAGGATCTCGCCGCGCTGCGCGCCGCCCTGCCCGACTGCAAGATCATCAGCGGCTGACAAAGCCAAGCAGAACAACAGCCCCCGCGGGTTATCGCGGGGGCTGTTTGCGTCAGCGTATTCAGGTTGCGGGGGTGAATGCGAAGCCGTGGGGCGGGTGCGTATCGGCGGGACGTCGAGGACGCCGTCCCCTACGGGTGGGTGTGAGGCCGTACGTTTCCGTCGTAGGGGCGGCCGCCCGCGGCCGCCCGCAGGCATAGGGTGAAGATCAGGCAATCGGGACGTCGGGGACGCCGTCCCCTACGGGTGCGATGCCGTGGGTTTCGGCGCGGGTTGTACAACGGGACGTCGGGGACGCCGTCCCCTGTAGGATGCTCCAATGTTCCCCAACAGAACAGCCCCTCAGGGACTTCCCGAACAGGATGCGCGATGCATCCCGCCGGGCGCCTTGAGGGGCTGTTCTATGCTGCACGGGGCTCGGGTCAGGCCGCGGCTTTCGCCGCCGGTTCCGAGCGATACGCCCTGTGCTTACTTGAGGCCGTACTTCTTGTTGAACTTGTCCACGCGGCCGCTGGTGTCGACCAGCTTCTGCTTGCCGGTGAAGAAGGGGTGGCACTTGGAGCAGATTTCAACGGTGATGTCCTTCTTGGTGGAGCCGGTCTCGATCACATTGCCGCAGGCGCAGCGAATGGTGGTGGGCTGATAGTTGGGATGAATACCTTTCTTCATTGGGGCGTCTCCTCTTCTAAGGCTGCCATGATTGTACCGAAAAAAGGGTATAGTTACATGGCGCAAGTCGCATTGTATCACAGGAAAGAGCGCATTGCAAGTGTTTTCTTGCGGGAAATCAGCTCTTTTTCGGTGGGACGCGGCGCTCCTGCCCGACGGACAGAAAGTAGAGCACGCTCTCGCGGACGGGCTTGCCGCAGATGCGCGAGAGCGCGGCGGCGTAGGCCTGCAGCTGCGGCGTATAGCGCCGGCGCTTCTCCTCCAGGGCCTCCTCGTCCGCAATATAATCGGTTTTATAGTCGATGATCGTGAGCGCCCCCTGCTCCTCGAGGAAGCAGTCGATCGCGCCCTGCAGCAGGATCTCGTCCCGCTCGTCGGTGGGCAGGAGCTCGCAGGCCGGGCAGAGCAGCGAGAAGCGGAACTCCCTGCGCACCGCGTCGGCGTGCAGGATGCGCTGCCCGAGCGGGGAAGCGAAGAGCCGCCAGATGGCGCGCAGGTCCACCGCCTCCGCCTCGCGGCCGGAGAGGAACTGTGCCTCCCGCAGCCGCGCGACCTCCGCGCGGATCTCCTCCTCGCTCCCGGTCCTGTCGAGCGCGATGTGCTGCAGGACGAGGTGAGTGGCGGTGCCGCGCTCGGCGCCGGTCGCGGGGCGGTCCAGCCCTTCGAGATCCGGCAGGCGGAAGCTGCGGCGCGCGGCGGGCAGCAGCGCGGCCGCGTCGTCGTCCTGCGCGTCGTCCCCGCGCTCCTTGAGCTCGGTCGCGGTGAGCTTGGAGGGCAGGGCCTCCGCCCCGGCATGGGGATAGCGGAAGGAAAGCTGCCGCTCGAGCAGACGCAGGGTCTCCGCCTCCACGGGTCCCTGCTCCGCGGCGGCGTCGACGGCGGCCTCGCATTCCTCCGGCGCGTGGATCGTCATGCGCAGCGTCCGCCCGCCGTCCAAGAGCACGGCGGGGATCAGCCAGTCGACCATCGAGCGGGCCTTGAGCAGCTTGGCCGGCTCCAGGGGATCGGTCAATTCACTGCGCGCCTTCTCCAGCTTCTTCTGCAGGCCCTTGACGGCGGCCGTCATATAGAGCCGCTCCTCGGCGCGCGTGAGCGCCACGTACAGCAGGCGCATCTCCTCCGAGAGCGTCTCGCGCTCGAGCCGCGCGGCGATGGCCCGGCGGGCGAGCGTCGGGGACTCGATGTGCTTGCGGAGGTTTGTGACCTTCGGCCCGAGGCCGAGCTCGGGGTGGATGAGCACGCGCTCCGTCATGTCGCTCTTGTTGAAATTGTGCGCGCAGTCGCAGAGGAAGACCACGGGGAACTGCAGCCCCTTGGACTTGTGCACGGTGAGGATATGGATCGCCGAGCCGCTCTCCGCGCCGAGCGAGGGCTCGTTCTCGCGCGCTGCCTGATCGGCCAGCCAGAGCACGAAGCGGTGCAGCCCCCGGTAGCCGCTGGCCTCAAAGCGCGTCGCCAGCTCCGCAAGGGTCATCAGCCGCGTGCGGCGCACGGAGCCCTCGCTCATCGCGCTGCAGAGCGGGAGCAGATCCAGCCGCTCGATCACCTGCCAGACGAGCTCCGCTGTGGGCAGATCCGGCGCGACGCTTCGCAGCCCGGAGAGGAGCTCCAGGAAGGCGGCGCAGCGCGCGTCATGCCTCGCGCGCTGCCTGAGCGCGCTGAAATAATCGCTGTTCGGGTCCTCCGCGCGGATCGCGGAGAGCTCGTCGGCGCTGAAATCAAAGGCGGGCGAACGCAGCACGGCCATGAGCGGGATATCCTGGTGCGGGTCGTCGAGGATGGCGAGCATGCTCATCACGGCGGAGATCTCCACCGAGCTGTAGAAGCCGCCGCCTTGCCCGGCCGCGACCGGGAGCCCCAGCCGCGTCAGCACCCGGCGGAAGACGCCGGCGCTGCGCGAGCTCGTGCGCAGTAGGATGGCGATGTCGCCGTACTGCAGCGGCCGCCCGCCCGAGAGCGTGAGGCCGCTGCCCATGAGCGCGCGGATCTTCTCCGCGACCATCTCCGCCTCCAGCGCGAGGGCGTCGGGCGCCTGTTCGCCGTCGCTCTCCGGCAGATCGAGCAGCATCAGCTCCGGCTTTTCTGCCCCGCTGAGGCCGTTGCCGCAGATGAGGGCGGCGTTTTCGTCGTAATCCACATCGCCGAGCTCGCGGGACATGCAGCGCGCGAAGACGGCGTTGGCCCCGTCGAGGATCTCCTGATGGGAGCGGAAATTTTCCCGCAGCAGGATGCGCCGGCCGGGGGCGCCGCTCTCCGCCCAGGCCTCGTATTTCTTTGTGAAGATCTTCGGGTCCGCGAGGCGGAAGCGGTAGATGGACTGCTTGACGTCGCCCACCAGGAAGAGGTTTTTCCCCTCGCGGGAGACGGCGAAGAAGATCTCGTCCTGCACCTGGCTCACGTCCTGGTATTCGTCCACCATGATCTCCCGGTAGCGCAGGGAGACCTGCCGGGCGAGCGCGCTCGGCCTGCCGTCCTCGTCGGTGAGGATGCGGGCGGCCTCGTGCTCCAGATCGGCGTAGTCCACGAGGGAGGCGCGGCGCTTGTCCCGGGCATATTCCCGGTCAAAGAGCAGCGCCAGCTCCAGCAGCGCGCTCATGGCGGGGGCGGTGAGCTTCAGATCCGCAAGCAGCTTCTGAGAGGGATCGGAGAGCTTCTGGGCGAGCGCGTCCATGGCCTTTTTGCAGGCGTTCTTGGCGTCCTTCACGCGCTTGGCCAGCGCGGGATCGGAGGGATTCCGCAGCGGCTTGAGCGCGGGGAAGCGAATGGGCAGGCAGGCGCGCGCCCTCTCCCAGCCGAGCCCCAGGCAGCGCGAGAGCTCGCGCATGGCGTCCCAGGTCTCGGCGAGGCTGTCCGTGTATTTGGCGGCAAGATCCGCGCAGGGGGCGAGCTCCTGCAGCAGCCGCTCGTAAACGCGGCACCAGTAGCCGACCGTAAAGGAGGCCTGCTCCATCAGCTCCCTGCCCCAGGGCGTCTCGCCGGCGTCGGCTCTCTCCTCCGTCAGCAGGGCGATCTGCTCGTGCGCCCAGCGCTCCGGCCGCGCATGGCACTGCATGCGCGCGTGCAGCGCGAGCAGCAGCGCGGCGAGCGCGGAATCGTCCCGCCCGGCGCCCACGGTGTCAGCCAGCTCCAGAAAGCCGGGGTGTTCGGCGCTGTTTTCATAGCAGAGCTCGAGCGTGCGCTCGAGGGCTGCGCGCTTCATGGCGGCGGCGCGGTCCTCGTCCATGACCTTGAAGTCCGGGTCCAGCCCGGCCGCCTGGCTGAATTCCCGCAGCAGGCTCGAGCAGAAGCTGTGGATGGTGCCGATCTGGGCGCGGCTGCAGAGCGCGCTCTGGGCGCGCAGCCGCCGGTTGCCGGGGTCCGCCGCGAGGGCGCTGCTCAGCTCCGTCATGATGCGGCCGCGCAGCTCCGCCGCCGCGGCGCGCGTGAAGGTGATGATCAGGAACTGATCGACGTCCGCCGCCCCCTCCGGGGCGGTGACGATGCGCATGAGGCGCTCCGTAAGCACCTTGGTCTTGCCGCTGCCCGCGCCGGCCGAGACGAGCAGGGCGCTGCCCTCGGCCGTGATGGCCTCGCGCTGCGCGTCGGTAGGATGGAATTCGCTCATGTCTCCAGCTCCTTTTCTATGGCCTCCCAGACCTGCCCGTCCTTCAGGCGCGGCAGGTAGCGGTAGCTCTCTCCGTTCTCGCCGTCGGCAAACTGGCAGGCGGCGTAATAGTCGCAGTTGAGGCAGGCGTCCTCCTTCTGACTGCGGTAATAGGGGTCGGCGGCGATGCTCCCGCGGTGGAGCTCCCGCGCCATCTCCCCGAGGCAGAAGCGCACATGCTGCGCGAGCTGCCCGATCCGCTCCGCGGAGAGCAGCGGCTCCGCCGCGTCAGCGCGGTTGGAGACGCGCATGGGGATGAAGCGTTTGTCCGCGCCTCTCTCCCAGGCCTCAATGAGCTCGCTTTCGTTGAGCACGAAGCCGCTGCGGCGCAGCTCCTTGAGGCGCCTGCTCTCCGCCTCGGCCTCGTCGATGTCCTCATCCGCCGCCAGCAGGACGTTCCGCGCCGGCACATACATGATCCCCGCGGGGACGACGGGATGCGCATAGCGCTCCTCGCCGCTGGCCTCGAGGGCGAAGAGATAGAGCAGCATCTGCAGGCTCATGCCGTAGCAGACGTCGGAGAGCGAGAAGGCCTTGTGCCCGGTCTTGTAGTCCACGACGCGCAGATAGAGCTTGCCCTCGTGCAGCCAGCCGTCGATGCGGTCGGCGATGCCGCTCAGGCGCAGGGCGTCCTCGCCCTCCCCGAGCATTACGGGGCGGATCTCCGTGGCCTTGGAAAAATCGAGCTCAAAATCGAGCGGCACGAAATCCGAGCGGCGCAGCTCCGCCGCCGTATCTGCTATAATCTGATGCACGTCCTGCCGCAGACGGCCGAAGAGATGCACGAAGCGGCCGGATTTCTCCTGCATATCGTTGAGCTTCTCGTGGATATAGGCGTCCACAAAGCCGTCCGCGAGGGCCGTGAGCTCCTCGTCGCTCACCTTTCCGAAGCCGCCGCGGCGCGCGACCTCGCGGGCCGTGTGCTCGAGCACATAGTGCATGAAGGTGCCGACCTCCGGCGGCGTGAAGCCCGCCGGCTCATGCGGCTTGACCTTCAAGCCGTACTGGCAGAAATAGGCGAAGCGGCAGGAGGCGAACTTGTCGATGCGCGAGGCGCTCAGATGCAGGCGTCTGCCGTAGAGCGCCTCCACCGAGGCGGGCGAGAGCTGCCCGCGGCTGCGCACGGCGGCCTGCTCGAGCCTGGCAAAGCGCTCCGGCTGGCGCGCGCGGAAATAGGCCGCGGCGGCCGCCGCTCGCTGTCCCCCGCCGCTGACGGCGTGCGCCGCGAGCGTGAGCGCGGGGGCGGGGGCGGACAGGCGCAGCAGCTCCGTGTCGAGCGGGCGGACGGGCAGATCGAAGATCGCCTTCGCGCGGTTGAGCACAAAGGCCGGGTGCAGCTCCGCGCCGTCCGCGCCGCAGAGCGGATAGCTCAGGCTCAGGCTCTCCGAGGGGAGCGTGAGCGTGTTGTAGATCAGGGAAAACTCGCGCCAGAGCTCCCCTCCCCCGCCGCCGAGGTCGAAGCCGAGGGCCTGCAGCCGTTCGCGCTCCTCGTTGGAGAAGACGCCGCTGCCCTCGTCGGCGGGCGGGAGCCGGTCGTCCGAGCAGCCGAGCACGATGAGGTGGCGGATGCTGCGGCGGCGCATACGGTCAAAATCGCCGGCGGAGACGCGGTCGAGCGAGATGGGGATGAGGCCGACGGAGTACTGCGAGAGCATGCGCGTGAAGAGCCGCCCGAAGCGCGCAGCGTCCATGGGCGTCTCGCCGAGGATCGCCGCGCACTGCTCGAGCGCCCCGGTCACGATGTCCCAGAGCTGGCCGAGCTCGGCGGCGAGCTCCTTCTCTCCCGCCTCCTCGAGCTGCGCGGCGCGGCTCTCCAGCTGCTGCGGGAGCGCCAGCTCCTCCAGCAGCGCCGCCAGCGCCCCGGCCTGGGCGAGTGCGGTCGCGGCCTCGCGGCTGCGGCGCTGGAAGCGCAGCAGCGGCGCAGCCAGCAGGCGGCGCAGGCGGTTGATCTCGCGCAGCTTCTCCTCGCTCTGTTCGTCATATTGCTTGTCGTAGCCCCCCGGGTGCTGCCGCCAGTCCCCGGGCCGCTCCCAGGCGCTGCCGCGCAGCTGCCAGAGGAAGATATAGCCGCAGAGCAGGTCGCACTCGTCGGGGCTGAAGCCCGTGAGCCCGGTGCGCAGCAGACTGATCACGTCCTCGCTCTCCCAGCCCGTCTGTGTGATGTCGTAGGCGAGGGCGATGAGCGAGGGCAGGGGCTTGGTCAGCAGATCGGTGCGCTGCGCGGTAAAGAGCGGCACGCCGTAGTGCCGGAAGGCGGTCTCGAGGCTCGCGCGGGAGCTGTCAAAGCCGCGCACCGCCACGGCCATATGCCGCCAGCGGCCGGCCTGGCCGCCCCGCACACCCCAAGCCCACCCCCCGGCCCCGCTGGCGGAGTGTGAGCTGGCCGCCGCCGCTGCCCCCTCCCTTGTACGCGAGGAGGGTTGCCGCTGGCGGGATATCGCCGTGGCCGTGCGCGGATTTGAGGATTATCGCCGCGTCCTGGAGAGCACCTTTGCCCTCTATGGCGTCCCGCTGTTTACCGCCCGAAAGAGCGAGCTGATGCAAAAGCCCCTGCCCGCACTGATCGCCGCCGCCTATGAGATCGTCGGCGGAGGCTGGGACGTGGACGACGTGACGGATTATCTCCGGACGGGTCTCACCGGCCTTTCCACCGATGAATGTGACGAACTGGAAAACTACCTTTATAAATGGCAGCTGCGCGCCCCGGCCTGGGAGCGGGAGAGCGACTGGCACCAACATCCCGACGGCTACGGCGAGAAGATGGACGCGGAGGCGGAGGCGCGCCTGGAGCGCATCAACGCCCTGCGCCGCCGGATCGCTGAGCCGCTGCGGCGCTTTTCGCGCAGCTGCCGCCTGGGACAGACCGCGGCGGAGCAGGCCTCCGCGCTCTCGCAGCTGCTGCTGGACTTAAAGCTGCCCGAACAGCTTGACTCGCGCGCCGCCGCGCTTGCCGCCTCCGGGCGGGAGGACCTGGCCGCCGAGACCGCTCAGCTCTGGGAGATCACGGTTCGCGCGCTGGAGCAGAGCGCCGCGATCCTGGGGCAGAGCGCCATGGACGCGGACGAGTTCGGACGCCTTTTCACGCTGATGCTCTCCAAATACGACGTGGGTACGATCCCGGTCTCCCTCGACCGGGTCTCCGCCGGCGACTTTGACCGCATGCGCCGCCGCAACATTCGCCATCTGATTGTGCTGGGTGCCTCCGATGCGCGCCTGCCCGCCGCCGAGGAGCAGGGCGGCGTCTTTTCCGAGGAGGAGAGAGCGCGCCTGCTGGAGCTGGACATCG
>ODAI010453976.1_pt1 | contig 10899 bp, 10 predicted proteins | sample 1539321 | NCBI WGS metagenome assembly ODAI01 (sample SAMN02144231, study PRJEB22623) | gut metagenome | biome: sheep rumen | host: Ovis aries | place: New Zealand | reverse complement strand
TTGGCGGGGTCGACGGGGCTCGAACCCGCAACCCCCGGATCGACAGTCCAGTGCGCTAACCAATTGCGCCACAACCCCGTTGCTCCGAAAAGTGATTAGTAGTATACCATATTCCCCCGACGGCCCGCAAGGGGGGATTTTAACAATTTTACTTGGCCGTCATCTCAAATACGAGTTCGCCGCCGGCCATAAGGTCGGCGTGCTCTATCGTCTTGTCGAGGGGTTTCCCGTTGAAAGCAACAGACTTCACGTACTTGTTCTCGACAGAGAGGTTCTTGGCGATGATGGTCAAGGTCCTGCCACCAGCCAAATTCACCGTTGCCTTCGGAACCTGCGGCGCACCGAGGACATATGTGCCGCCGCACGGGTTGAACGGATAGAACCCGAGCGCCGAGAAGACGTACCACGCGCTCATCTGCCCGCAGTCGTCGTTGCCGCAAAGCCCGTCCGGCTTAGCGAGGTAGAACTTGTCGAACACGTCGCGGACCCTGCGCGCGGCCTTGTCGCGTTCGCCGACAAGCGTGTAGAAGTAGATGACATGGTGACTTGGCTCGTTTCCGTGGACGTACTGCCCGATAAGCCCCGTGACGTCGAGGACGTCACCCGCCACCTTCTCGGGCTGCTCGAAGAGCCCGTCGAGCCGCTTCACGAACGCCTCGCGCCCGCCCATCGCCTCGACGAGACCATCGGGGTCCTGCATCACGTGCCATGTATACTGAAAGGCATTGCCCTCGGTGAAGTCGCTTTTCTCGCCGTAGCCGACCGCGTATGGGTCGAACGGCTCGCGCCACTTGCCCTTCGAGTCCTTGCCGCGCGCGAGCCCGACGGAAGCGTCGAACAAGTTTCGCCATCCGCCTGCGCGCTTGAAGAAGAACGCGGCGTCCTCGGCGCGGCCAAGCTTCTCGGCCATCTTACCGGCGCACCAGTCGTCGTAGCCGCACTCCATCGTGCGCGAGACCGATTCGCCCTTGACTATGTCAAACGGATAGTAGCCGTACTTGTCGAGAACGTCCCACTGCTCCTTGCCGCGGCCTTCGTGCTTCTTCGTCAGCGTCTCCTTGATCTGCGCGTAGACGCTCTCCCATTCGCCGGGGAAGCCCTTGAGGTATGCGTCGACGAGAACTGGCACCGAGTGCGTGCCGATCATGCACTGGTTGTCGCGGCCCCAGAGCGTCCATATCGGGAGATACCCCGTGAACTCGCCCTGTCGCTGCATCGAGCGCACGAGCCCCGGCACGATTTCCGGAACCAGGATCGTGTAAAGCGGATGCGCCGCGCGGAACGTGTCCCACGTGGAAAGCGTGGAGTAGTACGGCGACTGGCCGGCGTCGGAGATGTCGTTCGGCTGGATGAAGAGGTGGTAGAGGGAAGTATAGAAGTTGCGCTTCTGGTCGTCGCTTCCCTCGACCGCCACGCGGGAGAGCAGCGTCTCCCACTTCTCGGCCGCAGCAGATGCGACGCGGTCAAAGTCCCAGCCGGGGATCTCGGCGGCAAGGTTGCGCTCGGCATCGGAAACGCCGCCAAGCGCGGACAGCGCGACCTTTGCCAAGAGCGGTTCACCCTGCGACGAGCCAAAGTCGAAGACGAGATCCCTCTCCGACGAGAACGGGCGAGAGAACTCCATCTTGAAGGCGTAGGTGCGCTTGACCCAGTTGTTGACGACGACCTTGCCAGAAACGCCGGTCTTGTCATCTGGCGCAACATCGGCGAAGCGGATGCACGCGGAGGCGGGGTTGCTACGCGTTATGCACCAGCGGGGGTCGACGAGGAGGCGGCTGCGTGCGCCCTTCGGATAGGAAATGCGGTAGATGGCGCAACGCTCGGTCGCGGAAACCTCGACCTTGACGCCCCCGGCAAGCGTGACGGCATAGAAACCTGGCTTTGCGCTCTCGCTCGCCTTCTCGTATGCGACCGACTCGGGAACAGTCTTCGACACAAAGGGAAGGATCCTCACGTCGCCGAGATCGGGGCAGCCGGTGCCGTTGAGGTGTGTCTGCGAGAATCCGAAGATCGAGCTGTCTCCATAGCGGTAGCCGGAACAGTGATCCCAGTCGCCGTTGCCGGTGTCGGGGCCCGCCTGAACGAGCCCGAAGGGAACGCAGGCGGAGGGGAATGTATGGCCCGTACCGGCCGTTCCGACGAACGGATCGACATATCCGCATACTCCAGCGGCATCCGCCACAAACGCACAAGCCCCCGCGCCGCACGCGGCGACGATTGAAATCAACTGTCTTCTCATTCTCTCTCCTCCCTGCAAGTGGTGGACGATGAGGGACTCGAACCCCCGACCTTGACCGTGTAAAGGTCCTGCTCTAACCAACTGAGCTAATCGTCCGGAAAATCATGAATCGTAGAACGTCCCGCCTTGAGTGTCGATGCGCTTCGTCATCTCGTACTCGTAGCGGGCGTTCGTCTTCAAAATCTCCACATACCGCGCCGCCTCCCACTTTGCCATCGGGAGATCGTGCAGAAGATAGTTGCCGCAGTTGACGGCCGTCGCGCCGGGCACTTCGCCCTCGTAGTCGCGCAGATGTTCGAACGCGCGCAGGAGAAGCGGCTGCAGCTCCTGCGGCTTCGGCCGCCCCTTGACAATCAGGTAGCTGCCGGTCAAGCATCCCATCGGCCCCCAGTAGACGATCCTGTCCTTCCACTCTGCATCGCTCCTCAGGAACGTCGCGACGATGTGCTCGATCGTGTGCATCGCGTTCGGGTGGATCGCCGGTTCCTTGTTCGGAGTCTTCATCCTGATGTCGAACGTCGTTGCATAGCCGCCGCCAATCTCGTCCACGCGGGATTCGTAGATCCCCGGGACGATCTTCGTGTGGTCAACTTGAAACGACGCTATGAGATTCATGGTGCTTGGTGCCTTCGCGCCTGCGGCGCCGGTGCTTGGTGCCTGTTCAGTCCTTCTTGACCTTGATGACGCGCTTTGCCTTGCCCTCGTTGCGCGGCAGGGCACCGATCGGGAAGACGTCGCCCTTCGGAAGGAAGCCGAGGCGCTCTCTTAAGTGCTTCGCAACCGTATGGCCAGTGACGCCCGGCCCAGCCTCGACGTTGATCGTGACGTCCGTCATGCCGTGGCGCTCTTCGAGGATGATCTGGAACTCGTCTGCGACGCCGGGGATTTCCTTCAGCGCCTGCTCGACCTGACGCGGATAGAAGTTGACGCCCTTGACGATGAGCATGTCGTCGGTGCGGCCAGTGATGCGGTCGATCCTGAGCGACGTCCTGCCGCACTCGCACTTCTCGCGCGAGAGAATGCGCGTGATGTCGTGCGTCCTGTAGCGGATTATCGGCATCGCCTCGCGCGTGAGAGACGTGAAGACGATCTCGCCGTATTCGCCGTCGGGGACAAGTTTGCCAGTCGCCGGGTCGATGATCTCGGTGATGTACTGGTCTTCGAAGACATGGAGCCCGCAGTGGCACTTGCAGTCCTGGCCAGTCGTGCCGACGCCGCCGGTCTCGGTCATGCCGTAGATGTCGAAGCACTCGATGCCGAGGCGCTTCTCGATGCGGCGGCGAGTCTCGTCGGAGAACGTCTCCGAGCCGAAGATGCCGACCTTGAGATAGGGAAGGTCGCGCTCGCCCTCGGGGCACTCGTCAAGCTTCTCGATGAGACGCGGAACATACGAGACGACAGACGCAAAGCCCTTCGACTTGAAGTCCTTCATCAGCTTGATCTGGCGCTCGGTGTTGCCGGAAGACGCTGGAACCGTGAAGAGCCCCGCCTTGCGCGCACCGTGGTAGAAGCCAAAGCCGCCGTTGAAGAGGCCGAACGTCGGGATGATCTGGAACGCGTCGCCCTTCTCGAGCCCCGCCATCGCGTAGCAGCGCGCCATGCATTCGGCCCACTGGAGAAGGTCGTTCTTAGTGTACGCCATGACGACAGGCGTGCCGGTCGAGCCGGAGGACATGTGGAACTCGAGGAGATCCTTCCTGTCGACGCAGTTCATCTTGAGCGGATACGCCTCGCGGAAGTCCTCCTTCGTGAAGAACGGCATCTTCGCAAGGTCGTCGAGCGACTTGACGTCTTCAGGCGACGCAACGCCGCCCTTCTTGAGCCGCTCGCGGTAGAAGTCGTTGCCCCACACGCGGTTCAGGGACTTCTTCAGGCCTTCGAGCTGAACTTTCGCGTATTCGTCGCGCGACAGCGTTTCTTTCTCGCGGTTCCACATCGACATGTCAAACCTCCACTGCGGCGCGGCCGAGTGCGAACGCCTTCTTGTTGACGTCGAGCAGCTTGGCCTTCGGGCCGGAGAGCATCTCCGCCATCGCCTTGAGCCAGAGCTCCTCCTTGAACGGGCAGAGCGCCGAGAGAGCGCCCGCGAGCACCATGTTCATCGTGCGCGCGTTGCCAGCGCCCTCGGTCGCGATCTTCATCGCGTCGACGAGGACGAGTTTCTTGAACGCCTTCTTCACCTTGCCGTCGAGATCGTCGGGGCTCTTCTGCTGGCCAGACGAGACGGTGACGGGGACGAGATAGAGATCGTTCACCACGGCCGTGCCGTCCTTCGCGAGGATTCCGGCGTTCCTCAGCGCCTCGACCTTGTCGAACGAGACGAGGATGTCAGCCGTTCCCTCCTGGATGATCGGCGAGGCGACGGACGAGCCGAAGCGCACCTGGCTCGTCACCGAGCCGCCGCGCTGGGCCATGCCGTGGATTTCGGACTTCTTGACGTCCATTCCCGCGAGCGCCGCGGTCTTGGCGAGGATGTCGGCAGTGAGGATGATTCCCTGGCCGCCGACGCCGACGAGCGAAACATTGACCGTCTTCATCGTCAGCCCTCGACGCGTTCGACCGTGATCTCGGGGTCGATTTCCTGAAGCCCCGCCTCAATGCCCTGCTTGAGTGTCATCATCGCGAACGGGCAGCTGCCGCAGTGCCCGACGAGCTTGAGGTAGACGACCTTGCCCTCGATCTTGACGAGTTCGAGGTCACCGCCGTCGGCCTGCAGGCCGACGCGCAGCTCGTCAAGCTTTGCCTTGATTTTCTCTTCCATCATTCCTCTCCGTGAAATTTCCCTCTATTATACCAAATTTTTCACTTGCACGCCCGCGTAACGCCTGCAGCGGACTTGGCGCTGGAGGCGGGCTGGCACGCGGGGGCAGTCTTCTGATCCGGCTCCGGGACGGGCTCCTTGCCGAAGGCGGTGCGCCGTTCACGGAGCGTCGGCTCGAGTTCGCGGAGCTTGGCGGCGAACGCCGCCGCGAGCACACCATAGCCGGAGTCGTTCGGGGGCACGCCGTCTCCGATGTAGGATGTGGCCGCAGCCGCCTTCATAGCGTCGTATCCCTCGACTGTCGGCAGTGCGCGTTTGGCGGCAAATTCGCGCTGCCACGGAACTAGCTCTCCGCCGACAACGCTCTCGCGTATGGAGAAGGAATCCTTCTTGACGAAAGGCGACGTGCCGATCACGACTACCGGCCCTGGGGAAAGAAGAAGAAAATCGTCGACGAGCTTCGCGTAATCGCGCTTCACGTCGTCGGACTTTCCGTCCCAGTTGACCGGCTTGCTGTCGTTCGTCCCGAGCATGAAGAGAACGACGTCGGCTTTCGCCTCGCGAGCCTTGCGGAACTCTGGCGACAAGCGGTAGCCCATGCCCCCCCTGCCGTTCCATTCCCTGCCTTCGTCGAGCGCGGTGCGAGCGTTGTGCCCGCAGTTCGTCACCGCCCATCCGTCGCCGAGAAGCGCCTGGAGCTGCGCGGGATAGGACGTCTTGTCGCGGACAGACGAACCGTGTCCGTACGTGATGCTGTCGCCGACGCATACGACGACAAGCGGGGATTTCTCGGCGGCATGTTCGGCCGCGACCGCAGTCAGCGCGGCGAACGCGGCAAGACAAAAGATCGAATTTGCATTCATGCGGCTATTTTACACCATTTGCCGCAACAAAATCAAGTCCTCAGAACTTGAAATCGAGCTGCCAGCGGATGGACCACGCGACAAGGCGAAGTGGACGTTCGGGGATCAAAAAGGCGAGGCGACCGTTGGCGCAGACGGGCTGCTTGCCGCTGGAAAGCCGACAATCTCCGCCGCGTCGGCGGCGACGAAGCCATAGACTGACGCGCAGAGGACTGACCCTGCTGAAACCGAAAAACGGCTACGCTGCCTTGCGCTTGGCGAAACGGCCTTTGGAAAGCGCGGCGCCGACGAGGAGGAGGACAAGCCCGGGAACGAGGAAGATCTGGTAGCGCTCGCCAAGGCGCGACTCCTCCTCGTTCTGCTCCATCAGCGCGATCTGGCGAAGGCGACGGCGGTATATCGCGCCAAGCGTCGTCTCCGCAGTGCCGGCCGTCGCGAGCGGAACGTACAGCCCCCTCGAAGCCTCGGCTATCGCCTTGAGCGCCGACTCCTCGAGCTTCACCGTAACCGGCTTGCCGTCGAACTTCTGAACGCCGCGCCCGTCCTCGGCCGGAATCGTCGCACCGCGCTTCGGGTCGCCTATGCCCACGGTGAAGATCGGTATGCCGCGCTTTTTCGCCGCCTCGGCGTTCTTGAGCGCCTCGCCGCGGAGATCGCCGCCGTCGGAAATCAGGATGATCGCGTTGTGGTCGTCTGCCGCGGGATCGAGCGCGCCAAGCGCGGCGCGGATGGCGCTGCCGAGGTCGGTCTCGCCGCGCGGCGCGGACTCGGGGCTCATGCGCTCAAGGGCGCTCCTGAGATACCCGTGGTCGGTCGTGAGCGGACACACGACGACACCGGTGCGGCGAAACGCGACGAGCGCGCATCTATCGCCGGCGAGGGAATCGATCAGGTCGGCGACATCGGCCTTGGCACGCTCGAGGCGGTTGGGCCTCACGTCCTCGGCGAGCATCGAGCGCGACACGTCTATCGCGATGACGACGTTGCGCGCGCGCGTCACCGTCTTCTCCATCGACTTGCCCCACTGCGGCCGCGCCGCAGCGAAGAGCGCGAGGAAAAGGCCTGTGACGATGCATGCGGTCTGAAGCCCGGAGACCGAGGATTTCGGCACATTCAACGTTAGCCGCGCGAGCGCCTTCTCCCGCCGCGCCTTCAGGAACGACCACCACAGCCCTGCGATAGGAACGAGCAAAGCGAAGATCAAAAACGCTGGATTCGCAAATCTCATAACTCTAAACTCTCAACACCCAACTTTAAACTTTAAACTTCAAACTCCTAATGATCGTGCTTCCCCTCTCCATGCCAGGGAATAAACTCGGGAACCTTGTCGATTCCGGCGGCGATGCGCTGGCGAACCGCCTCGTAGACGAGAATTGTCGCGGCCGCGGAGACGTTTAGCGAATCGGCAGTCCCGAGCATCGGAATCCTGACCCTGAGTTCCGCGCCGTCCATCCACTTCGCCGTGAGCCCATACTGCTCCGCGCCAAGCGCAATCGCGACATTGCCGGTCAAGTCGACTTCGAAATGGAGCTTCTCGGCATGCGGCGTCGCGGCGAGGATCTTGAAGCCGCGCTCCTTGAGGAACGCAAGCGCCTCGTCGGAAGTCGCCTCGACGATCGGCACGGTGAACATCGTTCCCGTCGATGCGCGGACGACGTTCGGGTTGTGGATGTCGGTCGTCCTGTCGCACACTATCACCGCAGCGACTTTCGCTGCGTCGGCGGAACGGAGAATCGTCCCGAGGTTGCCCGGCTTCTCGATCGCCTCGGTGACTATCACGAGCGCGTTCTCGGGGAGCTTCAGGTCGGCAAGCTTGATGGAGACGTGGGGGCCGACCATGAGCAGCCCGTCGGGACGCTCCTTGTAGGCGATCTTCGAGAAACACGTCTTGGAGCAGGTGTAGACCTCTGCGCCGAGCCGCGCGCAATCCTCGACCAGCGTCGGCTCGTTCTCGTTCTTGAGATAGAACTCAGGGCAGTGGAAAATCGCGCGCGGGCGGTAGCCGTTGTCGAGCGCGCGGCGGCACTCGCGATAGCCCTCGACGATCATCTCGCCAGACTCCTCGCGCGCCCCGCAGCTGCGGAGCTTCACGACGTACTTGAGCTTCGGGTTGGATGGCGAGGTGATTTCCATGAATTACTTCGTTTCAAAGGGGCCGAGCGGGAGCGACGCCTCGTTGTAGAGCGTGCCGGACGTGCGCGGCTTGCCCATGTAGCGGACCTTCACCGGCTCTGGGACGGCCTCGCTCGAGAGGACGATCTCGGGCGTGTCTATGTAGTCCGTGTCGGTCTCCTTGCCGTCCCTGTCCTTGCCCTTCCTGTAGTTCTCGACCTTCGCCGGCTGCCACTTCCCGTCGGCTCCCGCAAGCTCGAACGCTGGATTGCGCGAGCGGTCCGGCGCGTAGACATACCAGTCCTTCACGTTGTCGAACGAAAGCGTCGCCTTGCCGCCTTCAAACGACGCCGACTTGAGCACCGGCGAGTCGTCTTCGGGAATCGCAAAGCCGTAGTCGCGCTTGAGCGCGTGGACGGCGAGCCGCTTCGCGACGATCTCCTTGTCGTTCGGGTGGATGTCGTCGAAGTTGCCGACGTCGGCCGTCACGGCGAGCGCGGCGTTCTTCTCCTCCGCGCAGAACTTGTTCTGCGCCATGCAAATGCCGAGCCAGTTCTGGTTGAATGGCGCGAGCTGAACGAGGTAGAGCTTGAGGTCGGGATTAGCAAAGTCGCGGCTCCAGCCGTTGTAAAGCGAATGCAGCTTTGCGCAGTAGAGATTTGACTCGCCGCTGTTGTGGCATCCCTGATACCAGATGAAGCCACGCATCGCCATCGGTGCGTATGCAGCGGCCATTCCGTTGTAGAGAACCGTAGGCTGCTGGTGAGCTCCGCCAATCGGCCCCTTCTTGTCTGTCTCTGCCTTCCAGTCGGCCTTGACCTGATACTCCGCCGTGGCCTTTATGGATTCGTCGCATCCGTCGTATCCGCTCCGCGGCGTCCACGCGTCGATGTTCGTTCCACCCCAGCTCGCGTCGAGTATGCCGATCGGAACGTCGAGCGCGAGATAGAGTTCGCGCGCGTAGTAGAACGCGACCGCGGAAAGTTCCGTGCCGCGCTTTCCGTCCTCGCGGTGGAAAAGCTGAAGACTCTCCGGAGTGAACTTGCACCATTTCGCCGCGAGTTCCACTGGCTCCACGGACCACTTGTGCGGACTCTTCACGTAGCGGACGTTCGGAAGATACGTCATCGTCGTCATAAGCCCGCCCTTCATGTCGCGGTAGCGCGTACCGCCGCCCCAGATCGGACACTCCATGTTGCTCTGTCCTGACGCGAACCACACCTCGCCAACGAGGATGTCCTTGATCTCGACCGACTCTGCGACAGAATCGAAGAAGAAGCCCGGCGAAACCCTGCTCACGGTCATCGTGCGGCTTTCCTTGGACGCCTCCATGGGATCGAGATCGACTCTCCAGACGCCGTCCTTGCCGACGACCGCCGTCTTCTCCTGTCCGGCGAACTCGACCCTGACTTTGCGCAGGACCTTGCTCTGCGCGGGCGTAACCTTGCCCCACACTGGCACCTTCATCCCGCGCTGCAAAACCGCGCCGTCCGTGAACGGAGCGCCCATCTTGATTTCGGCGAAAAGCGATGCCGCCGCAAACGACATCACCACAGCAACTGCAACTTTATTCATAATCATCTCCTTTACACTGACTCCTGGCCCCTGCCCCCTGATCACTGACCCCTTCTTATTTCCCGTGATGCCCGCAGCCACAGTCGTGGCCATGATCATGGTCATGCCCGCAGCTGCACTCGTGCTTGACGTCCTTGTACTCGATCGTCGCCTTCTCGCGGAGATCCGCTACATAGGCGTCCATCGCCTTGCCGCGCGCCTCGTGGCGAAGAAGGTCCTTGATCTGGTCGTGGACGTCGACGATCGTCTGCTGCCCGCCGCCTTTTTCGTCGGCCTTGTAGATAATGTGGTAGCCGAACTCGGTCGTGACGATGCCCGAAACCTCGCCTTTCTTCATCTCGAAAGCGGCCTTGTCGAACTCGGGCACCATCATGCCGCGCCCGAACCAGCCGAGCGAGCCTCCCTGCGCGCCAGACGGGCAATCGGAGTGCTTCTTCGCCTCTTCAGCGAAGTCCGCCTTGTCGTTGACGATGCGCTCGCGTATTTCCTTGATCTTGTCCAGCGCGGCATCGTTCGATCCCTTGACGAGGATATGCTGGCAGAGGACCTGGTGCGGCTCGACGTATTCGGCCTTGTGCGCCTCGTAAAACGCCGTCACCTCGTCCTCGGTCGGGTCCGCGACATGCGCACACGCCTGGTTGACGAGCATGTTGACGCGCGCGCCCTTCTCAAGCTCTTTGCGGAAATCGGCTTCCGAGATTCCCTGCGCGGCAAGCGCCTTCTTGTAGTTCTCCTCGCCGCCTACCTGCTGGACGACTCGCGCGACTTCGGCATCGACGTCCTTCGCCGTCACGGGAAGGTCGAGCCGCTGCGCCTGGTCGAGAAGCAGCTTCGCGCCGATCGCCTGTTCGAGCGCCTTGGCCTCGAGCTTGGGGAGGTTGCGTCTGAGTTCCTCCGCCGTCATGCCGTGGCTCATGTAGAAGCGGGCGAGACGGTCGAGCTCGAAATTCACCGCCTCCGCCGAAATTTCGTATCCGTTTACAACTGCAGTTTTCATTGGGCGGTATTATCGCATATTTCGCCGCCGCCCGCAATGGGGTGTACCGGGACTTTTATGCGCGAAAACGCGATTTGTCAGCATCGCCGCGATTCCACATATACTGTTCCATATGTGCCGGCAGATTGGATTTGCGCTGCGCGCGACCACGAAACGCGGCGGCTTGCCGAGCGGCTTTGCCGCTGGAATGGCGTGTCGCCGTTTTGACTTGAAGGTCGAATTGCAGGCGATTCGGCTTCCATTTGACATTCCGGCGCCATCGACCTTCGTCAAACGCCCCCGCGCCATTCCAACCTTCGGTTCGCGGCAAGCCCCGCGACACGAACCGGGCTTCGTCCGACACGAATATCCA
>ODAI013078087.1_pt1 | contig 10900 bp, 11 predicted proteins | sample 1539321 | NCBI WGS metagenome assembly ODAI01 (sample SAMN02144231, study PRJEB22623) | gut metagenome | biome: sheep rumen | host: Ovis aries | place: New Zealand | reverse complement strand
TCACCGGAATCATCGAGGACCCCGGCCGCTATATGCCGGCCTTTCGCGCGGCGGTGGTGGTGGTATCCGTGTCCGCTGCAGCCGTGGCTGTCTGCTTCTTTACCATCCCCATCCGCAGGGCCCTGATGTATTTCGGACTGCAGGAAGGTGACGTGCTGGACTTTGTTTCCGTCGCTGTTCTGATCCTTCTGCTGGCGATGGTGATGTGCGTTTTCACAGAGCTGCTTCCCCGGCGGCTGGCGGTGCTCCATCATGACGGGATCGCCATGGCATCCGTGGGGCTGACCCGGTTCATAATGGGCATCATGCGGCCCATGACCGCCATTTCCTCCGGTATCGTCTATCTGTTCCTGAAAATCTTCCGGCAGAGGATCGAGTACAACTATAATGAGTATTCCGAAGAGGATATCGTGTCCATGCTGGAGGCCGGACAGGAGAGCGGAGAGCTGAAGGAATAAGGCAAGAAGATGATCACCGGCGTGTTCGCTTTCGATGACCTTCTGGCCTATGAAGTCATGACGCCCCGGACGGACGTGTTCGCCATCGACATCAACGATCCGCCGGAAGAATACATCGATGAGCTGATGGAACTGCGGTTTTCCAGGATCCCGGTCTATGAGGATGACAGCGACAACATCATCGGCATTCTTTATATCAAGGACTATCTGATCCAGGCCAGGAATTCCGGATTCGATCACGTGGAGCTCAGGAAGATCCTGCGGAAGCCATATTTCGTACCGGAAACGAAGAACATCGACTCCCTGTTTGTGGAGCTGCAGAAGACCAAGCAGCATATCGCCATCCTGATCGATGAATACGGCGGATTCTCCGGCATCGTCACCATGGAGGATATCATCGAAGAAGTCATGGGCGATATCGATGATGAATACGACGAGGATGAGCCGGAGATCAGGCAGATCACAGCCGACACCTGGGAACTGGACGGGAGCATGGATCTGGATGACATCGACGAAGAACTGGGCATCGATCTGGAATCCGAAAGCAGCGAGACCATCGGCGGATTCCTGCTGGACATCCTGGGCGAGATCCCGGATGAGGACGATCTGGACCAGCCCATTCCCTTTGACAATTTCGTATTCACGATCAAATCCGTGAAGGACCGACGGATCGAGAAGGTAATGCTGAGGATCCTGCCCGAAACGCAGGACGATGAATCTGAAGAGTGAGGTTGAGACGTGAGGGAAAAAGAGATCATAGGAATCAGGATGATCACAGCGGTCTGCATCGTGCTGGCCTGCCTGTTTTCGCTGGCGGCCTGCAGCTCGCTGCCGGATCCCAACCCCGTCCTGCCCCAGCTGGAAGAAGAACAGGCCGGGGATCAGGAGGAGGATCCCGTCAGCCATACAGTTCTGGAGGAATATCTTTCCCGCATCGCCAACGATGGCTACATGGCCTATACCATCAGCGCCAAAGAATTCGGTACCGTGGCGCCCGACGGCATGGATTCATCCAATTATGTTGCCCCCCTCCTGAAAGACGTGGTTTACGAAGAGGCGGTGGTGACCCGGATCCCGAAGGGGCAGGTCCTGACGCTGGAGTTCCCGGAGGATGATGTGCACTTTGACTTCTTCTTCGCGGACGGTCAGCAGAACCTGATCCGGCAGGTCCGGGCAGGGGAGGAAGTGTTCTATCAGGCGAATTTCAAGGATCCTTCCCGCAAGGCTGCGGAGCTCATGAACGACTGGTACCAAGCGCTGGGAGAGATCGCGCCGTGACCCGCGCAGCCCGAAAACATATCTGAGATATGGCAACAGGGACTTATGACCATCCGGCAGCGTTCAATTGCGTGCCGGATGTTTTTCTGTTATACTATTAGAGTTAAAGATTCGACAGATCGGGACACCGGGTTCCGGTGTCCGGGAGAAGAATAGATGAGTGAAAAATACGTTTTTTCAGATGAGGTCGTGGCGGTCTGCGCAGTGAACGCGACCCTCAAGACCGAAGGCGTCTACGGCATGGCCGGGGGCGCGCTGGACGCGGTCTCCAGAAACCTGCTCAGGCGGGAGAACGCGGCCATGGGCACCAGGGTCAGCCGCAGCGACGACGAAACCGCCGTGGATGTTTCCGTGATCGTGGATTACGGGTGCAACATCCCCTCGGTCGCCTGGGACATCCAGGAGAATGTGAGAAACGAGCTGAAGGACATGATCGAGATCGATGTCAGCGCCGTGAACATTCATGTCCAGGGCGTACAGATGAAAGATGATGCCGATAGAGCATCCGGTGTACAGGAGGACACTCTGAAATGACAAGAAATGATGCCAGGGAAATCATGATGCAGATCCTGTACGAGATGGAGGCATCCGACGAGATGAACGAGGAGACTGCAGATCGGCTGGCGCAGGAACGTCTTGCGGGCAATCATATTGAACGCGGGCAGAAGCTGCTTGGACAGATCATCAGGTCTCTGGATGAGATCGACGGCCGGATCAACGCCTGCAGCACCCGGTGGAAAACCACAAGGATGCCCAAGGTGGATCTTGCCATCATGCGTCTCGCCGTAGGGGAAATGCTGTTTGCAGAGGACATCCCCGATGCAGTCGTGATCAATGAAGCCATCGATCTGGGCAAGAAGTTCAGTACGGCGGAATCATCCAGGTTCATTCATGGGGTGCTGGGGGCAGCAGCCAGGAAGGGAACTTCATGACAGCAGACAGATGTGTCCTTGGAGTCGATACAAGCAATTACAAGACATCCATCGCACTTTTGAACGACGAGGACATTCTATTCGACATCCGGAGATTTCTGGATGTGAAACAGGGAGAACGAGGGCTCAGGCAATCTGACGCTCTCTTTCAGCATGTAAAGAATCTGCCGGAGCTTTTTGACGAGGCTTCTGAGGAGGCAGGGTTTGATCTGAGCAGATCCATCGCTGCCGTTTCCTATTCCTCCAAGCCGCGGCCGGCGGAAGGATCCTATATGCCGTGTTTTCTGGCAGGAGAAAGCTTTGCCCGGTCACTGGCGGCGGTACTGGATGTCCCGGTGATAGGATTCTCTCACCAGGAGGGCCACATCCAGGCCATCAAATCCTATACGGAAATGGCGGACATGGATGAGTTCCTGGCCTGTCATTTCAGCGGAGGTACCTGTGAAGTGCTGCACATCAGGAACCGCGCCTATGACCCGTATCATCTGATCCGCGGAGACGGATTCCAGTGGGTCCATGGAGAAGGGGCGTTCTACGATGTGGATATCATCGGCGGATCCAAAGACATCTCCTTTGGCCAGGTGCTGGACCGCGCCGGCGTGGCGCTGGGATTCTCCTTCCCGTCCGGCAGACAGATGGACGACATCGCCATGAAGACCCGGCGTTCCAGCAGCATGCTGACGCCCATCAAGGTCATCGACGGCCAGATCAATCTGTCCGGGATCGATACACAGATCAAAAATAAGATCCAGAGTCTGTCCATGTCCAGATCCGTCATGAACGTGGACGACCAGATCCGGGATGAACTGATCCGCGAGATCTTCATCCGGATCTCCAACTGCCTGACAGAACTGCTGCGGCAGGCCAGCCGAAGGTCAGGCTGCGGGGACATTATTGTGTCGGGCGGCGTATCCTCCAGCCGCTTCAGCCGCTCCTATGTGAGCGATCAGCTGGAGGAGGAGGGCATCATCGTCTACTTTGATGACAATGAGAACGATCTTGCCACAGACAACGCGGTGGGAACGGCCCTGCTGGGAGGCAAACTGATATGGACCTGACTCCCATCCGCGTCGGACAACTGAATCAGTATATCGGACGTGTCCTGCGGATGGATCCGCTGCTGTCTGACATCGCCCTGATCGGCGAGGTGTCCAATCTGAAGTTTCATCATTCGGGACACATCTATTTTTCCCTGAAGGATGACAGCTCCAGGATCAGCTGCTTCCTGCCGGAACGGATCGCCCGCCAGATCACATGCCCCCTGGAAGAAGGGGCCGAAGTGATCGCTTCCGGTTACATCGCGGTATTTGAGCGGGGCGGGACCTATTCACTGAACGTGACGGACCTTCGGGCCGGCGGGAAAGGCGAGCTGGCCATCCGATTCGAACAGCTGAAGGCGAAGCTGTCCGCAGAGGGCCTGTTCGATCCCGCCCATAAGAAGCCGCTGCCGGCATTTCCACGGAAAGTGGCAGTGGTCACTTCGCCCACCGGCGCAGCGGTCCGGGACATCCTGAAGATCATACAGAGCAAGAATGACGTGACCAGCGTCCTGATCTGTCCGGTGCTGGTCCAGGGGCCGGCGGCCGCCCGGGATATCGCCGCCGCCATCGATGAGCTGAATGAGATGCATCCGGAGGTGGATGTGATCATTGCCGGACGCGGGGGCGGCTCCCAGGAAGAGCTGTGGGCCTTCAACGAAGAGGCCGTGGCCAGGAGCATCTATCGGTCGCGGATCCCGGTGATCTCCGCGGTGGGGCACGAAACGGATTTCACCATCGCGGATTTTGTGGCTGACCTGAGGGCGGAGACACCTACGGCTGCCGCAGACCGGGCGGTGCCCGATACCCGGCAGCTGCGCGACCAGCTGGACCGGTCCGCCGCGGATCTCAGAAATGATCTCCAACGTCATCTTGCCCTGGCCAAGCAGCGGCTGCAGGCCCTTGACCCGGCAGCTTTCGCCGCAGGCATCCGTACCCGGATCGAGTACGAACAGATGCATCTGGACCGTCTGGCCGATGATATGACAGGCATCCTGAAGATGCGTGTTTCGGAGAATGCCAGGAGGATCGACCTGCTGCGGCAGGTGATCGAAGGCGCCAGTCCCTATGCCATTCTCGACCGGGGCTACGCCATGGTCACAAGGGCGGACGGCAGGGCGGTACGGAACGCTGCCGAACTGTCACCGGGAGACACCGTCGATCTGCGTATGGCCGGCGGCACGGCCGCGGCCAGGATCACGGAGATCACCGATATCGAGGAGAAAGCTTAGATCCGGAGGGGAGGATCCGCATGAGCAAAAAGAAACCAACGTTTGAAGAGTCACTGAAGAAACTTGAAACTGCCTCCGAGAAGATCCGCGCGCAGGATGTCCCTCTGGAGGAAGCGATCAAAAGTTATAAAGAAGGCCTGAAGGCTTATGAAGAATGCCGGTCCATCCTGGACGAAGCAGTCCAGGAGATCGAGACCCTGACCCGTTGAGGTGGTACCATGAACGATTATTCATTTGATGATTATAAACGTTATCTTGAGGAGCATCTCGCAGACCTGCTCCCGGACATCGACCCCAAGAGCATCACACTGTACGAAGCCATGAAATACAGTCTGCAGGCCGGCGGCAAACGGATCCGCCCGGTGCTCCTTCTGGCAGCCTGTGACTTCTGCGGCGGCAGGATCGAAGAGGCGCTGCCCTATGCATGCGCCATCGAGTACATCCATACCTACACACTGATCCATGATGATCTTCCCTGTATGGATGATGATGATCTCCGCCGGGGCGTGCCCACCAATCACAAGGTCTACGGCGAAGCGGTGGCAACGCTGGCAGGGGACGGCCTTCAGTCAGCCGCCTATGAGATCATGCAGCGGGATACACTGCTCTATCTGGATGACCCGGAGGCTTTGAAGAAGCGGATCCGCGCCGCCTATGAGATCACAAAAGGCTGCGGCTGCCGCGGTGTGGTCGCGGGGCAGATCGCGGACATCGAAGCAGAAGACCGCAGCTGTTCCCAGGAGATGCTGGACTTCATTCATGTGAACAAAACTGCGGCAATGATCGTGGCTGCGGTCCGCGCCGGCGCCCGGATGGGGAACCCCGACCCGGAAATGCTGGAGAATCTGACGGTCTATGCCGAGAATCTGGGACTGGCCTTCCAGATCCGGGATGACATCCTGGATGTGATCGGAGACGAGGCGGAACTGGGCAAGAAGACCGGACACGACAGCGAGACGCTGAAAGCCACCTATCCGGCCCTCTATGGCCTTGAGGCTTCCATGGACCGGCTGAAGGACCTGACAGAGAAAGCCATCGGCGCCCTGGCAGGATATTATGATAACGCGGAACTGTTCACGGATCTGGCCAGACAGCTGGAAGTCCGCGGGAAATGATGCCCGGGAAATGACGAATGAACAGACTTCAATAAAGGTACGACATATGAGCGATTATTTCTTACATCATGATTTTCCGGCGGACCTGCGGGAAATGGATTTCGACGAACTGGATCTTCTTTCTTATGAGATCCGGGATTTTCTGGTGTCTTCCGTAGCGAAGAACGGCGGCCATCTGGCGTCCAGCCTGGGCGTGGTGGAACTGGCCATCGCCCTGCACCGCGTATTCGATACGCCCCGGGACAAGCTGATCTGGGATGTGGGTCACCAGTCCTATGTCCACAAGATCCTGACCGGCCGGGCAGGAGAATTCGAACATCTCCGGCAGATGGGCGGCCTCAGCGGTTTTCCCAAACGCTGCGAAAGTGAATATGATGTGTTTGACACGGGCCACAGCAGCACGTCCATCGGACTGGGACTGGGCATGGCCTGCGCCAGGGATCAGGCAAAAGAGGATTACCGGGTGGTATCCGTCATCGGCGACGGAGCCCTCACCGGCGGCGGCGCATTTGAAGCGCTGAACCATGCGGGACATCTGGGCACGGACCTCATCGTGGTCCTCAACGACAACGGCATGTCCATCTCCCCGAACATCGGCGGTCTTTCCAGGCATCTGATCCGCCTCAGCGGCACCGCCGGCTACAATAACATGAAGCACCGCATCAAGCACGGTGTATCCAGAGTCCCCCTTATCGGCGAAGAGATCGTCTCCGGCATCCAGGCGGCCAAGGAGAAGATCAAGTACTCCGTGATCGAGGACGGCGTGATCTTCGAGGAGTTGGGTTTCAAATATCTGGGGCCTGTGGACGGCCACAACATCAGGGAACTCTGTCAGGCGCTGGAGAACGCGAAAAGCATCCGCGGCCCGGTGCTGATCCACGCCCTGACCAGAAAAGGCAGGGGCTATTCCCTGGCGGAGGAGAACCCCGGCAAGTTCCACGGCATCGGGCCTTTCGATCCGGATACGGGGGAACTGACTTCTCCAAAGGCTGGCCGGACCTGGTCCGGGGTCTTCGGGGAGAAGATGGTCCGGATGGCATTTCAGGATCCGGCCATCACCTGCATCAGCGCGGCCATGATCGAAGGCACCGGACTGGAGCAGTTCAGAAGAACATTCCCGAACCGGATCTATGACACCGGCATCACGGAAGGACACGCCGTGACCTTCGCCGCAGGACTGGCGGCAGGGGGGATGCGGCCCTATGTGGCGGTGTATTCCACATTCCTGCAGCGGGCCTATGACCAGATCATGGAGGATGTCTGCCTGCAGAGTCTCCCGGTGGTCTTCTGCCTTGACCGGGCAGGCATCGTGGGCGCCGACGGTGAGACCCATCACGGGATCTACGACATTTCATATCTCCGTTCCATGCCGGGCATGACCATTCTGGCGCCGGCCACCGCAGGGCAGCTGGAGGAGATGCTGGAATACAGCCGGGAATGCGACGGGCCCTGCGCCATCCGTTACCCCCGGGGGGAAGCGGCGCAGGAACCTGACCTGCCTGAATTCATACCCGGCCGGGCCCAGCGTCTCCGGGAAGGCGGGGATGTGGACATCTGGGCTGCGGGCCACATGTTGTCCCACGCCCTGGAGGCGGCTGATCTGCTTCTGGAACAGGGCATCCATGCGGGCGTTGTGAACATGGCGTCTCTCCAGCCTTTGGATGAGGAGCAGCTGGAGGAGGCAGCCGCAGATCATTCCCTGATCGTGACTCTGGAGGACAATGTGATCTCCGGCGGGATCGGAGAAGCCATCGACGGGAAGCTGGCAGATGCGGATGTCCGGGTGGTCAATCTGGGATGGCCGGACTGCTTCGTGCCCCACGGGACCCAGAACCAGCTCTATCAGAAATACGGACTGGACGGGGCGTCTGTGGCAGACAGGATCGCCCGGGAGATCGGGAAGAAAGGGGGCTGCTGATCCATTGAAGGAAAGACTTGATGTACTGGCGACGGAAGCCGGCCTCTTTGATTCCAGAGAGAAGGCCAAGGCAGCCATCATGGCAGGGATCGTTCTGGTGGACGGTCAGCTCATGGATAAACCGGGCACTAAGATCGACGCGGAAGCCGAGATCACACTGAAGCAGGCTGCATGCCCCTATGTGAGCCGGGGCGGTCTCAAGCTGGAGAAGGCCATGGCCAGTTTCGGCCTGGACCTTACGGGGGTGAAGGCCGTGGATATCGGCGCTTCCACCGGCGGGTTTACAGACTGCATGCTGCAGAACGGGGCAGACCATGTCTACTGCATCGATGTGGGCTACGGTCAGCTGGACTGGAAGCTCAGGAGCGACCCCCGGGTGACCAACATGGAGAAGGTCAACGTCCGGTATCTTGACGTGGACACCATCGGGTGCGATGTGGACTTCATCTCCATCGATGTATCCTTTATCTCCCTCAGGCTGGTGCTGCCGGTGGCAGCTCAGCTGCTGGGTCCGGAGGGACAGCTGGTCTGCCTGGTGAAACCCCAGTTCGAAGCGGGCAGAGAACAGGTGGGACGAAAGGGGATCGTCCGTGATCCGGCGGTCCACCGGCAGGTGATCCGCCAGGTGATGGGCTACGGTGAAGAGAACGGCCTTGCTTCCATCGGCCTCGATTATTCACCTGTGACAGGTACAAAGGGAAATATTGAATATCTGCTTTTCATGACGAAAAAAGTATGCAATAATATGGTTGAAGATGATGATGTGGACCGCATCGTCAGGGCTTCTCACGAGAATCTCGGGTGAGTCCTGCAGGCGCGGAACACAGGCATCTTTATGGTAAAGTGGCAGCCGGAGAAAGGAACTTCGGCTTACATCTTTGTGGTTTTTAGGAGGATTTAAAAATGGATGTATCAAAGAGAGTGGCGGCAATGCAGTTTTCGCCGATCAGACGGTTCAACACCTATGCGTTTGAGGCTGAGGCAGAAGGAAAAAAGGTCTATCGTCTGAACATCGGACAGCCTGACGTCGAGACACCGGAATGCTTCATGGAAGCCATCCGCGCCTTTGACAAGAAGGTCATCGCTTATGCGGAGTCCGGCGGTGTCAACGAATTACTGGACGCGATCATTGACTACAACAAACAGTATGATATGCACTATGAACGGAAGAATATCCTGGTCACCAACGGCGGTTCCGAAGCCCTGACCATGATCTTCACAGCGCTGCTGAACCCCGGTGAGGAAGCGATCATCGCGGAACCGTTCTACACCAACTACAACACATTCTGCAATCAGGTCAACGGCAAGCTGAGCCCCATCACCACCAAGGCAGAGGATGGTTACGCATGGGCGGACCGCGACCTGATCGAAGCAGCCATCACTGAAAACACCAAGGCCATCTGCTGCATCAGCCCGGGCAACCCCACAGGCCGTGTCCTGACACTGGATGAGATGAAGCTGATCGGCGAGATCGCCAAGGAACATGATCTGTGGATCATCTCCGACGAAGTTTACCGTGAATTCGCATATGACGGCAGAGATGTCACATCCTTCGGTATGCTGGATGACATCGCTGACAGAGTCGTGATCGTAGACTCCGTCTCCAAGCGTTTCTCCGCCTGCGGCGCGCGCATTGGCTGCATCATCAGCAAGAACGAAGAACTGATGAGTGGCGTTCTGAAGCTGGCCCAGGGAAGACTGTGCTGCCCCACACTGGAGCAGGTAGGCGCGGCTGCCCTGTATCGGATGGACAAGTCCTACTATGATGTGGCAAGAGCTGAATATGAAGGCAGAAGAAACGCTGCTTACGAAGAGCTGAGCCAGATCCCGGGCATCGGATTCCAGAAGCCCGGCGGCGCATTCTACCTGACATGCAAGCTTCCGGTGGAAGACGCGGAAGACTTCCTGATGTTCCTGCTGAAGGAATTCGACGACAAGGGTGAGACCGTCATGTTCGCGCCGGCAGCGGGATTCTATGCCACAGAAGGCCTGGGCAAAAACGAAATGCGTATCGCTTACGTCCTGAACCAGGAATCCATGCGCCGCGGCGCTGAGCTGATCCGCCTGGGCATCGAAGCTTATAAGGCAGCAGGCAACAAGTAAGAAGGAGTAAATATGGCTTCAAAGCTTTCACCGATGATGCAGCAGTACATGGAGATCAAGGACCAGCATCCTGACGACATTCTGTTTTTCCGTCTCGGTGATTTCTACGAAATGTTCTTCGAGGATGCCAAACTGGTATCCAGAGAACTGGAACTGACATTGACCGGCAAAAACTGCGGATTGGAAGAAAGGGCTCCTATGTGTGGAGTCCCTTTCCATTCCGCGGATACTTATATTGCCCGGCTTGTGGAAAAAGGCTACCGTGTGGCCATCTGTGAGCAGACGGAAGACCCCGCTTCCGCCAAGGGCCTGGTCCGCCGGGAGGTGGTCCAGATCGTGACGCCCGGCACGGTGCTGAGTTCCGCCATGCTTCGGGAAAATGAAAACAATTATATCGCCTCCATCCATCTCTCCGCTTCCGACGGTCCGGGGGAAGGAAGAGACGGAGAGGGGCAGGGGATCGGGCTGGCCTACTGCGATATTTCCACAGGGGAGCTCTGGCTCACCACCCTGAACGGGGCCGGGGCGGAGAGCGCCCTGCAGGATGAACTGGTGAAGATCAGCGCCAGCGAAGTGATCCTGCAGCAGGAGACTGCAGATCGCCTGCAGCTGGAATCCCTGACCGAGATCACCGGCGCCTGGATGAACGTGGTGGATGACAGCTACGTCCGGCCGGAAGCCATGCGGGAACAGATCCGCCAGCAGTTCAACGCCGGATCCCTGCAGGGACTGGGCATCACGGAAGGTTCCCCGGCAGAGACCGCCCTGGGGGCGCTTTTGCTTTATATCCACGATACGCAGAAGAATGACATGAGTCACATCTGCCG
>ODAI011965759.1_pt1 | contig 10900 bp, 8 predicted proteins | sample 1539321 | NCBI WGS metagenome assembly ODAI01 (sample SAMN02144231, study PRJEB22623) | gut metagenome | biome: sheep rumen | host: Ovis aries | place: New Zealand | reverse complement strand
GCGGAACCCAGGGAAATCGTAGGCCCTCTCAGCGAAGCGCATGTATTTCTCTACGCTCACCTGCTTGGCGAACTGCAGGGTCTGCCAGCCTATGCGGGATCGGTATTTCTTGTAGTAGGCCATCTGCTCCCGTATCCAGAGGGTGTCCAGGTCGAGGGCCTGCGCCAGGGCCAGCGTGTCGAAGGCCTGCACCTCGCGCGGGGTCACCAGGATGTCGTAGCAGACGCGGTTCCCCACCAGCACTTCCCCGTTGCGGTCGTAGATTATGCCCCGGGGCGGGTAGATGGTGTGGTAGACCATGGAATTGTTGGCTGCATCCCGCTTGTAGGAATCGTCCACAATCTGTATGGAGAACAACCTGATCAGAAGGATCAGGATGACGGCCCACAGGCCGATGATGAGTTTATCGCTGCGGCTTACCTCCATCTGTCAGCCTCCCTCGGAGCCAGCACTCCGGCAATATAGAACGACACAGGAGTGCTCAGGGCAACAGAGAGAAACATCCGGAGAGCGACGAACCCGCCGGAACGCGTGCCGGCGCAGTCTACCGGGATGTAGATGAGGAAAAACAAAGTGGTGGCGAGCAGGATGGCGAGCAGCACCTTGGCCGGCCCCTGCTTGTGGATCGAGATGTCTTCCTGCCTGGAGAGCAGTTCTGTGCCGAACACGAGCCGGATGAGGGCGTTGCGTGTGAACGCTACCGGCAGCAGTGCGCATATGGTAAGCCCCAGGACTCCGTCCGTGAAGAAGTCCACCGCGAACCCTGTCAGGAAGGCCGTCACCAGCACTCCGGGGGTGCTGAGGGTGATGGGAAGGCTCAGTATCATCACCGGAAGGAAGCACAGGACCACATACTGCGAAAGGTTCAGGAGCCCTCCGCAGATGATCTGGATAACCAGAAGGACCAGATAGGTGAAGATGTAGCGCTGTTTCATTGCACCGCCTCCTTTTCAAGTTCTTTTATCTCTTCCCTGTCCAGATTCTCGGTGATGATTACGTAGCGCAGTGCGGAGAAATCCTGGAACAGCTTGACCCTCACTTCGTTGGTGCTGCCGTCCACCTGGCGTATCCGGCCGGTGATGCCTATGGGGATGTCCGGGGGGAAGACGCTGGAAAAACCGCTGGTCCACACAGTGTCTCCCGGCATGATTTCGTGATGGAGCGGCAGATTCTTCATGATGGCACCGTCGCTATGGGTGCCGTCCCATTCAAGGGGGGCAACCAGCCCGGTGAGGCCTATGCGTGCGCTGACGCTCATCTTGGTGTTCATCAGCGTGATGCCGTAGGAAAAACGCTCTCCCACCGAGTTGACCACACCGACCACACCGCTGGTGGTCACTATGCCTGTCTGCGGCTTCACTCCGTCTTTCGAACCCTTGTTCAGCACTATGTAGTTGTGCTGGGAGTTGCGGCTGGCCTTGACTATTGTGGCGGGGATCATGCGGAAGCGGCCCACCCTGCTGTCGTAGAGATGGTTCTCCCGGTAAGACAGGTCTCTCTGCCCCTGCTCCCACACTTCTCTTACGAGCTCCAGGTTCTTGGTGGCCAGATCCTTGTTCTGCCCATCCAGGGTGAAGTAGTTTCGTATCTTCTCGCCCGTGCCCCATATGGCGGCATGCACCCGGTGGGATGCGCGGTTGATCCAGATATTCTGCAGGGAGGAGGTGTGGCTCAGCATAAGGATCGCGGCAATCTCCAAAAGCAAGAAGACTGCCGCGCTGACCAGAAAGCCGAATCTCTTTCTCCCTTCGGCCATGGCGCTATCTCATCAGGAAGGGATAGCTCTCGGTATTCTTGAGTGCCATGCAGGTGCCGCGACCGACAGCATGGAGCGGATCCTCTGCCACATGGAAGGGGATGTTGACTTTGTCGGTGAGGCGCTTGTCGAGGCCGCGCAGAAGGGCGCCGCCGCCGGAGAGGAAGATTCCGTTCTCAACGATATCGGAGTAGAGCTCAGGGGGAGTCAGCTCGAGCACATGGAGGATGGAAGTCTCGATCTTGGCGATGGACTTGTCCAGGCAGTGGGCTATCTCGTCGTGGGTGATGGTGGCTTCCACGGGGTGGGCGGTCATGAGGTTCGGGCCGCGCACGATGAAAGGCTCGGGTGCCTCTTCGAGATCGGGAATGACTGCCCCGACCGCGATCTTGATCTTCTCTGCGGTGATTTCACCGACCTTGATGTTATGCTGCTGGCGCAGATAATACTGGATGTCGGATGTGAACACGTCGCCCGCGGTGCGGATGCTGTCCTGGATTACCAGGCCGCCCAGGGAGATGACGGCGATCTCGGTGGTGCCGCCGCCTATGTCTACGACCATGCTGCCCTTAGGGGCGAGCACTTCGAGGCCTATACCCAAAGCGGAAGCCATGGGCTCGTGGATGAGGTAGACATCCCGTCCTCCGGCATGCTCGGTGGAGTCGCGGACTGCACGGATCTCCACTTCAGTGGATCCGGAAGGAATCCCTACCACGACTTTGAGGTTGGGAGTAAACAAGGAATGGCGCTTGCTGTTGACCTGCTTGATGAAGCCGCGTATCATCATTTCGGCGGCGTTGAAGTCTGCGATCACGCCGTCGCGCAGCGGGCGGATGGTCTTGATGCCCGGGTTGGTGCGCTCCTGCATCAGCTTGGCCTGGCGGCCGATGGCGATGCATTTGTTGGTGTTATTGTCGATAGCTACGATACTCGGCTCGTCCAGCACTATTTCGTCGTTCTGATATATGACGGTGTTGGCCGTTCCGAGGTCAATAGCCAGTTCCTGGTTCAAAAAAGAAAATGCCATTTTGATCTTGTTAGGTTTAGACTAACAAATATAAGAATTTTAGTTAATTTTGCCATGAACTTTCAGCTCTTATGGAAAGAAAAAGGTATGTCATCTTCACAGCTGCCGGAAGCGGCACCAGGATGAAGGCTTCAGAGCCCAAGCAATTCCTGCTTCTCGGCGGCCTTCCGGTGCTTCACCGCAGCATTTTCGCATTCGTGGATGCCTGCCCGGAGGTGAAAGTCGTCACCGTGCTCCCCAAAGAGCAGATAGAGCACTGGAAGGACCTTTGCATCAAATATCCCCTGGATGTGCCCCAGACCATAGTAGAAGGGGGAATCACGCGTTTCCACAGCGTTCGTAACGCCCTTGCGAAGGTGCCGGACGGAGCGATTGTCGCGGTGCACGACGGGGTGCGCCCCCTCGTGAGCACCGGCCTCATCCGGGAAATGTTTGAAAGGATGGGATCCTGCCGGGCCCTCATCCCTGTAATCCCGGTTACCGACACTCTCAAGAGCCTGGAGCGAAAGGCTTCGGGGGAGATAGTCCCCACCGGGAATCCCGATCCGGACCGCTCCCGGGTTTTCGGTGCACAGACCCCACAGATGTTCCTTTCGGAAGAGCTTAAGGCCGCCTACGGGCTGCCATACGACACATCCTACACCGACGACGCCTCGGTTGCGGCCAAATACGGAATTCCCCTCTCCTACATCGAAGGAGAGAGGAATAACATAAAGCTCACGACTCCCTGGGATATGACCCTTGCGGAGATGCTTATCTGAAGCTGGTGCTCTTGTAATCTTTCACCCAGACCTGGCGCTCGAATGCTTCGTCGAGCGAGATCATCGTGTCGGTAGACTGCACGTAAGGGATGTTCTGGATCGTGTTGAGCAGCACGCTCATGAGGTGGTCGTTGTCGAAGCAGTAGAGTTTGACAAGCAGGGCGGATCCTCCCGTAACAAAGTGGCATTCAACCACTTCCGGAATCTTTTTCAGGGATTCCGTAACTTCCAGATACTTGTTGGCCTGCGAAGTGGAGATGCTCACGAAGGCGCATACGTTGAGGCCCAGGGCGCTTGGCTTCACCAGCAGGCGCGAGCCGGTGATCACTCCGTTCGCTTCGAGCTTTCGGACCCTCTGGTGTATTGCTGCGCCGGAAACTCCGCACTCCCGTGCTATCTCCAGGTATGCCATCCTGGCATCCTTCACCAGGAAGGAAAGGATCTTCCTGTCGATGTCGTCGATCTGGTAGTTGTCCATACGCTATTTCTTTTTGCTGAACTTCCTGAAACCGGACCTGGCGCGGCCGGTGGGGCCACCCGCGATGAACTCCCGGCACTGCTCCAGGGTGAGGCTCTCAGGCTTGCTGTTCCTGGGGATGCGGAAATTCTTGCCGTCGTGCTTGATATAGGGCCCGTAACGGCCGTTGATGATGGCAATGTCCTCGCCGGGAAATTCCTTCAGCACGTTGTTTTCGGGAGAGGCCTTGACCTGCTCTTCGATGGCATTGATGCACTCATCGAGGCTGACGGTAAGGGGGTCTGTCTTCCTGGGGAGGGTGATATTCACATTTCCGTATTTGATGTAGGGGCCGTATTTGCCCTTTGTGACCACTATCTCCGTGCCATTGTAGCTGCCCACCGTTCTCGGAAGGGCGAGCAGGCTTATCGCGTCCTGCAGGGTTATGGTTTCTATCAGCTGCCCTTTCTCGAGGCTGGCGAAACGGCGGGTTTCCCCTTCGCCTTTCTGGACGTATGCCCCGAACTGGCCGTATTTCGCAACTACCTGCAGCCCGTCGGCAGGATCTGTCCCCAGCACCCTTTCCACGTGGGTGTACTGCCCGTCGTTGAGTTTGCTCTCCACAAGGGTGTGGAAGGGAGGATAGATCTCCTTGAGGTATTCCCTCCAGTCTTCCTCTCCCTCTGCTATCCTGTCGAGGTTGGTCTCCACGTCGGCCGTGTAGTTGTAGTCCATGATGCGGGGGAAATTCTCCACCAGATAGTCGGTCACGAGGAGGCCCACATCCTGCGGGAGCAGCTTACCCTTGTCTTCTCCCACCACTTCCTTTTTCTTCGATGAACTCAGCGCGGCGCCTTTCAGGGTGTAGTTGACCACTTCCACCTTCACTCCTTCCCTGTTGCCGGAGGCAATGTATCCCCTGGTTTTGGTAAGGGTGGTGATGGTGGGGGCGTATGTGGAAGGGCGTCCGATCCCGAGCTCTTCCAGCTTCTTCACGAGGGATGCTTCAGTGTAGCGCTGAGGGGCGCGGGTGAACTTGCAGTCTGCATTTATCTCCTTGGCATTCAGCGTGTCGCCGGTGTGGATGTCCGGCACTACGGTGAGCCCGGTCTCATCTGCGGCATCGTCGTCGCTGCTCTCCATGTAGACCTTCAGGAAGCCGTCGAAGAGAATCTCGGAGGCTTCTGCGGCATACAGCTCGGGACGCTTGTCGGAGGCTATGCGTATGGTGGTGTTCATCAGCTTGGCTTCTGCCATCTGCGATGCTACCGTGCGCTTCCAGATGAGGTTGTAGAGGGCCTTTTCCTGGGAGGATCCGCTGATCTCCGTGTGCTCGATGAAGGTGGGACGTATGGCCTCGTGTGCTTCCTGTGCACCCTTGCTGTGGGTGTTGTACTGCCTGGGATGGGAGTACTGCTCGCCGAAGTTGTCCAGGATGAATTTCTTGGAGGTGCCGAGAGCCAGGGCGGAAAGGTTGGTGGAGTCCGTTCTCATGTAAGTGATGAGACCTTTCTCGTAGAGCGTCTGCGCTATGCGCATCGTGGTGCTCACCGGGAAATGCAGCTTGCGGGAGGCCTCCTGCTGGAGGGTCGAGGTGGTGAAGGGGGGCGCCGGGTAGCGGCTGCCTTCCGTCCTGTCTACCGAAGAAATGAGGTAGTGCGCCCCGATGCTGTCCTGCAGGAACTTCTCTGCCTCTTCCGCGCTCTTGAACCTGGCGTCCAGCACACCTTTGAGGGAGATGCCGGCGGCGTTGATGAAGTTGCCTTCTATTTTATAGAACGGTTCGGGGTGGAAAGCCATGATCTCGCGTTCGCGGTCCACCACCAGCCTCAGGGCGACGCTCTGCACGCGCCCTGCGGAGAGCCCGCGGTTGATCTTCTTCCAGAGGATGGGCGAGAGCTCGAATCCGACCAGGCGGTCGAGCACGCGGCGGGCCTGCTGGGCGTTCACGAGGTTCATGTCTACCTCGCGGGGATTGCCGATGGCACGCATGATGGCATCTTTGGTAATCTCGTGGAAGGCGATGCGGCGGGTGCGGGCCTTGTCCAGGCCGAGGGTTTCGCAAAGGTGCCAGGAAATGGCCTCTCCTTCGCGGTCTTCATCGGAAGCCAGCCATATGACGCTGGCCTTGCTTGCAAGCTTGGTGAGTTCGGCAACTACCTTCTTCTTGCCTTCCGGTATCACATACTCGGGAGTGAACCCTCCTTCGATATCTATGCTGAGCTGCTTTTCCTGCAGATCCCTGATATGCCCTTCGCTGGCTTTCACCGTGAAACCATCGCCAAGAAACCTTTGGATTGTCCTGGCCTTGGTAGGTGATTCGACTATTACTAAATTACCCTCCATAACGTTCAATTTTTTGCAAAGTAAAACACAAACTCGCTAATTTTCAAAATTTGTCGCCAAAAAAATTTACCTTTGTAATTCTAATCGTAGATTAAAAAAATGGAAGACGCAACCAAGAAAAAGATAACAAAGTGGTTTTGGATACTGGTGACCGCTCCGTTCGCACTGCTGGCCTTTCTGCTGCTGCTCGTATGGATGTTCGCCAAGATCCCTTCTTTCGAGGAGCTCGAGCATCCGGACAGCAAGCTTGCAACCCAGGTGATTGCAGATGGCGGCGAGGTGCTGACCACCTTCCATATAGAAAACCGCACCTTTGTAAATTACGAAGAACTTTCCCCCAACCTGGTGGCTGCCACCATCGCAACCGAGGATGCCCGTTTCCGCAAGCACTCCGGAATCGATACCAAGGGTCTCATCCGCGTGGCGGTGAAGACCATCCTCATGCGGGACAGCAGCCAGGGCGGCGGTTCCACCATCACCCAGCAGCTCGCAAAGACCCTCTATCCCCGCAAGGAGGGCGTTGGCAAGATAGGAATGGTCTGGATCAAACTCAAGGAGTGGATAACCGCAGTGAAGCTCGAACGCAACTATACCAAGGACGAGATACTCGTGATGTATCTGAACTCGGTGTTCTTCGGCAGCAGCGCCTATGGCATACGTGCCGCTTCCGAGACTTTCTTCGACAAGCTGCCTTCCGAACTCACCGTTGAGGAGGCCGCGACCCTGGTGGGAATGGTGAACAAGCCCACGAGGTACAATCCGGTAATCAACCCGGACAGGGCCCTCTCCCGCCGCAACTTCGTCATAGGGCAGATGGCCAGGAACAAGTATATCTCCAGGCACGATGCCGATTCCATAAAGCAGGTTCCCATCAACCTGGTGTACCAGGTGCGGGACCATAATGCCGGCCTCGCTCCCTATTTCAGGGACATGCTCAGGCGGGACATGAATGCCGAGAAGCCCAAGCGCAGCAACTACCAGTATGCCGAAGACTACACCGCAGATTCGCTCCGCTGGAGGGATGATGAGCTCTTCGGATGGCTGAACAAGAACAAGAAGCCGGGTGGAGAGAAGTACAACCTCGACAAAGACGGCCTCCGCATCTACACCACCATCAACTACCGCATGCAGCAGAATGCGGAGCAGGCGGTGGCGGAGCACCTCGGGAACAATCTTCAGAAGGCCTTCGACCGCGAAAACAAGTGGAAGAAGAATGCTCCTTTTGCGGGGGATGTGGACAAGGCCACCAGGGACCGTCTGATGAGCAACGCCCGCCGCTGGAGCGACCGTTACCGCCTCCAGCGCAAGGCCGGTGTGCCGGAAGATGAAATCCTCGCCCAGTTCGACAAGAAGGTGAAAATGAGGGTGTTCGCATGGAACAAGAAGGGATACATCGACACCGTGATGACCCCGAACGATTCCATCCTGTGGTACAAGAGCGTGCTGCGCTGCGGCATGGTTGCCATCGAGCCGGTGACGGGCCACATCAAGGCCTACGTCGGTGGCCCGAACTACCGCTATTTCAAATACGACAACGTCGGGCAGGGAAAGCGCCAGGGGGGGTCCACCATCAAGCCTTTCCTCTACACCCTTGCCATCCAGGAGGGGATGGCGCACTGCGACAAGGTCATCAATGTGCCCCAGTCATTCATTGCCGGGGATGGAACCGACTGGACCCCGCGTTCCACCGACAAAGACGAGTGGATAGGCAAGACCGTCACCCTCAAGTGGGGTCTCACCCATTCATCCAATAATATATCCGCCTACCTGATGAAGCAGTTCGGCCCCCATGCCATGGCCGAGATGATGCACAAGATGGGCGTTTACAGCCATCTGGACGAAGTGTATGCCCTGTGTGTGGGTGCTGCGGAGATTTCCATCCAGGAGATGGTGGCGGCATACAATGCCCTGCCTTCCAGGGGAGTTTACATCACACCCCTGTACGTGACCCGCATAGAGGACAGCCAGGGTAATGTGCTGTCTGAATTCACCAACCGCAAGCGTGAGGCCATAGGCGAGAACACCGCATACCTGATGATCAATCTCATGGAAGGGGTAGTGAACCATGGCACAGGTGCCCGCCTCCGCTCAGCATACGGCCTCAAGGGAGAGATCGCAGGCAAGACCGGAACCACCAACGACAACTCCGACGGTTGGTTCATCGGCTACACGCCCTCGATTACCTGCGGAGTATGGGTTGGAGGTGAGGACCGTCAGATCCATTTCAATTCCCTCGCGCTGGGTAGCGGCTCCAACATGGCCCTGCCCATCTGGGGTATCTGGATGAAGAAGTGCCTCGCAGACGGCTTGTTCTCGGAGGCCGACCGTTTCCTCGCCCCCGCGGCTGTCAACTTTAACCTGGACTGCACCGGCGGCGACATAGAGACCACCGAGGAGGGCCAGGAAGAAAACAAGAGTGAAGAAGATTACTATTTCGAATAAAATGGGAAAGTACAAGACTATAGCCGTTATCTACGGAAGCGATTCCTCCGAATGGGAGGTAGCATGCCGCAGCGGGGAGTTCACCGCCTCGCGCATCGACGGCGACAGGTATGACGTATATGAGATTTTTGCCCGTTTCGGCAAGTGGCAGCTGGTTGCATGCAAGAAGAAGGATGCAATGCGCGTGACTTTCCCCGAGGGCTCGCGGCCCGAGGTGGACAAGACCGACTTCAGCATCACCGTGTTAGGCGAAAAGGTGCGCTTCGACTATGTGTACATCATGCAGCACGGTGCGCCGGGGGAGAGCGGCCAGCTTCAGGGTTATCTGGAGATGCTCGGCATCCCCTTCAGCTCCTGTTCATCCGCGGTCAGCGCCATCGCATTCGATAAGTATGCCTGCAAGAGCTACATACGGGATCTGGGAATCGTGAAGTGCGCTCCCGACGCATTCGTGCACAAAGGGGCCGACCTTGAGGCCTTTTCAGCTCAGGTTGCATCTTCGCTGAAATTCCCCGTGTTCGTGAAGCCCACCATCGGCGGGTCGAGTTTCGGGGTGACCATGGTTAAGAACCCCGCGGAGGTGGCTACCGCAGTGGGCTATGCCTTCTCTGAAGGGCCTACGGTGCTGGTGGAGCAGGGGATCAACGGCCGGGAATTCACCTGCGCGGCTTATCGCACCTCGGGTGCGGTCCACACCCTGCCCATTATCGAGATTATCTCCGATAACGAGTATTTCGACTATGATGCCAAGTATAACGGCCACAGCCGTGAAGTATGCCCGGCAGAGGCTTCCGAGCAGATAGTGAAGATGGTGCAGGAAACTACCGTCCGCATCTATGAGAACCTGGATTGCTCCGGGCTGGTGCGTATGGACTACATACTGTCTGAAGACGGGCTTTACTTCCTCGAAGTCAACACTATACCCGGCATGACCAGTGCGTCCCTGGTGCCAAAGATGGTGCGGGCCGCCGGCATAGACATAACAGATTTCCTTTCGGACATCATCGAAAACGGATAAAATCTGAAATCTTTTGCCCACCGGAGCGCTTCGGTGGGCTTTTTTATCAAATAAACGTTTCCAAACTTCTAAAACGGATAATAATCGCTCACTTTGCAAAAAACGAAAGTGGGTTATGAAAACATTATCCGAAAAAGTCTTTGTGCTGGCAGCGGTGCTGCTGTGTGCAATCGCCTGCAACCGGGGCGAAGATACGGTTGAAAGCGGCAGGCCGCTCGCTCTCATGACCAGGCGGGATGTGGCCAGGATGCTGTCCCTTCTCCCTCTCGGAAGCGACCAGTTGCGCGAGGTGTATGATGCCGTAAGTTCTTCCACGGCAAACGGCTACGATGAGGAATACATGATGTCCGACCTGCTTACAGCTCCGGGAGCCGGCGTTGGGGATGTCAGGGGCAAGTCGCGTAAGCAGTTGTACTCCACTCCGATACGTTCCTTGATAGAAGATTATCTGGCTTCCCGCGAGGCCTCTTCCACCAAGGCCGGTGCTGCGGATGTGCAGCGCTATCTGGATGAACTCATAGATTCCGGGATGCAGATTTACTGGCCGTATTCAGAACTCTGGGATGGCAGCACGCTCCCTCTTATAACCTACGACCCGGGGAATGGCGCCGAATCTAACTATGCCTATGTGATTACTTCGACGGATGGGGGTTATGAGGTGGTGGACTCTGTGTTCGTGGACGAGAACGTGGCAAAGAGCCGCCCGGTGTGGGTAATCAATCAGAATGACGATTCTGCCTGCGTGCCGCTAAGCGCTTTCCTCGGCACCAAGTCCATCTGGGATTCCGACGATGAGGATGAGGAAGAAGCTGATAGGTATAACCTTTATATTAAAGACTTTACCATGATGCGACACTACGACCCGTGGTTCGCAGGCGCCAGTGAGTTCCATGTGTGGTGCGGAGGGGTGGATGGCTTTTATGCATCTACCGAGGAACAGCTGAAAAACTACACTCCTTCGATCACGGATTTCATTGTGGTGGTCAAGCGCAGCGAAATAGGAAAGAAGAAAAGGTTCAATGCCGTCCTGGTTACAGATTTCTCGGACCAGCTGGATAAACTTGCTTTCCTCATCGTTGAAGACGACGGAGGC
>ODAI011912779.1_pt1 | contig 10900 bp, 4 predicted proteins | sample 1539321 | NCBI WGS metagenome assembly ODAI01 (sample SAMN02144231, study PRJEB22623) | gut metagenome | biome: sheep rumen | host: Ovis aries | place: New Zealand | reverse complement strand
GCCTCCGTCTTCCATGAAATCCAGGACTCTGCTGACGGGCCATGTCTTTTCAAGGACGAGGGAAGAACCGTTCCAACTGTAGCGTCTTGTGAATCCGTCATTGTGGCAGATGAACAATTTTCCCCCGGAATCCGAAAAGATCTGCGTTATGGGACCGAATGCGGTCTCTCCGGCTTGATTCTCCGGAATCGCTTCAATAAGTCCGCCTTCCTTGGGATCGTAAATCAGAAGACGTCCGGTGTTGGTCGCTATCCAGACTCTTCCGTTCCTGTCTTGGGTCATGCTCTGGATGACTTGTCCGTTGAGTTGTTCCACCAGGGACGCATTCTTGTTGAAAAGGCTTTTCGAAGTCCACAGAACGGAATATCCTCTCAGGGAATGGGACACCCAAACGTTTCCTCCTGAATCCTTGTACAGGAGATAAGGCTGCTTGTCCAACCTGTTCATGAACGGGAAATCTTCGTCTCCGGTCCGGGAGATTTTCCCTTTGCGGCTGTCGTACATCACGATCTCCCTGTCCCATGTGACGAAAAGGGTCCTGTCATCGTCATATTGGAGGATGGTTCTCGGCTGGGCGTCAAGTCCGCCTTCCTGTCTCAATTGAAGAGGCAAGATTTCGAAGGAATTGTCCGTGGGATTGAAAAGGAAAGGACCGTTATCGCTCCCGAGCCAAAGCTTTCCTTCCGGACCGTCAGCCGTGATACCGACCGTTTGTGGGATCTTCACTGAACCGAGGTAAGTGTATGTGTACGGGTCGTACATGCTGAGTGAGTCAGGCCATACTATGGTCATCCCTCCGTCCCGGAGGAAATGAAGGGGACGCTGAACTCCCGATTGCGCTTCCCGGTACTGTATGACCGTCCTCAGGGAGTCGCAGTAGGGGAGATATTCCAGAATCTTGCTGCGGTCATTGAAGAACATCCTTCCGTCGGGGGATTCCGCGATCTGGTAGACCAGGGTCTGCGCCCAGTTCTTCGGGCGGTGGAAATTGTCCTTGTCCGTATAGTATGCTATTCCCGAGGTGGTGCTGACCCACAGTTTTCCGTCCTTTGCCGAAAGGACCCTGAACACTTCGTTGTTGGGAATTGACCCGGGATCTTCGGTGGCGTAGAACTGCGTTATGTCATGGGCGTTGTGCCTGTTCAATCCCCGGAATGTGGCGATCCAGATGTGGCCGCTGGTGTCCTGTGCGAAGGAGTTTATCCTCGGACTCGAAATTTCGTCCGAAATCTGCAAAGACGGGGTAGACTCCGTCCGCTCCGGAAGGCCGTCGCCTTTGGAGCAGGCCGCTGCCGCAAGGAGGATGGAAAGTACCGCTGACCGTAAAATGCCGTTGAGTGTATACGTCATTGTCATTCATTTCGTTTTCTTGGCTAAAGGTAGGTATTATTCGGGACGTTCCGAAGAGTTTTGGATTTTATGAAACGTTTTTTGGACTATACGAAAAGTATTGAACGTTTTAACGGATTACTTTTGTAACCGAAACAAAACGAAACCAATTTTCCTTTTGAATCAACTGAATACCCTTTATAATTATTAACACAATCGCACATGAACAGATCACTGACTTTCAGGTGGGCGAGTAGAATAGCTGCTGCGGCAGCCGCTCTTCTCGTCTCAGTCACCTCTTTGTTCGCACAGCAGAGGGTGACCGTTTCCGGTACTGTCTTCGACGAGAACAATCTCCCGATGATCGGTGCCGGAGTTATGCAGAAAGGAACAACGAACGGTGTGGCGACAGACTTGGACGGTAAGTACACCATTACCGTTCCCGCCGGCTCCACCATCGTATTCTCCTCAATCGGTTATCTCGACCAGGAGATCGCCGCTCCCGCTAACGGAGGTACTCTCAACATCAGCCTCCTTCCCGACACCCAGACTATCGAAGAGACAGTCGTCGTCGGTTACGGTGTCCAGAAGAAGAGCGACCTCACCGGTTCGATTTCTTCCGTGAAGGAGGTAGACCTCTCAAACCGTACAATCACTGATGCAGCCCAGGCTCTCCAGGGTAAGACCGCCGGTGTGTATATCTCCATGTCTTCAGGTTCTCCCGGCTCAGAGGGAACCGTACGTATCCGTGGAGTCGGAACCAATGGAAACTCCCGTCCTCTGTACGTCATTGACGGATCCATTTCCCGTAACGGAATCTCCAACCTCAACCCCGAGGACATCGAGTCCATGGAAATCCTCAAGGACGGTGCTTCGACCGCTATCTACGGAGCCCGTGCAGGAAACGGTGTCATCCTCGTTACCACAAAACGTGGTTCCGGTGACGGCCGCATCTCCTATCAGTTCCAGGGTTCAGTCAATACCTTCGGAAGGCTTCCCGAGGTCATGAATTCCCAGGAGTTCTATGACTACTATCTCGAGAACGGTGCCATCCCCCAGTCTCAGATGGACGCCAACTGGGACAAGAAGACCAACACCAACTGGATCAAGGAGCTTGTGGAGCCTTCATACATGCAGCGCCACAACATTACCTTCCAGAAGGGTGATCCCAACGGAAACATCTTCATCTCCGCCCAGTACATGTCCAACAACGGTCCTATCAAGGGCGACAAGGATACCTTCGAGAGAATGAACTTCACCGTCAACGGAACATGGAGGTTCAAGAAGTGGCTCCAGCTCCAGACCAACAACCAGTTCGGTATCTCCAAGAGGCGTTCAGTCGGTAACGGCAGCCTCACCAACGCCGTACGTCTGGATCCTCATACCCCGGCTTTCTACGACAGCTACGAAGCTCTTCCTTCAAACCTCAAGGGTATAGCTGACGACCGTGCACAGTACGGACAGCTCCTCCAGGACAAGAACGGACGTTACTACGGTATTCCTTTCTATTCCACGCTGACGAACCCCTTCATTGACCTTTACGGCAGTGACGGAACAAGCCTGGGATACAGCCTCAACGGTACGACATCCCTTATCTTCACTCCTTTCAAGGGATTCACCTTCACATCACGTATCGGCTACCGTATCAACGTGAGCAACTCCCATACGACGAACTACGACCGCTATGCCAACGGTAACAGCATCAACAACTATGCTTCCGTAAGCGCTTCGATCAGCATCCCTACATACTATCAGTGGGAGAACTTCGTCAACTACAACAGGACATTCGGAAAGCATGACCTCACCTTCATGGCCGGTATGTCATACAGCCAGGATCTCGACTACAGCATCAGCGGTAACGTGACCGGTTCCAACTCTGACTACGGTTTCATCGGCAACACTCCCAAGTATCTGTACTGGGCGTTCCGCAGCGGTAACGCTACTCATACCGTCAGCGGTGCTGAGCCTATTTACGGCCGTAACCTCTCTTACTACGGACGTATCAACTGGAACTACGCCAACCGTTACATCGCCCAGGTTTCCCTGCGTGCTGATGCGGCTGACTCTTCAGTCCTCCCGATCGACAACCGCTGGGGTTACTTCCCTGCAGTCTCCCTGGGATGGACCATCTCCAATGAGGAGTTCTGGAGCGGAATCAAGAACGCGTTCCCTTATGTGAAGTTCCGTGCTTCTTGGGGTGCCAACGGTTCAACCGCTAGCCTCGGTGACTACTCTTGGGCTTCTTCGATGATCAACTCCGGATTCTATCCCGCCAAGACCGGTCCCGCTCTGACTGACTACCAGTACATCCCTACTTACATTCCCGCATATACCGGAAACAAAAAACTCAAATGGGAGTCTTCACAGCAGCTCGACTTCGGTGTTGACATGCGTTTCCTCAATGACCGTCTCACCGTTACCGCCGACTACTACAAGAAGGTTACCCGTGACCTGATCATCTCCGGTGCGAAGCCTTCATTCTCCGTAGGAAACGTTTCTTCTCCTATCAACGCCGGTCAGATCACCAACAGCGGATTCGAGCTCGAACTCGGATGGCAGGACAAGGTGGGTGACTTCGGTTACAGCATCCGCGCCAACATGGCTACCCTGAAGAACATCGTCAATGAGGTCGATCCTTCCCTGAAGACCGTCATGGGTGTCGGAATTCACCCCCGTCAGGGCCAGACCCGTTTCGAGGCAGGATATCCCGCATGGCACTTCTACGGATTCAAGTTCAAGGAGATCGATCCCGCTGACGGTTTCGCGGTCTTCTACGACAAGGACGGAAACGACACCAAGGAACCTCTCGATGCCGACTACACTGACCTCGGTTCAGGACTTCCCAAGGTTACCGCCGGACTTACGATCAACCTCGACTACAAGAATTGGAGCCTCCTCGTATTCGCTTCAGGTGCGTTCGGACAGACCACTTACATGTTCTACGATTCTCCTATCGGATCATACAACAAGCTCAAATACTTCACGGATGACCGTTGGACTCCTTCGAACAAGAACGGTACCCGTCCTGCAGCCAATGCCGGTAACAACTACACCAACTGGCTGTATTCAAGCGCCAATGTCGTAAACAGCAGCTACATCAAGATCAAACAGATCCAGCTCGGATACAATCTTCCCAAGTCATTCCTTGACAAGATCCGCTTCCAGCAGGCTCGCGTTTATGTCTCTCTCGACAACTTCTTCACCTTCACCAAGTATCCCGGATATGATCCCGAGGTCGTCGGTACAGGTAACGGACAGGGCGTAGACCAAGGCTCATACCCTCTGATGCGTCAGGCCGTCTTTGGACTCAATTTAACATTCTAAAGAGCATATCGCATTATGAAAACAAGATATATTCTTATGACCGTAATCGCAGGAGCATTCTCCTTCGCTTCCTGCAGCCATCTGCTTGACATCGAGCAGCATGGAGTTGAGGCGATCGGTGACTTCTACCAGACTGACGAACAGGTGGAGAGCGCTAATGCCGAAACATACAATATCTTCCGTGCACAGCCTAACGGCTCAGGAGCCTTGAACCTGGGTTTCTACGGTTCTTGGGAATGGTGCCAGATCGCTGTGAAAGAGCAACTCTCCGACAATGCTTGGGGAGGCGGTGAGAACCGTAACGACAATACCGACGGATTCCAGGTGGCTGAGTACAGCTTCGACTCCGAGAACCCCGCCCTCGAAAAGTACTACACCCTCCTCTACACTCTCGTATACAGGGCCAACCTTGTCCTGGACAACGCGAAGGAAGGTCAGAGCTCAGCCATTGACCAGTACCGCGCAGAGGCTAAGGTCTTCAGGGCTTACGCTTACTTCGAGCTTACATCTTTCTGGGGAACACCTCCCCTTGTTGACCATGTCCTCACTCCCGATGAGTACAAGGTGAACAACGCCACTCCCGAAGAGCTTTGGGCCTTCATGGAGAAGGACCTCACCGAGGCCATCAGCTCCGGCAAGCTCGTCGAGAAGAAGGCAGTTGACGACAAGGTCACATGGCGTATCACCAAGCAGTTCGCCCAGGCTCTCCTCGCCAAGGTATACCTTTGGCAGAAGAAGTATGCCGAGGCCGCAGCTCAGGCTGACGCTGTCGTCGCAAGCGGCAAATATCGTCTGATGCCCGCATCCGAAGGCGCTTACGGAGACATGCTGCATGTTTCCCACAACTTCAACTCCGAGAGCATCCTCCAGTTCAACCGTGTACCTGACAACAACACTTCCCAGGGTTGGGCCAGCTTCACAAGCTTCTTCGGCCCTCGTGGTGACAAGATGGTTTGGACAGGTGTCGGATCCAACACTCCTGCAGGATTGACCGCTTATGATGTCTACGAGACCACATGCTGGGGTATCGGTTGCCCTACCCAGGACCTGTATGACGCCTTCATGAAGGAAGAGGGGCCCAACGGATACCGTTTCCATGAATCCATCCGTGGCTATACCGCCATGCAGAAGGAAGAGGGATGGCGTATGAAGAACGGTGCCGTCATGTGCGGTGACTCAGTCTTCATGTGGAAGACCAGGATGATCAAGGACGACCGTATGGGTCTTACCCGTAACCGTGGCAAGAACTGGACTCTCATGCGTTACGCTGAAGTTCTTCTCGTCGGCGCCGAGGCTCACCTTATGAACAACAACACAGCCAAGGCTGAAGAGTACCTCAACATGGTTCGTGACCGTGCCCAGCTTCCCGAGAAGCACGGCATCACCCTCGACGACATCAAGATCGAGAAGAGGCTCGAGCTCTGCTACGAAGGTTCACGCGCACAGGATATCTGGCGTTGGGGCGACGGCCCTGCAGTCCTTGGAAAGAAAGGTGAGTCAGCTCACTGGTTCAAGGTTGTCTGGACTGACGATAACGATCCCAGCAAGGATATCAAGACGATGGAGTACACCGCTACCTATCCTAATGCAAACGCATTCGGATTCAAGGCAGGAAAGAACGAGAGACTCCCGTTCCCTATGAGTGAGACCATCGCCAACCCGAACATCGTCCAGAATCCCGGATATTAATAGACGGATTCCTGCAAAAACAGATAGTTTTCACTATCTTTGACCCTTGCCCGGCCGGCCTGACCGCCGACCGGGTAACCATTTTGAAAACACAAAACAAAAGATCGTATGAAAAGATTCTTTCTCATGGCGGCAGCCGCATTGACGGGCATTTCCCTCATGGCCCAGACTCCACAGCGCCCCAACGTCGGACCCCGTCCCCAGCAGGGAGGAAGGGTGAAAGTCATAGTGGACAACGACCTTTGCGGTGACGGTGACGGCCTTTTCCATCTTTTCCATCAGCTTTTGTGCACCAGTTCCGATGTGAGAGGAATAGTCGGTGCCCATGTCGGAGCCCGTTCCCAGGCCTGGGGCCAGTCTTCCGCTGAAGGAGCGGCACGCAACAATGCTGAGATTTCAGTGAGCAGGGCCAATGAAATCATCGACATAGTCGGAAAGACAGGTCAGATTACGGTAAAAGCCGGAGCACCCGGACCGATGACCGACCAGAAGACTCCGGTTGAATCCGAAGGTGCTAGACTCATCATCGAGGAAGCCAAGAAGGCTACACCTGAGCGTCCCCTCTATCTTCTTTTCGGAGGTCCCCTTACCGATATCGCCAGCGCATGGCTTATGGATCCATCCATCTCCAAGAATGTCATCCTGGTTTGGATCGGCGGACAGGAATATCCTTTCGGTCATCCTTTCCCTCCGGAGCATTTCAAGGGCAACAACCTGGTGGAATACAATCTCCGCCTGGATGTGAATGCGGCGAAGACCGTCTTCAATGACAGTGACCTCACGATCTGGCAGATCCCCCGCGACGTGTACCGCCAGTCGATGTACAGCATGGCTGAACTTGAGGAGAAGATCCTTCCCCTCGGGAAGATAGGGGAATATCTCGGAGGCAAACTGGGCGGTTTCGCGAGGATGGCCGACACGTATGTCCTTGGCGACAGCCCCCTGTGCCTTATCAGCACCCTCACCACTACCTTCGAGCCCGGTGCGGCAGGATGCTTCTACGAGGTCACTCCCGCACCCACTATCGTGGAGAACGGACTGTATGATTTCTCGAAGCCGGGAAGGGATATAATCGTCTACAAGAGCATCGACACCAGACTTGAGTTCGGTGACATGGAATCCCGCTTCCGCCTGCATGCCGCCAAGGAAGGCAAATGATGATGCCGAAATCGTCAAAGGAGTGACAAATCCACCCAACTTGGGAATTATCCATAGGTTTTGATTGGTTTTTAAATAGATTTTTGGTAATTTGGAACCGGATTTTGTCCGGTTCCTTTTTTTAAAATACGAAGTAATGAAAAAGGTTCTCGCAATCGCGGTTCTGTTTGCCTCCTTGATCTGCCACGCTCAGCAGGTCTCGGTGCGCTTTGACCGTCCTTCCGTCCCCATCAGCCCCTACATGTGGGGAATCTTCTACGAAGATATCAACTACTCAGGGGACGGTGGTCTGAATGCGGACTTGGTCCAGAACGGCTCCTTTGAATACTATCCCTTCTTCACCACGAATTCTCCCGAACCCGTTAACTTCCACCCCATGTTCGCATGGGAAGTGATCTCCGAAGATGGCGGTGAAGGAAAAGTGTACGTCTCCGCCAATACTCCTCTGAACTCCAACAATCCCCATAATCTCGAAATCTACCAGAGCGAGGACAAGGGATGGTTAGGTGTGAAGAACACCGGCTATGACGGTATGGTCGTCAAGGAAGGGGAGAAGTACGACTTCAGCGCCTACGTTTCCGTTTGGAAGCAGAGGCTCCCTATGCGCCGACCTGAAGGAGGCCAGAATGGAGGTCCCCAGGGTGGGCAACGTCCTGCCGGAGGCAATCCTCCCGCAGGTGCCGCTCCCGGCGGTCAGCCCGGCGGCAATGTCGATATCGCCGCTATGATGAGAAGGATGGCCGTTTCTCCGGCGACAATAGTTGTACGGCTGGTCAATGGTGACGGAAAGGTTCTCGACAGCGTGGAGTTCCCCAATGATGAACTGGACCGTGAATGGAAGCAGATAAATGCGACGCTCACCCCTTCTTCTTCATGCGACCACGCTTCGTTGCATATTCTCGTCAAAGGCAACAACGCCACCAAGATCGATATGGTGCGCCTTCTTCCCCAGAAAACTTACAAGGGACACGGGATGCGTCCTGACCTCGCCGAGGCTGTTGAGAGTCTCCACCCTTCGTTCATGAGGTTCCCGGGAGGCTGCATCATCCACGGAGGAGACCTTGAGAACACATACCACTGGAAGGAGACCATCGGAGATCCCGCTCAGAGGAAGAACATCTGGAGCCGCTGGGGATATTTCCAGTCGATGGCGATAGGGTATTATGAGTATTTCGTTTTCTGCGAGGATATAGGGGCGATTCCTCTTCCGGTGCTTCCGGTGGGCGTTTCCTGCGGCTTCGAGAAATACGAAGTCACTCCTATGGATGAACTTGACGGCCCGATCAGCGAAGTTCTCGACCTCGTCGAGTTCGCCAACGGCTCTGTCGACACCTACTGGGGAGGAATAAGGGCTTCTCTGGGCCATCCCGAACCGTTCGGCCTTCAGTACGTTTCCCTCGGCAACGAGGAGCAGGATACTCCCGAGTTCAGGGAAAGATATCCCCACTTCGTGAAGGCCCTCCGGGAGAAATATCCCGAGATAAGGATTATCGGAACGTCAGGATTCGGCTCTGGAGTGCCGCTGTATGACCTGATGATATCCCAGAAGGTCTGGTCGACCGATGAGCACTACTACATGCAGCCCGAATGGTTCCTTTCCCAGCAGCACCGTTTCGATGATTATGACCGTTCGGGTCCGAAGATCTTCGTAGGGGAGTACGCTTCCTACGGCAATGCCCTCTACAATGCCCTTGCCGAAGCCGCTTTCATGACGGGTCTGGAGCGTAACGCCGACATCGTCGAAATGGCTTCCTACGCTCCACTTCTGGCCAAATACGGACACACCCAGTGGGAGAGGGCAGATATGATATTCTTCGACAACAAGAATGTCGTGTTCACTCCGAACTATCATGTCCAGAGGATGTTCTCCCTCAATTCCGGGGACGAATACATCGAGAACAACTTCTCCACCGAAGATGAGACCCTGGCAGTGTCCACTACATTCGACAGCAAGGCTTCCGAACTCATAGTGAAGGTTGTGAATGCCGGCGAAACTCCGAAGACGGTACCATTCAGCATCGAGGGTGTGAAGAAGGTAGGCTCAACAGGAAGCGTCACAATCCTTTCCGGAGGCAAGGACGACAAGAACGACCTTTCGGCTCCCGACAAAGTGAGCCCGAGGCAAAGTACCATGAAGACGGGTAAGAAATTCTCCGTCAGCGCTCCGGCATATTCTCTTCAGGTAATAAGGATCAAAACCAAATAATCACTCAATTACTCAAAAACATTTTTATGAAAAAATTCCTACTAGCTCTTGGCGCCATCGCATGCGCCACATCGGCTTTCGCACAGCCGAAGCTTTCGAAGGACAACATCGATGAGGTCCTTAAGGCTATGACCCTCCAGGAGAAGGCTACCCTTCTTGTAGGAGGTGCCAGGGCCGCTATGGTCAACGGTGTCACCTCAGGTGTCGCCGCCCAGGTTCCCGGTGCCGCCGGAAATACCCGCCCCATCGAGCGTCTCGGAATTCCCGCTACCGTCCTCGCTGACGGCCCTGCCGGACTCCGTATCTCTCCTACCAGGCAAGGTACCAACGATACCTTCTATTGCACCGGTTTCCCTGTGGGAACCCTTCTCGCCAGCTCTTGGGACGTTGACCTCGTCCAGGACGTCACCAAAGCAATGGGTAACGAGGTTCTCGAGTACGGCGTTGACGTACTCCTCGCTCCCGGTATGAACATTCACCGTAATCCTCTTTGCGGCCGTAACTTCGAGTACTTCTCAGAGGACCCTCTCCTCTCCGGAAAGATGGCAGCCGCTTACGTGAACGGTATCCAGAGCAACGGTGTCGGAACTTCCATCAAACACTACGCCACCAACAACCAGGAGACCAACCGTAACGAGGACAACAGCCGCGTCAGCAAGAGGGCTCTCCGTGAGATCTACCTCAAGAACTTCGAGATCGCCGTCAAGGAGGCCAAGCCTTGGACAGTGATGTCTTCCTACAACCAGCTCAACGGTGAGTACACCCAGCAGAAGAAGGACCTCCTCACCCACATCCTCCGCGAGGAATGGGGTTACAAGGGAATCGTCATGACCGACTGGGGAAACAAGGCCGGTACCGTCAAGTCCGCATGGTCAGGCAATGACCTCATGGAGCCCGGTAACCAGAACGAGATCGACCGTATCATCGAAGGCGTCCAGAACGGAACCCTCGCCATCGCCGATGTTGACCGCAACGTCCGCAACATGCTCGAGTACATCGTCAAGACCCCTCGTTTCAGAGGTTACAAGTATTCAAGCAAACCCGACCTCAAGGCTCATGCTGAGGTTGCCCGCAAGGCTGCAGGTGAGGCTATGGTCCTCCTCCGCAACGAAGAAAACACCCTTCCTCTCAAGGGAAATGAGAAGGTCGCCCTCTATGGTGTAACCTCCATCGACTTCGTAGCCGGCGGTACCG
>ODAI010913670.1_pt1 | contig 10900 bp, 8 predicted proteins | sample 1539321 | NCBI WGS metagenome assembly ODAI01 (sample SAMN02144231, study PRJEB22623) | gut metagenome | biome: sheep rumen | host: Ovis aries | place: New Zealand | reverse complement strand
TTCGAAGAGCTCGGCATTCCGGAAGTCGTTAAAGATATGGCTACAGCAAAGAACGGTATCATCCTCGTCACCGGTCCTACGGGTTCCGGTAAGACAACCACCATGGCTGCTATCGTTGATTACATCAATAAGAATGAGGCAAGACACGTTATCACGATCGAGGATCCGATCGAGTACATCTATCCTCATGACCGCGCTATGATTCACCAGCGTGAGCTCCACCGCGATACAGATTCCTTCGCATCTGCTCTCCACTCTTCTCTCCGTGAAGACCCGGATATCATCTTCGTTGGTGAGATGCGTGACTTCGAGACGATCGCCGCTGCTATCACCGCTGCTGAGACAGGCCACCTCGTTCTTTCTACGATGCACACCACCAGCGCCGGCCAGACGATCAACCGTATCATCGATGGTTCTCCTTCTGACAGACAGGCGATCATCCGCCAGCAGTTCGCTACAAACATCCGTGGTGTTGTTTCTCAGCAGCTACTCCCGATCAAGGATGGCACAGGCCGTATCCTCGCTACAGAGATCATGATCGGAACCAACGCGATCAGGAACCTCATCCTCGAGGAGAAGGTCCAGATGATCCCGGGTGCGATCCAGTCCGGAAGATCTCTCGGTATGCACACTCTGAATGAATACCTCATCCGTCTCTATAAAGAAGGATTCATCAACTGGCAGACAGCAATGGATGCTACATATGACCAGCAGGATCTCGAAAAGGCAATCGGTCTTAACAACCCGAACGCATTCCCGAGCTACCACTGATCTGCAGTTTAACAAATCAGGTACAAAGAGAGCTGTTTCATTATTTTGAGACGGCTCTCTTCGTTTTATAGGAAAGAAACGTATTACCAGGCTATACTATAAGCATGTTATAATCTACTTATATGATCCTGATGTCGAAGGAGGGATAGCATGAAGAGATTTGAGATCAATGCCGTACTGGAAGAGGCCTGCCGCCAGACACTACTCTGCCGGATGTTTCTGAAGGCCGACCCGAACTGCTACAGCTGTTTCCCGCTCAAATCCAGCGAGGAACTTTTCCTCTATATGGACGAGCAGGATTTCCGGCTCGACGGATATGTCGTCCGCCGCATGAAGGATATCGTGGAGATCAATTCCAAGGTCGATCTTACCAATGACATTCTCGAGAGCGAGGGCGTCACATCGCAGATCCAAAAGATCGACATCGACCTTTCTTCCTGGGAGGGCGTGCTCTCCTACCTGTCGCATAACCGGCTGAATGCGATCTATGAATCCGAAGACAGAAACAGCGGAAATATCGACTATGTGATCGGACGGATCGAGAAAAAAGATGACCGCTACATCTATGTCCGCGGGTTTGACACCGACGGAAAATGGGAAGAAAAACCGACGCGTATCGCATTTTCGGAACTGGTATCCATCTCTTTCGGCACCAGATATGTGGAGGTATTCAGCAAGTATCTTCCGCCCTGCCCGGTCGATCGCGACATCTCCCTTCTGCCGAAATCGTAAAGGCATCTGGCAGATTGGATTTTCCAAGTATCTCTGCTAATATTTCGATAGATAAACACACGGAGGACAAAACTATGCATTATTCTTATCGCACCAGCGGCACCTGTGCCTCGAAGATCGACTTTGAAATCAATGACGGCGTCATCTCGGATGTCGTATTCACCAACGGTTGCAACGGCAACCTGAAGGCCATCGGCAAACTCGTTGACGGATGGACCGCGGATGACATCGCAGAAAAGCTCATGGGAAACACCTGCGGATTTAAGCCCACGTCCTGCGCGGACCAGCTGGCCAAAGCAGTACTGGAAGCAAAAGCCGCGGAAAAGTGATCTTTTAAGATCAGACTTTCACCTCAAACAGCAGCCGGACAGGTACTCTTTTGTACCACGGCTGTTTTTTTCGTATTCTCATCAATCCCTGCTTACCGGAAGAAACGAGTACGTCGAGTTCCTGTTCCGTAATTCCTTCTTCACTGAATGCCGCCTTCAGCGCAAGCATGCGTGTCTTCGTCGCAGGGCTCCCGTTCCACTTCTTCCCGATCCAGCGGAAATACCGATAGTACGCTCTCGCACTCGCATTGATATCTTTCTGGCGGAAAGCTCTGTTCCAGACGAAAGAATAAAGCGCACGAATCAGAAGAAACGCCAGAATAACCATCGAGACAGGAAGAGCTGCTTTGCCAAGTGTTTTCAGCCACTTCGGCATTTCCTTTTTCTGAGAGGCAGCTGCCTGAGAAGACGGTTCAGCTGCATTTCCGGCATTCCCATCCGGAGTTACGGGAGACACACCTGAATTACCGGAGCCTGTGTCTCCGGAAGAGACGTCTCCGGTCTGTCCCGGATCTGTAGGACTTACGGAAGGTTCTGTAGGCTGGATGTACCCGGTGAGCGGATCTTCTGCCGAAGGATCGGAAGGTTCAGAAGGATCGTCGGGGTCAGAAGGAGCGAAAATAGAAGACAGGCCGTATTCCCTGATCAGTGCATTCACATCGAAGCGGGATGCGGCGCGGACATTTCCGGGCGTCGGATCACCCATGACCCAGCCGAATTCCGGAAGGAACACCTCAAACCAGGCATGTGCATCCTTTGATACGATATCGATGGGCTTTCCATCTTCCGCCGTATTCACCATATATCCGGTACAGTATCTGGTCGGGACACCAAGCATGCGAAGAAGCACTGTCGCCGCAGATGCAAAGTGCACGCAGAATCCGGTGGGACTCTCTTTCATGAACCAGCAGACAAAATCCTTATCTGACGGCGGATAAGATGTGTTTTCATCGTACGGATGAAGTGAACTGACATAACGCGTCACGGCAAGCACTTTATCGATATCCGACATCTCCGTTCTTCCTTCGTATATGTCCATGAACCAATCCGGAAGCATACCGCTTGAAAGGAGCTCCTGTTCCGTTTCTTCCGGAACCTCCAACGCCGTCTTCTGCACATACCTGAGATAGTCTTCTGACCAGTAGCCGCTCTCCTGCTTCACCGGAAGTTCGGAAAGCGCATAGGTTATCCCGTCCGTACTGCTTTCGTCCAGAAGGCATCTGACATTATAAAAGTCCGTCACAGGAATACCGTCAGCAGATGACACCATGTATCCATCCGTATAAAGCGGGCTGTAGGTGAACTCCGGGTCATAGTTGAAGCTCAGTGTCAGCAGATAAGGTGCTTCTTTCTTCTGCCATTCAACGCCTCCCGAAGCGATCTCATCCGTATCCGGCTCGTCTCCCGAGATCTTCCATTCGTTGCCGGTATATGTATCCATGGAAGTGGATCGCAGATAGAGATATTTACTTCCTTCGATGTCCTTTATACTCGGATTGACAGTTCTGGTCATCGTCATCACGACAAATAACGGCGGATTGAAATTTCCTACCGCATTAAGATCCTCATGGGTCGGTGCGGAAGAAACTACAGAGTCTCCGATCTCCTCGATCACGGCGCCTCCAAGATAGGATTTCTCCACATCATCCAGAAGTTTCTGCACATTCGGAGGAAGAGAATTATGGAGCTTATTATTCCCCAGCAGTTTCTTTATCGAGCTCATCTGACGGACCGCCAGTTCATTTTTATCATAGGTTTTCTGCGGGAACCACATACCGACCAGAAACGACAGAAGCAGCGCCGGCACTGCCAAGATAAGAAGCCTTCGGTCGCACTTCACCCGGTCTCCTTTTCTAAGCGTCTGGAAAACGCACAGTAAGAGAACACCCGTCAGCGCCAGTTCGCACCAGAGCTGTTTGGGGAACATATAGTTCAGCGCCACAGAGAAGAAGAAAAACGGCATATAGAAAGGAGCGCAGAGCAGGGCGCTCTTCTTTCTGGTGATCACAAATGTCGTGAAGAGTACCGGAAGAAGATTTATGACCAGAAGAAATCTCGTAAGAACAGTCGTGCCGTCCACCGCCTGCTCATACTCATAGGGCAGATCCCGGAAAGTAAACTTCTTTAGCATAAACATCAGTGAATCCATGCCTTGCCGGACTCCCGCGATACCGAAAAGGACAGCGCCGGCCGGCACGAAGAAAGCTAAGATCAGCACGAGGACAGAGATCCATTTTCTCTTCTCGGTAAGGATGTGAAAACATGTCGAAATAAAAGCCATGCCCGCGATCGCGGGAATAAAGACCCGAAGATCCACGGAAAGTTCATATGTACTTGTCAGTATGAGCGAAAAGCTCACACAGAGAAGCGATGTAAGAAGCGTGGGAACGATAAAGTTGACCGGCCTTGCGGGAGAAGATGAAGGCTCGAGATGAACTGTTTTAATTCTCATCGGAAGCCTCCTTCGGTATCTTCATACTGAGGATCCTGATCACAGCTTTTTCCAGGTCGCGCTGGGACTGGATATCAAAGGAGATCTCTCTTTTTCTCGGAGGGAGTACACGTATCTTATGCGGAATATCTTTTTTCAGGAAGTACTCGGAAGTAAATAACAGTTCTCCCATCTTCCGGTCGAAGATCTCTCTGTCTTTTTCAAGTTCCAGAAAGACGCGGGCGTGTCCGTAGCACTCCTCCTGCGGTTCTTTGACCAGGAGATCATCCCTCTTCGCTGACGCTTTCCAGTGGATATTCTTGATAAGGTCGCCGGGATTGTACTCACGGACGTCATAGATCTCCGAATACGGGGATGTGCTCTTTCTCAGCGCACGCGCTTTAAACCCGTTCAGATCCGGCATTGCCTCAGGGATCTGCGGGACCGGATGGATGATCACTTCGCAGGAACATTTCGGCTTCTGCCGGCTCCAGAAAAGTCCGAACAGATCATAGATCTTAATTCGTGTCACCTCTATGGAAAAAGCACCGCAATGGTTCGTTTCCATGGGAAAACTGACATTGGTATTGCCATGGATATACATCTTTCTCCGGTACGCATCTCCGGTCATTTTTTCGGTGACCTTATAGTCGATCCTAAGAAACGAGATCATATTCGCAATACTCTCGGGAATAGACAGATCGACCGATGTCTCATCACCGATCCTGACATTTCTCGGAGGAACAAGACGCACCTTTCTTCTTCTCGAAGACAGGATACACATGATCAGAGAAAGCGGCGGGATGCAAAGAAGCAGGATAAGGCAGTACCAGGCCACCCACATCTGGTAGAAAAGAAAGAAGGTAAATGTACCGGCCAGTGCCAGGATATAGATACACCAGTTCTTGAACATATGCCCCGCCAGACCCCGTTACACCTTCGGTGCAGGAACAGATTTCAGTATCTCCTTCGTCACATCGGATGTGCGTCTCTCATTTACTTCCGCTTCTGCAGTCAGCATCAGACGATGTCCCATGACCGGTGTAAAGACGGCCTGTACATCATTCGGGATCACATAATTTCTGTGAAAAACATAAGCATAGGCTTTTGCCATGGCGGTCAGCGCCAGTGTCGCACGCGGACTTGCGCCGCGTTCAAGATCCGGATGGGAACGGGTCTTGCCCACAAGTGCAATGATATAATCCAGCATCGCTTCTCCGACAAACACACGGGAAACCTCCTCCTGCATCGCCAGAAGTTCTCTGGCACTGCAGATGCAGCGCACGCTGTGAAGCGGATTGTTGCCGTCTTTTCTGTCTTCCAGCATTGCTTTTTCGTCCTTTGGAGAAGGATATCCCATAGACACGCGGATCGCGAATCTATCCATCTGTGAGTCCGGCAGAAGCGATGTGCCGGATGCGCCGGAAGGGTTCTGTGTCGCAAATACCGTAAATGGTTTCGGAAGCGCATAGGTGTTTCCGTCCACTGTCACCTGTCCCTCTTCCATCGCTTCCAGAAGAGCGGACTGCGTCCGGCTCGAGGCACGGTTCAGCTCATCGGCGAGAAAGAGATTATGGAAGACCGAGCCCGGCTGATACTTCATGCTCTGGGTGTTTTTGTCATAGACGGAGAATCCGGTGATATCGGAAGGCAGAACATCCGGGGTAAACTGCACACGTCCGTAATCCAGACCCATGGCCCGGGAAAAGGCCAGCGCCATCGTCGTTTTTCCTACACCCGGCACATCCTCGATCAGGACATGTCCTCCGGATAAGATCCCGGCCAGCGCCTGCAGGATCACGATATCTTTGCCGCAGATGACCGTTCTGATCTCCGCGATGATTTCATTGGTTTTCTCACTCATCGGTTTTTATCCTCTCATCGAAAAATAGGGTTTACCGTTCTCCATCTGCACCTTCTTATACTCCGCAAGTTCGCTGATCGTGACGAGTGTATAACCGGAATCTATAAGAGCAGGAACGATCGTCTCGACCGCTGTCGCTGTCGTCTCATAAAGATCATGCATCAGGATGATGTCGCCGTCTCTAACATTGTTCAGAACTTCATTGATGACATGCTGGCTGTCTCTGTACTTCCAGTCATTCGTATCGATCGACCACAGGATCATCGGAAGGCCCACATTCTCGGAAACCGTCGCGTTATAAGATCCGCCAACCGGCCGCATGACCTTCGGATAAGATCCGGTCAGGGCATAGATCGCATCACAGGTATCCCAGATCTGTTTATGCACCGCATCTCCGGAGATCTTCGTCAGCGTCGTATGGTTCCACGTGTGATTTCCGACTTCACAGCCCATATTCGTCGCACGGATGATACAGTCTTTATAGCGGTTGACACGGTCACCGGTGACAAAGAATGTCGCATGTGCGCCATATGGTTCAAGCGTATCAAGGATCCGCATCGTGACATCGGTATAAGGACCATCGTCAAAGGTAAGCGCCACGATCTTTTTCGGAACTTCTTTTTCCACGTGCGTATCAAGGCCATATTCACCCATCTTCGCATCAAAGGCCGGATCATCCAGGATCGAGGAAAGCACGCGTTCGCGGGTAATGCCATGGGAAAGAGCGATTTTATAAGAAGTGATTTTTTCCTGCTCCGGTTCATGTCCGTAGAAGACCTCAAAAACCGTATTCAGAAAATCATCATCCGAAGCAAGGATCTCTCTGCTTTCCGGCGTGGACAATATGTCCCAGATCACACTTCGTATGCTGGATGGATACTCGGAAGTACGCCACACATAATCATTCAGTTCCTCCCCCGTCGGTGCTTTTCCCGAAAGACGGGAATAAAGACGGTTCAGGAACGATGTCATCTCATAGTTCAGATCTCTCGCCTGGGTAAGGTTTATCTCTCCGGGAACGATGTCAAGATCTGCACATCGGGAAGCAAAAGAAGGATCGGATGCGATCATCTGTGCCACGTAATCGATCGACACACCATTTCCCATCACTTCATGGTATTTCCCCATTTCTTCCGCTGTAGCATCACGATCAAGCATCAGATGACAGAGCGATGTGATCGTCTGATCATCAGAAACACCTCTGGATGTGTAGTCGGAAGAAACAATGATCTGCTGAAGCGTCGGAGCGACCGCTTTTCCTTCGCGGAAAAACTGTGTCCATACATTCGCTTCTTTAGCAGAAGGAGATCTACCATACATCTCCGTGAAAAGCTGACCGATAAAAATCGTGAGTTCCGGATTATGATCTCTCGACTCCAGATCATCCACCGTACCTGGTGTGATCTTATACTGAGCGCAGACAGCTGCGAAATCCGGAGTCTTCGAAACATCGCTGATAAAGCGGCGGAGACTGACACCGCTTTCCATGTAGGAAAGGTATCTCTCCTTCTCGGCAGAGGCAAGTTCCTTTCCGGTCATCACCTTCGTCAGAAGTGTAAGCTCCTGATCGGCGGAATAGTTCTTCTTCGAAAACTCCTCACTCTCGGAGAGCATCTCGATCATGCCGGCGGCAGTAGTATTTCCATCTTTGATATTACGGTACCAAAAACCGTACTGTTCACCTTCCGGGTCTTTTCCCAGAAGCGTGTGAAAAGCATACTCAATAAAATCGACAGTAAGATCCTTCTGCGCACGAACTTTCGAAGGAACCATACATGTTCCGGCCAGAACAGAAACAGTCAGGAGCACTCCGATAGTTCTGATTATATATCCAAAGACACCATGTTTATGTCTGCTCATTATATACCTCACCCCTATTAACTCAGTATCAGTATATATGAAACGGGTAACAGGAAAATGACATATATGCAATTTTAGCATTACGTATGAGGATGTTTCAGTTTTTCGGGCAATAAAAGAGGGGCTGGGAAACACATAAAACCAGCCCCTTTTTTTCTCGAGCGAATCCGATAACGGAAATTCAAAAACAATCCACGCTCGTTACTAACCTATTCATCTACATTATAGCGAGTTTCAGGCTTTTCGCCATAGAATTTCGTCCCTGATAATATAACAATCGTTCGCGAAAGGATTGTTCAGCTACAGTTAAGAGATGCGGATGAATGGGAAAACGACTATACTGCCCCCCGAAGTTCACTCAGTTCTACATATCCCCCAAAAAAACTTTTCAAAGGAAAGCTTTTAAAATGATACTTGCAGCAATCAACAAGGTAATCACGCACGCATATTTTGCGAACACATCCTTTTTGTTCTTTCGCAGCAATAATATAGCCGGGAGGATCAGGAGAGCAAGTATAACTGATATCCATATGATGCAGTTCATGACTTTTTTTTTGATTTTCACGCTGTCTCTCATTCAATACAACGTCAACATTAGTCAATTTCTTATCAATAGAGGGATTTTCTTCTGTACATACAATTCTACCTTCATAAGCTCCTTGCAAATCAACATAGTCGTAGTACAACGGCTCAATATCGTACATGGGTTCATTGAAGTAGCCAGGTTGGATATCAATGTCGAGTTGCTCCCCCCTTGTCAAAGACTTTAGGAGATTAATTTTGTCGTGTAGCGAAAGAGAATTCCTGCGCCCTCCCTCTACTCGTGCCAGTTCTGTTTGCTCCAAATTGACATATGAATGGTTATATCCGATCACGATGTTGTCTCCACTCACCTGCCACAAGCTGATTATATCCCCTTTAACGAATTCTCCAAATGAAGGACCTCCTTCAGACTTATTAACTACAAACACATTGATATCTTCAAGTAGTTGAATGCTTTCTTTTTCAGAAGTATTAACGGTAAAACAATGGTATTGACTCGCAAGTATAATTACTCCAAGCCCCCAAAGCAAAAAAATACATAATACCATCAGGCATTTTTTCATTTAGCATATCACCTCTACGCTGTAATGGGTATACCTTGTTCTCAAATTGCAGCCCACAGAATTAAGAAGAATACATAGCAAGAGCAAAAGTCCACATACGCTATTCCTCCCTTTTCGAGTTATGAATAGCTTCGGCATGGATATTTGAGATGGTAAACACGAGATCAGCATAGTTATCCCAAATTGAAAGGCTGTTTCATTTTCGAAGTTTATTCTTGTGTTTACAGAATATCATGGTCCGTGTTTTGAGTAAAGCCAGAGGCCCTTTCCTAAAAGGGTCGAGGCTGCCCCTTCATAGTCAGAGACAGCCTCGTAAATTCATTTGTATGAATCGCTTATGATGTCAGATCATCTTCTCGGAGAGCTTCACTCCGCCGAGGATATGGAAGTGTACATGCTTCACCGTTTGTCCGCCGAATTCGCGGCAGTTGTTGATGATCCTGAATCCTTCATCGATGCCCGTCGCCTTGACTACTTCCGGAACCGCATCCAGAACATCACCGAGCGCTTCTTTTCCTTCTTCAGAGGAAGCCATATCGAGAATATCGTCGAAGTGCTTCTTCGGAACGATCAGGACATGTACCGGAGTCGCAGGATTAATATCCTTAAATGCCAGCACCTTATCATTTTCAAAAACTTTGGTCGAAGGGATCTTGCCCTCTACGATATCACAGAATAAACACATGGTCTTTTCCTCCATTCAAATGTAGCTTTTAAAGCATCTTCTCGAGTTCGGTCTTCACTGCAGCAAGTGCATCGTCGATACCGGAAGGATTCTTACCGCCGGCCTGTGCCATGTTCGGACGTCCGCCGCCGCCACCGCCAACGATCGGAGCAACCGCCTTGATGAGGTTACCGGCATGTGCACCGGCCTTCACTGCGGAATCGGTCGCCATGATGACGATATTTGCCTTGCCGTCGATCGCAGACATCAGCGCGATGACACCATCGCCGAGCTTATCCTTCAGCTGGTCACCGAGATCACGCAGCGCGCCCATCTCGACATTTTCAAGCTTCGCAGCAAGAAGTTTCACACCCTTGACATCGACTGTCTGTTCGAGCGAATCACCGAGCGCATCCTTGGCTGCCTGGGACTTCAGAGACTCGATCTCGGAGTTTGCCGCCTTCAGGTCTTTCTGCAGGTGCTCGATCTTCGCGATGATCTCGGACGGATTTGCCTTCAGAAGCTTCGCGGCTTCAGAAAGTGTGTTCTCGAGATCCTTGTAATATGCCATTACCGCATCACCGGTCAGAGCTTCGATTCTTCTTACGCCGGCAGCAACACCGGACTCGGACAGGATCTTGATGCTCTGGATCTGGGAAGTATTGCTGACGTGCGTACCACCGCAGAGCTCCACAGAGAAAGCTTCCTTAAAGTCTGCTTCCGTATCACCGGAAGTACCTTTACCCATACTTACGACACGGACGGTCTCGTGATACTTCTCACCAAAGAGAGCCATCGCACCGGTCTTACCTACTTCGGAAAGGCTCATCTCATCGGTTCTTACCGGAAGAGAAGCAGCGATCTCGGAATTAACGATCTTCTCGACTTCCGCGATCTGCTCCGCTGACATGGAAGCGTCATGGGAGAAGTCGAAACGCAGACGGTCCGGTGTAACAAGAGAACCTTTCTGCTCGACGTGATCGCCGAGGACGATCTTCAGTGCTTTTTGCAAAAGATGCGTCGCGGAGTGGTTCTTACATGTATTATCACGGTTCTTATTCTCGACAGAGATCTTCGCCTGCTGTCCGACACGGATCGTTCCCTTGGCAACATAGCCGGTGTGGCCGATCTTCGTCTCGCCGA
>ODAI010315887.1_pt1 | contig 10900 bp, 9 predicted proteins | sample 1539321 | NCBI WGS metagenome assembly ODAI01 (sample SAMN02144231, study PRJEB22623) | gut metagenome | biome: sheep rumen | host: Ovis aries | place: New Zealand | reverse complement strand
GTCACACAGTGTGAAATGCTTTTCTCGCTGTAAAGTGGAGAAGTTTTTCTCTTGACTATCCCCGGAATTGGAATATAATCCGGTCTTTGACACCTTAAAGAGAAAATAGAGCCAGAAAATCGCGTGGCTGCGCGGTTTTCTGGCTCTCTTCAATGTTTGCCGATATGCGTAGTATGTCCTCTTTCCGGTCTTCCGGATACTTTTTTCAGCCGTGGTTATACGGCGTATTTCCCCTTGATTCTTCTTGTTTACCTTTCTGCCCTGGCGTATCCCGGCTGTCAAGGCTGCGAAGCACCGCCCTGCGGCTGCGGCCTTGACAGCCGGGAGCCGCCAGGGCGTTTTATAGTCAAGAAGAAGCAAGGGGTAGTTTACCCTTTGGGTTCTTTATGACTTTTTGTATTCTTGCAAATATTTCTCATCTTTGCTATCGGTATGATCTCCGTGTCGGTTCTGAAACCTGCTGCTTTGTGCAGCTCGTCGGTAAGCGCGTTCCTGTCGTAGGAAGGGATATAGCCATAACCTTCCAGCCTGGTCATGTTCATTTCCCGGAGCTGGTCTGTGATCTGTGCCACTGTAAATTCTTTCCCGAGGCTTTTCTCAAGATATCTGTACACGATCAGGGCAACGAAACAGGTCATGAAGTGGGCCCTGATCCGTACTTCCCGGCTCAGGTAGGCGGGACGGGCCCTGAATTCATGCTTCATGATGCGGAAGCACTCCTCGATCTGCCATCTCCTCTGATTGATGTTTACAATAGCTTCCGCCTCATCTTCCAGGTCGGTGCAGACCGCGTAGAACCCGTCATAAGCAGCCTCTGCGGAGATCTTTTCTTCGTCCAGGGAATAATAAGTTTTTTCCGCGATCTCACCGTCGGGGGTGCATTTCTGTTCTTTGATGAAGCGTTTCGGATCCGTGGGATGGTTCTTATTAAGGGTGGAAGGATTACTGATCTTCCCTTTTGCCCTTTCCACCTGTCTCTCCCTGAGGGCCCGGAGGTAATCCCTGTATTTCAGGGAATAGGTCACGATCATCCTCTGTTCCAGACCGTTTTCTTTGAACCAGCGCTCCTTGTAAAGAACAGTATCCCTGTCGAGCTCCTCATCCAGGTCGCTGATACTGCACTTTTTCCGGGAAGGATCCCCGCGGCGGTACCATCCGTCCGGGTCCAGGCACCATTCCCTCTGGAACTGTTTAAGCTTCTTAATGGACTGGACCGTAATGAATGCCCTGCCATCCCGGCTGTTCAGGACCCGGTTGTCCAGGGAAGAGAGGCCGGAATCGGTGCAGACGATGAATTCGGATAAAGAGAAATCCTCAAAGAGCTTCTTTTCCAGGGGCGACAGTGTGACCTGTTCGTTGGTGCTGCCGGGGTTTATGCAGAAAGCAAGGGGGATCCCTTCCCCGTCCATGAAGAGTCCCATTTCCACGATGGGGTTCGGGCGGTTTTCCTTGCTGTGGCCGTACTGGCGGAGGCCGTTGTCAGGATCTTCCTGTTCGATCTCAAAGTAGAAGTTGGTGCAGTCATAGTAAATGACCCCGGTCCGGCGCTTTGAGAGGCGGAGGGAATTCTTATAGAGGGCGGACTGGATATAATCCATCTCATCCCCGAGGACGGAGAGGGCGCGGTAGACCTGGTGGAGTTCGAAGTCCGGCTGTTCGATGAACTTTCTGGAATCTTCAAAAGAACTGCGCTTCGACCCGGGGAAGAGGATGCGGGTATAGACCAGCCTTGAAAGGATGGAGGTCAGGTTGTACTCAAAGGAGTGCTTCCTTTTGATGGCGGTGCAGATCTTATCCAGGCCGAGCTGGTAGAAGACCTGCTGGAGGAACAGGTAGCCTGCATTAAAGGAGCGCTGCTCATCCGCGGGGATCGTGGCGGCCGGGGAGAAGGTGACCATGACTTTTGCCTTTTCCTCGGCCTCTTTCCTGTTGAGCTCGTCAATGTAGGCCCTGGCCCACTGCTCAGCATCTTCGACACCGTACTTTTCCCGGATCTGGGAGTCTGTCCCAAGCTTTTCGACCATCACGGTCGTATTTTTGCCATTTTTGTAGCCTGTTTTATAGACATAGTAAGAGATCGCGTTTTTAGATTTTGAGTACCCCAGTCTCATAGTCTGCCCCTCCTTGTGTTCATTATATTGTAGCACAACTTGGGACAACTTGGAATAGCAAACCTAAAATTTGACAAAAAAATATGTCAACCATGCGGGTTGACAGGCTTTTTAAAGTGATTCAGGTGTCAAAGAACCGGATTACGCATCCCCGGCTGCCTACCCCCGGGCCCTGAAGTCCTGCCAGTTTTTCTACGCTCTGGGCGGGCTGCTGTTCAGCACTGTGAACGGCATGGTGGCAGACCTGACCGGCAGCTACGCTCCGGCATACGTGTTTTACGCGCTGGCCGGCCTTGTGATGCTGGCCGTCCTGCTGCCGGATTATCCAAACCAGCAGTGAAGGAAATTCTTCGTTTCCTCTTGATTATGGCATGAGGGTTAGTATATTATTAATGCAGTGATATATTAGAATATTATGCGTGCCCAAAGAGGGGAGGTACCACTATGAAAGCAGTAAAACTGGATGAGCCGTGGATCGTTGGATGTACAGACCTTCCGATGCCGGAACCGGAGGCCGGAGAAGCACTTCTCAAAATCCACGCGGCGGGGATCTGCGGAAGCGACATCGGCGCTTTCCGCGGGACCAACGGACTGGTAAGCTACCCCAGAGTGATCGGGCACGAGCTTGCCGGAGAGATCATCTCTATCCCCGAGCATAATCCGAAGGGTCTGAAGCCGGGAGACCGGGTGGTGGTGGACCCGTATCTTTACTGCGGTCACTGCTATCCCTGCAGCATCGGCCGCACTAACTGCTGCACGGATCTGCATGTGCTGGGAGTCCATGTGGATGGCGGTATGGCGGAATATTTCTGCCATCCGGCGGACATGCTGGTCCCGGTGCCGGACGACATGACGGATATCCAGGCAGCCCTGGCGGAGCCGCTGACCATCTCTCTTCACGGGATCCACAGAGGCGGTCTGAAGGCGGGGGAGTACTGCGCCATCATCGGCGCCGGACCCATTGGTCTGGCGGCTGGCCTTGCGGCGCAGGCGTACGGTGCCCACGCCATTCTCCTGGATCTGGTGCAGGAGCGGCTGGATTTCGCAAAATCCCTCGGGATCGAATATACCATCCATTCGGGAGAAGATCACGCTGCAGCGGCGATCTCCGAGATCACAGGAGGCGACATGGCGCAGCTGGTCATGGAGTGCAGCGGTGCCAATCCTGCGATTCGCGCCGCGTTGGACTACGTGAGCCACGCGGGCAGGATCACCCTGACAGGGTGGCCGAAGAAAGAGACTTCGCTGCCCACCGACCTGATCACCAGGAAAGAGATCGATATCCGCGGAGCGCGCACGAGCGCAGGCGAGTTCGAGGAAGCGCTGGAGCTGATCCGGACCCGGAAGGTCGACATGACGAAGCTCCTGACAAAGACGGTCACACTGGAGGAGGCTCCCGAGACCATCAGGGATATCGAAAAAAATCCGGGCAATTATATGAAAGTGGTGGTCACCACGGAATGAACCGCCGCGCCGGAAGGCACGGACAGAAAAAAGGAGGACCCGGAGAATGCAGATCAAATACGCGGCGTTTACTTATGAACAGATCCTTCCGTTCCTGCTCGCTGTTCTTCTTATTTTTATACTGCCGATGATGATGCGGCGGTACGGCTGGGATTGGAGCGACCTGTTCTCCCGGCTGACCGGGGGTATCTGGAAGAAGGATCACAATGCTGCGGAGGAGGAAAAAAGGATCCGCTCCGGAGTGAAAAAGAGAGAGCCGCATCTTTCCAACGGCGGAAAACATGAGATGCTGGAAGCGCTGTCCCAGCTGATGACGTTCGCGAGGCGCCATAAGGTGGGAATCGTTTACCCCGGCACCATCCGTGTGGACGGGGAACTGACGACGCTGCTGGCATTCCTCATCATGAAGTCGGAGGTCATCGGCATCAACTGTTTTGGTTTCGCAGGTACCATCACTGCCGGAAAAGGGGAAGGCCCCTGGAACCAGCACATGAACGAGCAGGATATCTCGATCCCCAATCCGGTAGCTCTGGATAAAAAGCAGGAGAGGCTTGTGAGGAAAGTCCTGGACCGGAACGGGATGAGCGGCGTTCCCTGCCGGGTCGCCGGCGTCTTTACCAACCGGCACGCGGTGCTGGCGGTGGGTGATGGAACACCGGTCCGGACGCTTCACGATTTTCTGGCGGAGCTGAAGGAACAGGCGGCAGAGGAAAGAGAGATCCTGGACCCTGTCCAGGTATCAAAGCAGATCAGCGGACTGATCGAAAAGAAGCAGAGACAGTAACATCTGAAACTTGACGCAGAATGAGCTGTTCTAGTACAATACCAGTAATATATTACTGATAGTTCAGAAAGAGTGGCCCATGAAACTTGTTGCTGCAGAACGCGCTGCGGGATCGACTGCCAGGGATTACGCCTATACGGTGATCAGGGAGAACCTCGTCAGCCTGAATCTGGCTCCCGGGAGCATATTGAACGATGTTGAGATCGCTGAAGCACTGGGGATCAGCAGAACACCGGTACGTGAAGCGATCAACCAGCTGAAAAGTGAGTCCGAGATCATTGAGATCTATCCCCAGAGGGGGATGAAGGTCGCTCTGATCGACCTGGGTATGATCCGGGAAGTGCGCCATTTCCGGACTGTCCTTGAGATGGAAATGATCCGGATCTGCTGCCGGATGGCGGAGGAGACGGACCTGAAATGGTTTGAGGATTCGGTCGCGATGCAGCAGTTCTTCCTGGAAAGGAAGCACCCGGAGCAGACTATGCAGCTGGATAATGAATTCCATAAAAAACTGTACGATATCGCTGATTGCAGCCATATTTATCACTTTATCCGGGGGATGATGATCCACTACGACCGGGTGCGGACTCTGGAGATGGAAGACGAAAGCTACCGTGAAGCCGTGGAGGATCACGACCATATGGTACACGCCATGCGGCAGAAGGATGGAGACAGGGCAGCGGAGATCATGCGGGTGCATCTGGAGCGGGGAATCAGAAATGAAGGACGGATCCGGGCGAAACACCCGGAGTATTTTAAAACGGATACATGAATGCAAAAGGACCGGCACATCGGAAGATGGGCCGGCCCTTTCTGTTTTACCCGAAAAGGGCAGTCCCCCTCAGCTCGTCCCCTTAATTGTATGCAACATTCACAAAATGTTAATTATTTAACGAACTGAAATTCTAAAATATTGACATATTCAGTATTGACATGCGGGAAATGTATGTTATCATAAGCATAGTAATATATTAGTATATTAAAATGCAGCACGGAGTTCACATCACAAAAAGGAGAAAAGTTATGAAGAAAAGAATCGCGGCACTCGTTCTGACCACAGCTATGGCAGTTTCCCTCGCAGCCTGCGGCGGCGGATCCTCCAGCACGACTACAACAGCGGCACCGGCAGCGGCCGAGACCAAGGCAGCTGAAGCAGCAGCTCCGGCAGCTGACAGCGGAGTGGATACCAGCAAAGCTGCTTACACCATTTCCATCGGCCATATCAATGCGGAGAATGACTCCTGGCACCTGGCTTCCCTGGATTTCAAGGAGCAGGTGGAAAAGAACTCCAACGGCCAGATCAAGGTCGAGATCTATCCGAACTCCCAGCTTGGCTCCGAGGTCGACATGATCCAGTCCATCCTTCAGCAGGGCGGCTGCGACCTGACCTTCACCGGCGAGTCCATGCAGACCTATCAGCCGGACCTCGGCATGATCGGTATGCCGTACCTCATCCAGTCTGACGAGCACATGGCAGCAGTTCTGGAAGGCGAAGTCGGAAAGAAGCTGGAAGGCCTGATGGAAGAGAGCGGCATGAAGGTCCTCGGCTACTTCACCAGAGGTCCCCGTTACATCACCTCCAACAGAGAGATCCACAGCATTGCGGACTGCAACAACCTGATCATCAGAACTCCCCAGTCCCCGATGACTGTCGCTGCATTCTCCGCGATCGGCGCAAAGCCCACTCCCATGGCGCTGTCTGAGGTCTTCACCTCCCTGCAGTCCGGCACCATCGAAGCTCAGGAGAACCCGCTTGCCATGATCCAGAACCAGTCCTTCTACGAGGTCCAGAAGTACCTTGTTAAGACAGCACATCTTCGCGCATGGGTCTACATCGCGATGGGCAAGGCACAGTTCGACGCTCTGCCGGCAGATCTTCAGCAGGTCGTCCTTGACGCAGGAAAGCACGCTCAGGATTTCGAGCACGAGCTGTTCCTCAAGAACGAGACCGAGTTCGAAAACAAGCTTAAGGAAGAAGGAATGACCTTCATCGATGTCGATCAGAAGGAGTTTGCTGACGCTATGATCGCCGGTGTGCTTCCGATCCTGACCGACAGCCAGAAGGCTCTGTACGAGGAGATCGAGGCTGCGAACCCGAACAAGTAATCAGATGGGCAATAAAAAGCGGCCGGTGGTACCGGCCGCTTTTTTAAGACAGCAGAGTGACTTTTATAAGGAGAGAGTATGAAAAACGAAAGCGGTTTTGACAAGCTGGTCAAGTGCTACACAGAAGTGCTGACTGCGATCGGCAGTGTCTTTTATCTGGCGTTCTGTTTCTGCGTCATCGTCCAGATCTTCAGCAGAAACTTCCTTCCTTCCGCTCCGTCCTGGACCGAGGAGCTGGCGCGCTACACCTTCATCTATATGGTAGCTTTCGGCTGCGGCGTCGCGATCCTGAAAGATGAATTTGTGTGTGTCGAATTCCTGAAGGATTTTCTTGAGGCGAAGGGGCTTCACAAAGTGAACAAGGTGATCCGGATCGCCTGCACTGCTGCGATGCTTCTGATCAGCGTATTTATCCTGACTCAGGCTGAGCCTACATTTGTATTCATCAAGTTCCGCATGGTCTCCACGGCGATGCAGATCCCGATGCAGTACATTTATTTCTCCCAGATCCTTCTGTTCACTTTCCTCTGCATCAGCCTGGTATTCCGTCTGATCCAGATGTTCCGCGACTTCAACAAGGAGGTGGCATAAATGGTACCGGTACTCTTTATTTCCTTTGTGGTATGCCTGGCTGTCGGCGTCCCGGTCGCTTTTTCTCTGGGTATTGCTTCCTGCCTTTATTTCATCGGTGCGGGAATGCCGGTGTCCACCTTTGCCCAGAAGTTTTTCGCGGGAATGGATTCTTTCACGCTCCTCTGCATTCCGGGTTTCACCTTCGCCGGAAACCTGATGAACCAGGGCGGCATCTCTGACAAGCTGCTGGACTTCGCGGATACCTGCATCGGCCATCTGCGCGGCGGTCTTGCCTACGCGAACGTCCTTGCATCCATGGTCTTCGCGGGTATTTCCGGAACCGCTCTGGCGGATACGGTCTCCCTGGGCGGCATTGAGATCCCCATGATGGTGAACCAGGGCTACGACGTGCCCTTCTCTGTGGCAGTCACTGCTTCCTCTTCCTGCATGGGCCCCATCATTCCGCCTTCTGTCCCGATGATCATCGCGGCTACCATGACCGGACTGTCGGTCTCCAAGATGTTCATGGCAGGCATTATCCCCGGTCTTCTGATGGGCGGCGGCATGTGCTTTGTCTGCTGGTACCAGGCAAAGAAGCACAATTATCCTTTCCGTGAGAAGCGCGCCACGATGAAAGAGATGATCCAGTCCGGAAAGGAAGCCTTCTGGGCCATCCTCATGACCTTCATCATCCTCTTCGGCATCATGGGCGGCGTGATGACTCCCACGGAGGCATCCATCGTCTGTATCGTCTACGGTACCATCGTCAGCTTCCTGATCTACCGCAAGCTGAACCTGAAGAGCTTCTACGGCTGCCTTCGCCAGACGCTTTCCAGCGCCGCGGCCATCATGGGCCTGGTCGCTTTCGCAAACGTCTTCGCCTACATCATGACAAAAGAGCGCATCCCGTCCATGATCGCGGACTCCATGCTGAGCCTCACCACCAACAAGTACATCATCCTGCTGCTGATCAACCTTTTCCTGATCTTTGTAGGAATGTTCATGGAGACCATTGCCGCGCTCCTGATCCTGTTCCCGGTGCTGCTGCAGGTGGCAACCCAGGTCGGTGTGGATCCGGTCCAGTTCGGCCTGATCGTGGTCATGAACCTGGTCCTTGGACTCTGCACGCCGCCGGTTGGTGTGTGTCTCTTTGCCGCAACGGCCATCGGCGGGAACAAGCTCTCCGAAAACGTGAAGGCAATGGTGCCCTTCATGATCTCGAACTTCACGGTCCTTGCCCTGGTCACCTATGTCCCGGCGATTTCTGTCGGCGTGGCGAACGCGATCATGGGAGGCTGAGTTTACTGAGATATGACACTGGTTTTTGAGCCGCGCAGAAAAGGAGAAAACGCGCGGGATTATGCGTACGCTGTTCTGAGAGAAAACATCGCGAACCTGAACCTGGAACCGGGCTGCACGCTGAACGATGTGACGATCGCCGCCCAGCTTGGTATAAGCCGCACTCCCGTCCGCGAGGCTCTGAATCAGCTGAAGGGCGAATCAGAGATCATCGAAGTCTATCCTCAGCGCTGCATCAAAGTGGCGCTGATCGATACGGAGATCATACAGGAGGTGCGTCTGATGCGCCTTCTGATCGAAAAGGATATTCTCCGGCGCTGCTGCGATATAGCGACGGAAAAGGATGTCCTGTGGATGGAAGAGAATGTGGCTCTGCAGCGCTTTCATTACGGAAGAAGAGATATGGAGAAAGCGCTGGAAAAGGACAACGAGCTTCACAGGTATTTTTACAGCATGACCGGATGTGATTACATCTACCGGAGCACCAGAGGACCGATGATCCATTACGACAGAGTAAGAGTGCTTGAGACGTTTTATGATTCCTTTCTGGATTCCATCGATGACCACGAAGAGATCATCGATGCGATCCGGGAAAAGGACCCGGAGCAGGCGGAAAAGCTGATCACTCTGCATCTCGGAAGATGGGTGTCCAATGAACAGAAGCTGCGGATAGCGTATCCGCAGTATTTCAGAAAAGAGGAGACGGAAAATGAAGGCAGTGAGAGTAATGAAGCCGGGAGACCTCCGCGTCGTTGACGAGGAAAAGCCGGTACTGGACAAAGAAAACAATGTAATGATCCGGATGACGGCAGCCGGCATCTGCGGTTCCGACGGCGGGATCTATCACGGCACTAATGCCGCGGCCACCTATCCCAGGATCATCGGTCACGAGAACGTGGGCGTGGTCGAGTCGATCGGCGAGGGCGTGACCCGGGTCAAGGTCGGTGACCGCGTTATCGTGGACCAGGTGAATGCCTGCGGAAAATGCTGGGCGTGCCGCCATGGCCGTCCGAATGTCTGCGGTAATCTGAAGGTCCGCGGCGTGCATATCGACGGCGGCTACCGCCAGTGGATGGCAGTGCCGGAGGACAAGTGCTATCTGCTGCCGGAAGGCATCTCCGATGTGGACGCCATCATGATCGAGCCCACCACCATCGCGGTACAGAGCTGCTCCAGGGCAGAGCTCACGGCGGAGGATGACCTCATGATCATCGGCGCGGGAGCGCTGGGGACCAGCATCCTCCGCATCGCAAGACTGTATCATCCCCACAAGCTGATCATGGTCGATATCGACGACGAAAAGCTGGATGACTGCCTGAAGAACGGCGCGACGGACGTGATCAACAGCAAGAAGGAAGACGTGGTCGAGAAGGCGAAGGAACTGACCGGCGGCTACGGCCCCACCGTCACCATTGACGCAGCCTGCTTCCACGGAAGCCTGCTGACTGCCTGCAAGGCCACCGGCAACGCGGGACGCGTCATCACCATGGGCTTCTCTGTGGCGCAGGACGAGATCAACCAGTTCGTCATCACCTCCAAGGAGCTGGATGTGCGCGGCTCCAGACTCCAGAACCGCAGATTCGGAGAGGTCATCAAGCTGATCGAAGAAGGCAAAGTGGATCTGACCGGCGCGGTCTCCCATACCTTCAAGCTGACGGACGCCCAGAAGGCCTTTGACTTTGTGGATTCCCACGACCCGTCTATCCGGAAGGTAGCTTTTACCTTTGATTTCTGAAAGGAGATATCATTATGAAGATGACATTCCGCTGGTACGGAAAAAACAGTGATTCCGTCAGCCTGAAGCAGATCCGCCAGATCCCGGGAATGACCGGCCTGATGGGCTTCCTTGATTACAAGGCGGCCGGAGAGGTCTGGACTCCCGAGGAGATCGAAGACTACATGAAGGATGTCCGCGAAGCGGGCCTGGAGTGCGAGGTCATTGAGTCCGTGAACGTCCACGAGGATATCAAGATGGGTCTGCCCACCAGGGATAAATATATCGATGCCTACATCGAGACCATCCGGAACCTGGCAAAAGTCGGCGTCAAGGTCATCATCTACAACTTTATGCCGGTCCTCGACTGGCTCCGCACTGACCTTGCCCGGGAGATCCCGGAGGACGGCTCCAACTCCCTGTACTATGACGACGCTGAGCTGCAGGGCCTGACCCCCATCCAGCTGGTGAAGAACACCCTGGACAACGCCCAGGGATTCTCTCTTCCGGGCTGGGAGCCGGAGCGCCTTGCCGAGCTGGAAGCGACCCTGAAGCGCTACGCTGAGATCGACGAGGACAAACTGGCGGAGAATTACAAGTACTTCCTGGACGCGGTCATCCCGGTCTGCGAGGAAGTGGGCGTCAGGATGGCCTGCCATCCGGACGATCCGGCGTGGCCCATCTTCGGCCTTCCGCGTCTTGCCCACGACCAGGCGGGCTTTGACCGCATCGTGAAGCTGCACGACAGCCCCGCGACCGCTATCTGCCTCTGCACCGGTTCCCTGGGCTCCAACCCGGAGAACGACATCCCCTCCATCATCCGCCACTTCGGTGAGATGGACCGCATCG
>ODAI010042094.1_pt1 | contig 10900 bp, 13 predicted proteins | sample 1539321 | NCBI WGS metagenome assembly ODAI01 (sample SAMN02144231, study PRJEB22623) | gut metagenome | biome: sheep rumen | host: Ovis aries | place: New Zealand | reverse complement strand
CGAGAAACCCACCCTGCCCCACATCCGCCGCGACATGATTGACCTCTACGGCATTCCCACCTCGCAAATCATGAACATCAAGGGCGGACAGGGATTCACGCTGCCCGACGGCACCACCGTTCCCCACGAACAGCTGGTAACCGCCCCCGACAAGCCGCGCAGCTATGCCTACTGCTCTGACACGAAGTATATGCCGCGACTGCATGAACGGCTGAAGGGGGTTGACACCCTCTACCACGAGAGCACCTACGCCGACGACAAGCTACAGAGCGCCGAAAACTACTACCACTCCACCGCCCGCCAGGCCGCCACCGTGGCACGCGACGCACAGGTGGGAAAACTGCTGCTGGGGCACTACAGCGCACGCTACGCCGACGAGCACATACTGCTCAATGAGGCCCAGCAAGTGTTCCAAAACAGCTTCCTGACCAATGAAATGGACGTTTTCGACGTCTGAACAGCAGATTTTTGCCTTTTTATTTGGCCGAACCGATTTTTTTTCCTATTTTTGCGGTGTAATTACAAAACAATGCATGCATGAATAGGAAAAAGTTTCTTATATTGTCGGTAGTAGCTATGCTGGCTTTTGCCATGCCATCGACGGCCATGAACATGGTCATGGAGATGGGTGTGGCCGAGCAGGCCGACGAACCGGCCCCCACCATCAGCGTCGACGCCAACGTCGTCAGCGTCAACGGGGCCAGTGGCATGACGCTCGAGGTAGTTTCGCTCACGGGACGGGCCGTCGCTACTTATAAGATTGAAGGTCCCGCCCAGCGTATTGAACTTAATCTGCCTAAAGGGTGCTACATCTTGAAAGTTGGCAAGGTAGTGCGAAAAGTCACCGTTCGCTGATTATCATCAGCAGCATTTTCCTTGCAATGAACATCTCCGCATGCAAGCAAAGCAGCGTGGAGAGTGCTTTTGACGAGGCTGCTCTGCACCTGGAGCAGCTCTATGAGCAACATCGTCTGGATGCCGTGCAGCATCTCGACATCATCATCAACGATTCCAAAGACTCTCTGTATGCCGACCGCATGGCCCGCCGCTATTATAACGAGGGCGGACTGTGGCGGTGGATGGGCTCGCCGGAGCAGATAGCGCTCTGCGACGCCCTCGACAGCGTGATGCACAGCCAGATAGGGGCCATGGGCTTTAAGGAAGAGGTATTTCGGTTGCCCAGCATCGACCAGCGGCTGCCACTGATGCACCAGCCTGACTCAGTGCCCAACCTGGCCCAGACGATGGCACAACTGGAAGCCGACCTCACACAGGCCTATCTGCGCTACGTCGTGGGGCAGCGTTTCGGCTTCACTACGCCCCGCAAGCTCTTCGGCAAGAGCGAGTATGACATCGAGATTGACCAGGCCGACAGCGCCTTCATTGACCTTGCCATGAAACAGCTGAAGGACAAAGACACGATGCTCGCATTCCTGGCCGAGGCAGAACAGCAGGACAGTGCCTACCAGAGACTGAAGCGACAGCTGGCCATTGACAGCACTCCCGATGCCCGCAACCTGACGCTCTGCAACATGGAGCGGCTGCGCTGGCGCGACAAGAAGCACGCCAAGGAAGCCAGCCGCCACATCTTCGTGAACATCGCGTCGCAGCAGGTGTGGGCCATAGGGCCTGACAGCGTCATCAACATGCGTGTCTGCTACGGCAAGCCCGACACGAAGACGCCCCTACTGTCGAGCGAGATCACCCGCATAGAAGTGAACCCCGAATGGGGCATTCCGCAGAGCATCATCCGCAACGAGGTGAGCGGACACGCCGGCGATTCGGCCTACTTCGCACGCCGCAACTACTATGTCGTGGGCAGCGGTGGCCAAAGGGTGAACCCCGCACGCCTGTCGAGTGCCGACCTGCGCAGCGGGCGGTATGCCGTCAGACAACGTAGCGGCAGGGGCAACTCGCTGGGGCGCATCATCTTCCGATTCCCCAACAAGTTCTCTGTCTACCTACACGACACTTCGTCGCCCGGAGCTTTCAAGAACGAACGCAGAGCCGTATCACATGGCTGTGTGCGCCTGCAAAGGCCGTTCGACATCGCAGAGTTCGTCTTGCCCGATGCCGATGCATGGACGCTGGACAAGATTCGCCTGTCGATGGACCTGCAGCCGAGAACCGAGCAGGGAAAGAAATACAAGCGTGAGCACAGCGGAGCCATCCGCCTCGTCAACAATCTCCCGCTGGAAACGAAGGTGCCCGTACTCATTGACTACTATACGTACTACCCCAACCCGAGCACCGGAAAGCTTGAGAAATGGAGCGACATCTACGGATACGACAAGATTGTGCTGAAAGCCATTAAGCCTTTCATTCACTGACCAGTCTAAAAAATCATTCCAGACATGGAAACCTATGACGACCAGCAGCTAATCAACTTGCTCCGGAACCCAGCCACCCTGCGCAAAGGGTTCGAAAGCATGGTGCGACAGTACAGCGAACAGCTCTACTGGCAGGGGCGGCGCATCGTCATCACCCACGAAGATGCCGATGACGTGGTGCAGAACGCACTGCTGAAAGCGTGGAACTCTATTGGTACCTTTAAAGGTGACTCGAAGGTGTTCACATGGCTATCGCGTATTGCCATCAATGAGGCGCTGGACTTCACACGGCGACAGAAGAACCACCCCACCGTCAGCACCGACGACAGCGAGCTGCGACTGTCCAGCAGGCTCATGGCTGATGACTACTTCGACGGCGACGAGACGGAAGCGCAGCTGCAGGAGGCCATCGCCAGCCTGCCCGACGTGCAACGCACCGTCTTCCAGCTGCGCTACTACGACGAGAAGAAATACAGCGAGATAAGCCGCATCCTCGGAACATCGGAAGGAGGCCTGAAAGCATCCTATCACATCGCAGTGAAAAAAATTACAGATTTTTTCCATCGACACGATTAAACCTTCATAATCCATATACGTCAATTACACAGAAAGGAAAACAACTATGATGAACGAAGAAGAATATCTGAACAGCAAGATGGGAAAGAAGAACCCATTTACCGTTCCTGAAGGCTATTTCGACAAGCTGACGGAGCAGGTGATGGCAAAGATTCCCGCCGAAGCGGAACAGGTGAAGCCTGCCCGCACCGTGCAACTGCGCCCGTGGTTCTATGCTGCGGCTGCCTGCGTCTGCGTCGCAGTGTTTACCGCAGCCCTGCTCTTCAGCGGCAGAAGCGAAAACAACGTCGGACTGCAGCAAATGGCCAGCATGGAACAGGAGAACACGAACTACTACAGTGACACCTACATTGACGAGGAGGCAGATTATGCTATGGTTGACAACCAGGAGATATACGCCTACCTGCTGGCCAACATGTAGGAAATACACCGAAGAAACTGACTAACTACTTAATTCGACGAGCTAATGAAGAAGTTTAGTTTTATCCTGCTGATGACCGTGCTTGCAGCCAGCATGAGTGCACAAGATAGGCGTCACCAGCAATCCGCCGAGCAGCGTTTCTCGCCCGAGAGGTTTGAAGCGCAGCTACAGGAATACATCACGAAAGAAGCTAATCTGACACAGCAGGAAGCTGCCAAGTTCTTCCCTGTCTACAAAGAAATGCAGGAGAAGCAACGCATTCAGTTTGACCGTCAGCGTGAGCAAAGCAAAATTAAGCCCACCGACGAGCAAGGTTGCATGAAAGCCATCAAGGAAAGCGATGAGATAGACCTTGAGCTGAAGCGCATCCAGCAGAACTACCACTGCCGTTTTCTGGAGCTGATGCCCGCCTCAAAGGTCTACGACATCCTGAAGGCCGAGCAGAACTTCTACCGCCACATGATGAAGAACTGGGGACGTGGTCCTCAAAACTGGGGACGAGGCTTCGGACAGGGTTTCGGACAGGGCCAGCAGAACTGGCCACGGATGCCCCAAGGTTTCGGACAAGGCCAGCACAGACAAGGCCCCCCGGGGAATAATAATCAACGCTGAACAGGAGTGAGCAGCTTTTCGTCGCGCTTCAGCAGCGACGAGCGCTCCGTTACCTGCTGCAAATGACGCCAGGCAGAGCTATAGGTATCAACTATAGTTTCTGCCTGATTTTCGTTCAGGCTGTAGGTACGCCTGACAAGGACGACGTAGCGAGAACTATCTATGGGCTCCTCCACCTTTGACAGAGACATGCCAACGGTCAGCACGTCGCTCATGCGCAGCGAGAGACTGTCTGCCGACAATGCCGTCATCTCGCTGCTGCCTTCCATCAGATTGGTCACTTCTGCCTTCATGTGGGCTTCCATGAAATCTATCATATCCAGACGATTGTTCTTGGAGAGATAGGGCAACAGCGAGTCAGGCATAGCCTTGAACACATCAGCCATCGGCGGGACGTCCTGAGCCAGCAACGGCAACGAGGAGCATATCAGCAGAACACTTACGAAAAATCTATTCATAATTGCAGGGTAAAATCATAATTCATCGGCAGGGGTTTTCCAATGCTTGTCGCAATCACAGAAGCACCCTGCCGGTCGGCCTCTTCATTCAGCAGGCTGGCCATCGCCTGGGCATTGCGGTCGTCGAGGTGACTGATGGGTTCATCGGCCAGCAGGAGGTCGAAAGGCTGCACCAATGCACGGATAAGCGCCACCCGCTGTTGCTGACCAAACGACATTCGCCCAATCTTTTCCATCATCTTATCGGCAATACCCAACCGTTCAAACCAAGCCTCCACTTGCTTTCGGCTGACATGATTGGTCAGGCGGTTCTTGATGTCTACATTCTCATAGGCCGTCAATTCGGGAAAGAGACGCAGCTCCTGAAACACACATGCCACCTGGTTTCTACGCAACTGGCTCCAGTCTGAAATATGGAATTGGCGCACGTCCTTTCCGTCGATGAGGATATTCCCACTATAGTCATGGCGATAGCCCAGAATATAGCTGCAAAAAGTGCTCTTTCCCTTTCCGCTGTCAGCTTCAATCAGATAGTGACGGCCACGTTCGAAACAGACCGATTTCTTCCAGATGTCAGAGGCAACGACAGTCGTTTCGAAGACCTGCGGCAAAACGTTCCTTAGCTCAATCTTATTCATAGCTGCGAAAGTTGCATCATCATCACTGCTGCCAGTCCTGCGGTCTCGGTGCGAAGGCGGCTTTGCCCCAAATCAACAGAGGCGAATCCGGCCTCCACGGCACGGTGCACCTCATCGATGGAGAAATCGCCTTCGGGTCCTACCAGCACCAGCACTTCCTTCCCGTCGAGCTGGACGGCATTAAGTTCTTCATACAAATTCTTTCTGGGAATCTCCTCGTAACAGTGCGCTATATAGCGTAACCCTTCTGTATGTTTATGGAGGAAAGTATCGAATTTCAACATCTCGTTCACCACAGGCTTCCATGCCTTGCGGCTCTGCTTCACGGCAGCGATGACAATCTTTTCCAGCCTTGGCGTTTTCACGACACGCCGCTCTGAGAACTGACAATCGAGCAGCGACAACTCGTCGAAACCTATTTCCGTAGCCTTCTCTGCGAGCCACTCGATGCGTTCCATCATCTTCGTCGGAGCAATCGCCAAGTGCAGATGTCCCTTCCACGGCCGTTTCTGCTCCAGGGCTTCCTCAATGCGATACTCACAATGCTTCCCTGTTGCAAGAGTCACAGAAGCGCGATAGAAGAAGCCCTCACCATCGAGGAGGACAATGGCATCGCCAGCTTGCAGACGGAGCACACGCACTGCATGAACCGCTTCCTCTTCGGGCAGTTCATGTTGTTCTGCAGCATGAGGCACATAAAAGTAACGTTCTTCTTTCATTCCCGTCGGCGTTTTATTTCATCACGCAATTTCGAGGCCAGCTCATAGTTCTCGTCCTCCACCGCAGACTTCAGTGCCAACTTCAGTCGTGCCGTGTCCATCGTATTGATGGGAATCGACACACCAGAAGCATGCTCATCGAACGGTACGCTCTGCCGTTCCATCAGGCGGTCTTCAATATAGAGGGGCACCTTTGAGATAAGGCTCAGCAAAATAGCGTCGCTGATCCTTATCCTCTGGCTCTCACCACTCTGCGTGTCCATCAGCATCACTTGGTACTGCCCATCGTAGATGCCGACTATCATCATCTCATAAGTAGACGGAAGCAGCTTGACCAAGACCTCCGGCAACAGCGTCCGGCACACCTCACGCTTGCCGTTCAGCCGCATCATCATCTGCTTCGTCATGTCATGGTCGCACACCATCGACAGCGTCCGTCGCTGTTCCAAATCAGTGAGCAGCACTACAGACAATTCATCTGTGCCGACAATCTGCCGTATGTTTTCAAATCTCAGCAGTGTGCGTTTCATGTTCTCTATTTCTTTTCGGGTTTGAACACCAGCGCAAAGGCTACGCCCACGGCGAGTGCAAATGCTGCGAAGATGAACCAGCAAGCCTGCCAGTTGCCCAGCAGATAGCCGTTGTCCCACTGGCAATAGTGGTTCACAATCTCGCCAGCAATCAGCGTTCCCACAGTAGCACCGATTCCGTTAGTCATCATCATGAACAAGCCCTGTGCCGACGCCTTCACCGACGACTCGCATTCCTGGTCTACGAAGATGCCGCCCGACACATTGAAGAAGTCGAAGGCCACTCCGTAGACGATGCACGACAGCACGAAGAGCAGCACGCCCGGCATGGAGGGATTGCCCACGCCGAAGAAGCCAAAGCGGAACACCCATGCGAACATCGACATGAGCATCACCACCTTGATGCCATAACGTTTCAGGAAGAACGGAATCAACAGGATGCACAGGGCCTCGCTAATCTGAGACAAGGAGGTGAGCAGCGTAGCATTATTGGCGGCAAAGGTATCGGCAAAGGCTGCATCACCCTTAAAGCTCGTGATGAAAGGACCGGCATAGCCGTTGGTCACCTGCAGGCACATGCCCAGCAATGCCGAGAAGATAAAGAACAGCGCCATCTTCTTGCGCTTGAACAGCTTGAAGGCGTTCAGACCCAGCATCTCGGCCAGCGAGGCAGCCTTCTCGCTCTTGTTCAACCTGCATTCCGGCAACGTGAAGCAATAGGCGCAGAGCACGAAGCTGAGGAAGCCCGACACGAAGAACTGCATATACGTGTACTGGAACTTATGCGGATTGTCTGCCAGCGTGAACGAGAAGCCTCCATCGTCCCACACTGCGCAATTGACGAACCACATCGTAGCGATGAATCCCACCGTTCCGAGCACGCGAATGGGCGGGAAGTCCTTCACCGTGTCCAGCCCATTATCCTTCAGAATGGTAAAGGCCGTAGTATTTGCCAGCGCTATGGTAGGCATGAAGAACGCCACGCTAAGCGTGTACATGGCAATGAAAGCCGACTTATTGGGCAGTTCATTCCCGAAGCCTGCCGACATGCCCATCCACCAGCAGCAGAGCATGGCAGCCCCGGCCACCAGATGGCAGAGTCCGAGCAGGCGCTGCGGCTGAATGTACTTGTCGGCCACGATGCCCATCAGCGTAGGCATGAAGATGGACACGATGCCCTGAATGGCATAGAACCAGGAAATCTCGCTACCCAGACCAGCCACGCCCAGGTAGTTTCCCATACACGTAAGATAAGCTCCCCAGACAGCGAACTCCAGGAAGTTCATCACAGACAGACGTACTTTCAAATTCATATCTTCAGATGTTTTTAGTTAATCAGTACATTATTATAATATGCGCGCAAGCATCCTTCACTGTCTCGGCGCAACACCACCTCTCCTGGCATCCACTCGGTGCAGGGCAATTCCTGAGTCAGGGCGTAGCACTTCACCACCACTCCTGAGTGAATCTCCACCACCGATAGAGTCCTTCGGGAGTTGTCCTCCAATACTATCTCGTGCGAGGCTATCCGTCGGTTCATAATCAGCAGGTTTTGTATGGAAACGAATCAGTTGCACATTGTTCAGGAACAGCAGTCGCGTGGTCGTCGTTTTCTCGCTTCCGCCGTCTAAGTAGAAGAAGCCTTTAATCGCCTTTATGGTGCGCGTTGTGTCCTCGTTCAGCCTGAGCTGGTTCACGCCCGACGTTGAGAAGTGCTGGTTGCTGCTCACCACGGTGTCACCATAGTCAACAGCCATATAGGCGATGCCTGTTTTCGCTCCCGACTGATACATGTAGTCGCTCACGTACATCAGCATCAGGCGGTCGCCCTTTCTGAAAGTGGAGTCACCTTCGATATTGAACTCCCAGCGATTGTACGGAGGTGCTGGCAACAGCAAGGCCACAGGCCTGTCCTGCCAGATGTTGGCCGTGTCACCCGTAGCGCTGTAAGAGGCATACTTTCCAATCTCTCCTTCCGAGGCGCCCAGCACGAGCGCCTGCTCGTCGAGGCGGTCGCTCACCCGCTCGAACACGGCATCGAAGCGGTCGGCACGCGTATAGTAGTAGACCAGCGACGAGTCGAACAACTCCTGGGTCACGCCATGCTTCTTCAGCACGGCCTCCAGGTAGAGGGCAGTCCGGTATTCCCGCTCGCTATAGGGCACGCTCCCCTGTTGCGCAAGCGCCTTGGCCATATAGTAGTCCACCAGTATATCCTCCATATCGTCGGGCTGGATATACTGCTTCGGCGTGCCTGGCACACATGCTGCCACGAATGCCAGCAGGCCAGCCACTATCATCGCGCGGGCTTTATTCACGTTTCAGCGATATCTTTGTCAGTTCCTTTCTATAGAAGAGTAGCAGCGCCACCACCCCCACGGAGATGCTTGAATCAGCGAAGTTGAACACCGGGCTGAAGAAGATGAACTCCTCGCCACCGCAGAAGGGCATCCACGAGGGCCATGTGGTCTGAATGATGGGGAAGTAGAACATGTCCACCACCCTGCCAAAGAGGAACGGCGCATAGCCGTTGCCCAGTCCTACCCACTGGCTGACGTGACTGGGCGTAGAGGCATCGAAGCCCAGCCCGTAGAACATGCAGTCGATGAGGTTGCCTGCCGCACCGGCGAGCACCATCGAGAGGCAGGCGATGTAGCCCCAGCGGGCTTTTTTGCCGGCCTCAAGCCAGATGTAGTAGCTGAGGAAGCAGATGGCCACCACGCGGAACAGCGACAGCGCCAGTTTCGAGCCTATCTGCATGCCCCATGCCATGCCGTTGTTCTCAATGAAGGTAATGTAGAACCAGTCGGTCACCCGGATGCTTTCGTGCAGTTCCATGCCGGTCTTCACCCAGATTTTGATGAGCTGGTCAATGAGCAGGATGGCGACAACGATTACTGCCGCCATCCATCCTCTTGTCAAGAAATGCTGCTGTTTCACTTCCGTTTCTTCTCCAGTTCTTTCGACTCCACACTCAGCGTGGCGTGCGGCACGGCACGCAGCCGCTCAGCGGGAATCAGTTTTCCGGTAATGCGGTCGATGCCGTAGGTCTTGTTATCAATGCGCACGAGTGCAGCCTTCAGCCCCTGGATGAACTTCTGCTGTCTGGAAGCGAACTTCATGAGGTCTTCCTTCGACTGCGCCTCGCTGCCCTCCTCCAATGCCTTGTAGGTTGGCGACGTGTCGTCCACGTCGTTCGAGTCGCGGTTCGTCAGCGTGTCCATCATCTGGTCGTAGTCACGCTTGGCCAGGGCCAGTTTGTCGAGAATAATCTGACGGAACTCCTCGAGTTCCTCATCAGTGTAACGTGTTTTCTCTGCCATAATCAATCTAGCTTTTAGTTATCTGGATGTTTAGTGTATAGTCGTCGAGCGTCACCTCCTGACCGTCATTGGCTTCCACGCGGATGTCGTCGGCCAGCACCTGCGACTTGATGTAGTCGCCGAAGGCGGCAACGGCCTTCTCCACCTCGTCGCGTGGCGAGATGCTCACGCCGATGCGGTCGGTGATGGCCAGTCCGCTGTCCTTGCGCAGGTTCTGGATGCGGTTCACCAGCTCGCGTGCCAGGCCTTCCTGTCGCAGCTCGTCGGTGAGTTCTATCTCCAGTGCCACGGTCAGCGAGCCTTCGTTGGCCACGAGCCATCCGGGCATGTCCTCGCTGATGATGTCCACGTCGGCAGCCTCCACGGTCAGCTCCTGTCCTTCCACGCTGATGCCGATGGTGCCATTGGCCTCCAGCTGGGCAATCTGCTCCTGGCTGAGGGCATCCACGGCTGCGGCCACGCTCTTCATGAGCTTGCCGAACTTCTTGCCCATCACGCGGAAGTTGCACTTCACCTTCTTCACCAGGAGTCCCTGTCCTTCCACGAACTTCAGTTCCTTCACGTTCTCCTCGTTCAGCACCAGGTTGCGCACCTGCTCAATGGCCTCGCGCTGGGCGTCGTCCACGGCAGGAATCATGAGGCACTGCAGGGGCTGCTTCACCTTGATGTTCACCTTGCGGCGCAGGGCGAGCACCATCGACGTAATCTTCTGTGCCATCTCCATGCGCATCTCCAGCTGAGCGTCGAAGGCAGCCTCGTCGGCCACGGGGAAGTCGTCCAGATGCACGCTGTCCTTCTGGCCGCCCAGGTCACGATAGAGCTGGTCGGCATAGAAGGGGGCGAAGGGTGCGAGCAGCTTGGCCACCGTCATCAGGCAGGTGTAGAGGGTGTCGAAGGCCGAGCGCTTGTCGGCATCCATCTCCTTGCCCCAGAAGCGCTTGCGGTTCAGGCGGACATACCAGTTGGAGAGGTCGTCGTTGACGAAGGTGTCAATCAGTCGGCCAGCGCGTGTGGGGTCGAAGTTGTCCATCTCCTCGGTCACCCGCTTCACGAGGGTGTTCAGGCAGGAGAGAATCCAGCGGTCGATCTCGGGGCGGTCGGTGGGTCGCGACAGAGTCGCAACAGACGGTGAATAGTCGTCGACGTTGGCGTAGAGGGCGAAGAAGGAGTAGGTGTTGTAGAGGGTGCCGAAGAACTTGCGGCGCACCTCAGCGACGCCCTCGGGGTCGAACTTCAGGTTGTCCCAGGGCTCCGAGTTGGTCATCATGTAGAAGCGCACGGCGTCGGAGCCGT
>ODAI013359002.1_pt1 | contig 10901 bp, 12 predicted proteins | sample 1539321 | NCBI WGS metagenome assembly ODAI01 (sample SAMN02144231, study PRJEB22623) | gut metagenome | biome: sheep rumen | host: Ovis aries | place: New Zealand | reverse complement strand
TTCTGTACAAATGATAAAGGTTCAATGAGTTCATTTAAAGAATTGCTTGATGAGAACAATATAAAAAATGAATATAGTAAATACTTTTCAAGCGAGGATTGGTAAATAATCGTATAACAAAGGTTCGTAGCCGACAAACCGGTCAAGCCGCGTGCGGTTTAATTTTTAGTTATGTGGACGCCCGCACTGGGGCGCAGTGCTAAAAAATTACAAGATTAAGATATTCCTGTACCAATGGATGAGAGAAACTTTATCTGTTTCATTGTTCTATTTCTAGTAATTCTACGATGAAACTAATTTCTAAAAAATATGGTATAATGTTGAATAGGGGAGTTGATTATATGAATAAAAAAATCGGTATGATAGGATCAGTCATTAATGTCATAACAGTATTGTTATTTGCAATTTTTTTGCCAGCTGATTTTAAATTTGGATATTTTTTTGTATGCATATTATTGTCATTAAGTTTTATAATGATGATTGCTGGATTAGAAAATGAATGTACAGAAGATAATAAAGTAGCTGGTAAAATTGCACTTATACTTGCTGGTGTTTATTCAACATTAATTATGATTGTATATTTTACTCAATGCACAAGTGTATTAAATGATAATTTAAGTAAAGAAGCATTAAAGGTACTTGATTATAGTAATATGGGATTAATGTTTAATTTAGATTTACTTGGTTATGCTATTATGGCATTATCAACATTCTTTATTGGGTTAACATTAAATGTTAAAAGTAAGAAGGATAAAGTATTAAAATATTTATTATTAATACATGGTATATTTTTTATAAGCTGTTTAATTATGCCAATGACAGGTGTGTTTGCTAATAGCAGCGGTTCTAATTCAATGGGTGGAGTAATTGCTCTAGAGATATGGTGTTTATATTTCTTACCAATAGGAATATTATCATATTTTCATTTTAAAAATAATAAATAGTCGTTCGGAAGATTAAGATATTAATACTATAAGGCAGGTGTAAAAATCTGTTTTTTTAAGGAAATTATATTAGGTTGATGGCGCACTGCGCCACTTATTGTAATAAGGTAAATCTTCCGGCAGTTTTTCTCTAATGTCATTCGTCGAATGACAAGAATAAAATCTAAGGAGGATTTTATGAAAAAACGCTCAATACCGTTATCATTTTTTCTAACGGTAATCACTTTTGGCATCTATGGAATTGTATGGTGGTTCAAAGTAACTGAAGAAACCATTCAGGAGTTGAAATATGAATCCATTGATAGTGCTCCATTAATGTCTATGACGTTTGGAATTATACTACATCAATCACGAATTAACAGATTAACTGTAGAATAGAAGGAATAAATCCAGTCAAGTCAAGCTTGACTGGATTTTTACGGCGGGGCAAGCCCGCCTTTTTTATTTGACAACATGTATCAATTATGGTACATTATTAATATGGAAATCGAAAAGAAACTGCAAGTAGAATTTTTCAAAACAGAACAAAAGAATGAGCCTGTAAGAGATTTCCTGAAGGCATTGTCACCAGAAGATAAAAAATCTGTTGGTGCTGATATTATGGCTGTTGAGATGTTGTGGCCGATAGGTTACCCGACTGTCAGAAAGCTTGATGCTGATTTATGGGAAGTCAGGTCTAGTATTTCTGACAAAAGAATCTGTCGTGTATTGTTTACGGTCAGTGGAAAAAGAATGATATTGCTTCATGCTTTTATAAAAAAGACGCAGAAAACTCCAAAAGATGATACGGAGTTAGGAAAGAAAAGAAAGTCACTGGTTTTAGGAGGTCAAAAATGAATAAAGCTTATGTAGGAAGTTCTTTTGATGATTTTCTCGAAGAAGAAGGTATTGCTGACGAAGTAAAAAATGAGGCAATCAAACGCTTAATTTCATATAATTTGCTCGAGGAAATGCAGAAGCAGAATATAAACAAAACTGAGATGGCAAAAAAAATGTCCACTTCTCGTGCGGCTTTGGATAGACTTTTAAATCCATACAATGATTCTGTAACCCTTGCAACATTGACTAAAGCGGCCAATGTTCTTGGTAAAAAATTGGTTTTGAAGTTGCAATAAACAAAACCTAACATGGTTTTCAAAACCAATAAAAACTTTGTCACAAAAGTTGCTCTCCGTGCCTTTGCGCCACCGCAACTTTTGCGCCAATTTTGCCTTCGGCAAAACCTCTTTTGCGGTTTAAAACGCTAGTTATGCGGACACCCGCACTGGGGCGCTTGGAGATAGGAAATAATTTTGAATACATATACGGAAAAAAGCAATTCAGGCGGATCAAGACAAATTTTCAGGTGCCCATTATTTTTCCTCCATACACTCATATATGATACGGACATCGCAGCAGGAATCACGGAATCTGGAATCCTCCTCCACAAGGTCCAGTATCCTTTTGTCCTCAACAAGAAGCTTCCAAGCCCTGTACGTTGCTTCAAGAAAATCACTGTTCAACCGGAAGGCTCCGCACACCAGAGGACACCTGTACGGAAGCACGTCAGTATGCAGGATAAGACACAACTTTCCTTCACGGGAAAGATATGGGGCCGACGGAAAAGTCCTGCACTGAATGGGACGCAGGCTTCTTCTGCATAACGAAGGTCCTTTGCATTTCACAAAGAAAACTTTGCCAGACCAGGAAGCCGGGAAACCGCATTCCGCAGCATCATCCTCCGACCAGCTGAGCCAGTCATCCTCCGCATCATGAACCGACTCCTCCCCCGGAAGAAGATACATGCCAAGAGGTCCGTCGTCTATCCCTTCAGCCTCTGCCTGCAGATAATAGTTCTCATTGCGGATGTCTTCAGGATAATTCCCGTCATCACGACAACAAGCTGCTGAACACAGTTTTCCGCAGTCTCCGTCTATGGGAGATACCGAATCAAGCATTTTGTAAATCCGCCTGTAATCGTCACAGTTCAATTCCTTATTTCCAAAGACCATCTGTCCCCCTTTTTTATTCGTGCGGAGGGTTCAATACCCCGACGCTCTGCGTCGAAATAAAGGGTATTGAATCCGACTGCAATACCTTATGAGAACACCATACCTCGACGCTCTGCGTCGAGTGTTGGTGATTTTGCAGTGTTCTGTTCCCTCATGGCAGATTGTACATCAGTCATAACAACTAACGTTCGTTTGTTTTGTTCTGCCACCATCTTCGCCCTGTTGAGCACCGATTCTATCTTTGCGCAACTGTAACCATTGAACAATTTTGCAAGATTTTCCGGAGTACAGTCTTTATCCATATCCATTCCGCTTGAATACATCCGCACCAAATTGACGCGGGCATTTTCATCAGGATAGGGAACAGATACTCGTGAATCAAATCTCCCGGGGCGTATCAAAGCATCATCCAATGCCGATATGCTGTTTGTCGCTGCAAGCACAAGGACTCCGGAAGTAGGCTCGAATCCGTCAAGTTCGTTAAGCAGGGCCGTCACAATCCTTGTGTTTTCGGTTTCAATGGCAGACCCCGAATAATTCCGTCTCGTCCCTATGCCGTCGAATTCATCAATGAACACAATGCACGGAGCTTTTCTTCTTGCCTTTTTAAACAAAAGCTTCACTTTCATAGGACCTATAGCCATAAACATGCTCTCAAAATCCGTGGCCTTCGCAGGAATGAAAGACACATCCGCCTCCCCTGCCAGGGCCTTCGCAAAAAGGGTCTTCCCGTTTCCGGGTGCCCCCTCAAGAAGAATTCCCTTCGGCATGCGTATTCCCCTTTTCGCATATTCAGCCGGATGACGCATGATTTCCATCACCTGCTTCATGTCATGCTTCAGACTGTCCATTCCGACCACATCGTCAAAAGTCACTCCTGTTTTTCTGACCGCTTTGAAAGTGTTCGGACTGATGAACTTCCTGAACACAATGAATATCGCACCGAAGAATATCACATAGAAGAAAATATCCATTATCATGGAGAAAATCTCCGTGCCGTCTCTTTCCACGGTCACCGAAACATTGTTTTTTAAAAGAAATTCCTTCAACAAGGGGCTCTCAGGATTTTCCGTATAGAACATCCCTTCCACACCTTTTTTCGTGTATTCCAGTCTGTCTCCGGTGACTGTCACCTTGTCAACAGAGCCCTCCTCAACCTGTTCATAGAAAGAACCGTAACTTTCCTCTGTACCCTTTTGGCTGAAAAATCTGTCACCTAAAAATATATAAAAAACCAGCCCCAATGCCATGGCAGCACAAACAATCGAAATGATTTTTCTGTTTTTTCCTGTTCTCATATCTTCCTTTTTCATTTTTCCTGTTGACCTCCGCACAATCCATCTTGACCGAAACCGTGCACTTACCTATACTGTGATTATGATTTATTTTGACATGGACGGTGTCCTTGCCCGTTACGACATAAATGGATACCTCGGAGAAACTCCTCCCTTCAAACAGACCGGATCCCACTATTTTGCAGGCCTTGAAGCAGATCCCGTTGCCATGGAAATGTTCAAAACCCTTTACAAGGAAATCCCGGGAAGCGTAATGGTCCTCACTTCCGTTTCCATTGAACGTGAAATCCGCACGGAGCAGACCATGGACAAAATCCTGTGGCTTTTGAAGCAGTTCCCCGATTTCGATTTCGGAGCGCACTTCCTGTCCACATCCACGGAAAAACGCAACATCATCTCCAATATACGCGGAATGTCCCTCAACAAGAAGGACATACTCATCGACGACTGGAACGCAAACCTCTATGCCTGGACCGCGAACGGAGGAACCGCCATAAAATATCTGAACGGAATAAATTCAGAACAATCCTGGCCCGGAACAGTCCTGTACAGCAATGAAGGAGCAGGCAGCTGTCTGAATCATTTCCGCACTCTCTGGTACAGCCTCAACTCTTCTTTCTGAGCATCTTTCCGAATCAGCCAAGTGCAACGTCGAGAATCATCATCAGAATGAACCCCGCTGCAAATCCTATGGTCGCAAGATTGGAATGCTCGCCTTCACTTGCCTCGGGAATCAGTTCCTCAACCACAACGTAAAGCATGGCACCGGCCGCAAATGAAAGCAGGTACGGAAGGAAGGGTACAATCTGAGCCGTAAGAAGTATAGTAATCAAAGCTGCAATCGGTTCAACAATGCCGCTCAACATTCCGTAGAAAAATGATTTCAACCTGCCGTTTCCGTTTCCGGCAAGAGGCATCGAGATGATTGCTCCCTCAGGGAAATTCTGAATCGCAATACCAATTGAAAGTGCAAATGCCGCGGCAAGAGTAATCCCGGATCCTTCCGCAAGGATAGCGGCAAACACGACTCCAACAGCCATTCCCTCCGGAATATTGTGAAGAGTGACGGCAAGACAGAGCATCGTCGTTTCCTTCAATTTTGCTCTGAGACCTTCGGGTTTGTCGGAATGTACATGAAGATGGGGAATCACTGTATCGAGTACAAGCAGAAAGGCCATGCCAAGGGCAATTCCGACTGCCGCAGGCACAAACGCAAATTTTCCCAGATTCTCAGACTGATCGATTGCAGGAATAATCAGCGACCAAACTCCTGCAGCCACCATGACTCCTGAGGCAAATCCAAGAAGAACCTTCTGAACCCTCGGATTCAACTCCTTCTTCATGAAAAAGACGCATGCAGCTCCGAGTGTCGTTCCCAAAAAAGGAATCATCAAACCGTAAAATGTATTCATATTCTGAATATAACACAACGTTTTATGTTCTTCAAGGCAATCTCAGAAGGCTTTGAACCCGCTCCTACCTTACCCGGAGTGGAACTGCCTTAAAAAGCCCTTTTTTCTAACGCAGCGATTTTTTTTGGATTTTCTCTTGACATCTATATCGAGTCGTGATATATTACATTCAGATTCGATATATCAAAGTACGATACATTGTATACCGATACATCACACTGCGAGACAAAAGGCAACCGTCAATACAGTTTCCTTTTTTCCCGCACCCTTTTATCTTTCCGAGCTTTAAACTCAAACAGGAGGTTTTTATCTGATGGATTCAAAATTGAAGCGTGTGTACGTGCCGATGACGGAGACCGGATTTTACATTCTATTCTGCCTCCGGGAAGAAATGCACGGATACAGCATAACACAGAAAGTCCGTGAACTCACCGGTGGAGATGTCGCAATTGGCCCCGGCACAATGTACGGAACACTTTCAAAAATGGAAAAAGACGGTTTGATAGAGTTTATCCGCGAGGAGGAAAAACGGAAACTCTACAAAATCACAGATGCAGGCCGTGAAGTCCTTGACCTTGAAATGAAAAGAATCAGGCGGCTTTACAAAAACATAACTGAAAACAACTAAATCATTCGGAGGAAGACTATGAAAGACTCAAAAACGATGTTCAGATTTTTTACGCTCTTTGAATTTGAAGAGGAACAGGCATTTCTGGAAGAACAGCACAGGAAAGGATGGAAAGCAGCAGGATTCCACCTCCCGGGGTTTTACTCATTCAAAAAATGCGGGGGAGCGGAATACACCTACCGCATTGATTTCACGGATGAAAAAGTCTGCAATCAGAATGAATACAGAAAGCTTTTCGATGACAACGGCTGGGAGTTTTTGTGGACGGCAAACGGATTTTCAATCTTCAGAAAGGAAGGCAAATCCGAAAACGAAGACAATGAAATCTTTACCGACAATGAATCCAAAATCAATATGCTGGAAAAAATTCAGAAACGCAGGCTTCTTCCGCTTGCCGTAATTTTCCTCTGCATAGTGATTCCGAATTTTCTCAATTCATTTTCAGGACACTTCGGCTCAGACGGTTTTGGAATTTCGCTTTCCGTACTTTGTGCAGTTATTTTTGCATTTTACATCTGGGTGTTTGCAAAGTCGTTTTTCAAAATCCGCGCTCTTAAAAACAAATTCTCAAAGTGATGCACAAAAAAAAGGTATGACACCAAAAAAGGCGGCATACCTTTTTACAGCGAAGTTTTTTCAACCCGCTCTATCTTATAATTATTTCCTCCCGCTCCGCACCAACGGAAACATACTTTATCTTACAGCCGATTGCCTTTTCGATGTAAAGCACATAGTCTTTTGCCTCCTTTGGCAGATCATCGAATTTACGCACTTTAGAAATATCGCATTTCCAGCCGGGAAAATATTCAATCACTGGCTTGCAGTTCTTCAACGTGACCGGAAACGGGAATCTGTCGATTTTCCTGCCGTCAAGCTCATACTGCGTGCAGACAGGAATCCTGTCCATTCCGCTCAACACGTCAAGTTTTGTGAGAGCAATGTCCGTCGCGTCCTGAACTTCCACACCGTAGCGTGTTGCGACAATATCAAGAGGACCCACACGGCGGGGACGTCCTGTTTTTGCTCCGTACTCATTTCCTGCCCTGCGGAGTTTCTCTGCTTCATCACCGAACATCTCGCACACGAAGGGTCCTTCACCGACACAGGTCGAGTATGCCTTCACCACTCCAATCACATCGGTAATCTTTGCGGAAGGAAGACCTGAACCGATTGGTGCATAGGCAGCCGTCGTATTTGAAGAAGTCGTGTACGGGTAAATTCCATAATCCAAATCCCTGAGTGAACCAAGCTGGGCTTCGAAAAGAATGTTCTTTTTGTTTTCCTTCGCCTGTTTCAAGAAAAGCCCTGTATCGCAAATGAACGGCTTGATTTTTTCACAGGCATTATTGATCCATTCATCAAGCTTTGCTTCCGTGTAGGGTTCAGCTCCGTAGACTTTTGTGAGCGTAAGATTCTTCCATTCCATAATGTCAAGAAGATGGGCCTTCAATTCATCGGGATAAAACAGCTCACCTGCAAGGATTGTCTTCTTCTGGTATTTGTCAGAGTAAAAAGGCGCTATGCCCTGTTTCGTCGAACCGTATTTTTTGTCCGCAAGACGCTGTTCCTCAAGACAGTCAAGGTCGCGGTGCCAAGGAACAAGAACAGAAGCACGGTCGCTTATCTTCAGATTCTCAGGAGTTATGCTGACACCCTTGCTCACTACATCCTGTATCTCCGCATAAAGATTTTCCGGATCAAGGGCCACACCGTTGCCAAGAACATTGACAACTCCTCCTCTGAAAATTCCTGACGGCAGAAGATGAAGTGCAAACTTTCCCTTTTCGTTGATTACAGTGTGACCGGCATTTCCGCCTCCCTGAAATCTGACAACAACATCATAATCTTCCGTCAAAAGATCCACCATGCGACCCTTACCTTCGTCGCCCCAGTTAATTCCTACTATAGCACTGCATTTCATTTGAACAACTCCAGAAATAACTGTACTTCCTTTACGATGCTTTGTCAATTGCAGAATCCGCCTGAATTCCAAAAGCCTTCCGGCTGCACCCCGCAAAAAAAAGCATCTCCCGTAAGCCCGTTGCCCACAGGAGATGCCCTTTCATCAGCGCTTAAACTGATTCCTATTCCACCAGACAGTTGTCGGATTTCAGGGTGGTTATCGCCTTTCCGTCGGCCACAAGTTTCACGCCTGCAACCTGAGCCGCTTTTCCCGCAATGCGGATTTCCACTTTGCAGAAGCGGTCGATATCAATTTTGGCTGGTTTTTCTGCGGCGGGGTCGCTTCCCTCAAGGACAACCGGTGTTCCAGGGGCTGCCCAAGGTGCTGTCAAAAGCTCAACCTTTTCCTTTCCGTCTTCCATATAATCGGCGGCAAGAAGCATTCCATGGCTTTCAACTCCGCGCATTTTACGAGGTGCGAGGTTTGCCGCAATGATGACGTGCTGTCCCAAAAGCTCCTCCGGCTGAAGGTAGGGACGCAGACCGCTCTGGATGATTCTCTCGGTTCCGCTTCCGTCGTCAAGATGCTCTATGTAAAGTTTTTCTCCCTGAGGATTGTTCTCCACACTGATGATTTTTGCAACTTTCAGTTCAATGTATTTGTTGAAATGCTCAGTCTGGTTTTCGGCAAGCTTTGGTCCCTCATCTTTTTTTTCGCTCTTCGGGCTCTCTTTCCTGGGCTCATTTTTTGGAGAATCATTCTGAGGAACGGATGCATGATCCTTTGTTTCATTCGCCATCAGGAACTCAAGGTCAAGCTCTCCCGCCGCACAGGGCACTCCCACCTGCCAGTTTTCAAGCACCTGCGGATGGATTTCTCCGAAGATACCGACCTGCTTTCCCTTCACGATGATTCCAGCCTGACGACCAGGAATGAAGCGGGGGTCTTCGGTCTCCTTCACCTCGTATTTGTGATCAAGATAATAGAGAAGAGTGCTGACTTCGCTTGCGAGATTGTTGAAGTTCGCATTGTTCGCGGAGACAAGGAATCCCAGACTCTGGATTGTGCGTGTTCCAGTCTGCTTTTCAGTCGGGTCGATGTAAGCTATTTTTCCGACCTCGAAAGTCTTATGAGGGTAAACTGCATTTCCGCTCTGAGCCTCCGCCTCAAAAAGACTTGCAATAATGGACGGCCGGATGAACTGGTAGTTCTCGCTCATCGGGTTTGCAATCTCGATGACATTCTTTCCGTCTATGCCCATATTGTCGATATAGGTTTTCTTTGAGCCGAGGTAGTTGAATATCATCTCCTGATATCCCATTCCAGCCATGATTTCCTTAACCTTACGGCTGTAAGTCGTAATGGGAAGAAGACGTCCAACAGTAAAATCATTCGGAGCGGCGGGATCAAAGAAGTCCAGATCCATTCCGATCATAACGTCCTCAATCACGTCAACTTCATGCAGGAAGTCGTTGCGGTAAGGAGCGGGCTTGACAGTGAACACAACCTCATCACCTTTGTCTGAAACGGTTACAGAATTGCCCATTTTCTCAAGAGCCTTCTGTACCTGTTCTTTTGTCAGCTGTACTCCTAATTTCTTATTAATAGCTGAAAGTCTGGCATCTGTTGTTGACTGAAAATAATACGGTGTCACCACATCCTGTCCGAATCCCGTGTCGTAAGCGTGATGAATCTTCACCGGAAGAATCTTGTATCCCGCATCGAAGAAGTCGCAGGCCACGATGTTCGCGCTGAGCATGAGGCTTTCCATATCATCACCGGTAAGTTCCACGAGCAAATCGGAATCTCCGACCTCGACCGCACCAAGATCTGCTGAATTGATAATCGGTGCCATTGAAAGAACCTCGCGGTTGTCGTCCACGAGAAGCGGATATTTCTTGAAGTCCTTCAAAATCCATCCGTATTCCTTTCCCTTCGGATGAGTCGCGACAATCTCGCGCAAGGTCTGTTTTTCATTGCACTGGAGAGGAACAAATCTCGTGGTGTCAGGATCTGCTGCAGTCTGGTGAACCGGCCACTTGATCTGTGACTGGCGGTAGACTCCCATGGAAATCGTCTTTCTCTTGCGTCCAAAGTTCCAGCAGAGTTTTTCCTGGGTCTGGATAATGTCCTTGAGCATCGGTTCGTCAATCGGCTTGCCGCTGATGACAAATGCCACAAGATAAGGACGGATAGTTTTCAGTTCAGGGTCAACGTCAATCACGCGTTCCGCGGAGTCCTTGAGATTTCCCTCAGTAGAAAGGAAAGAACTGTAGTCTGAATGAGCGGCACCATCATACTCGCGCAAGCACCGTGCAATTCCACCTGTTGACCACAGGTCTGGACGGTTGGTGTCATTCAATTCTATTTTGATTACACGGTCGTTCTCCGGCTGCGACATATCGGGCTTTTCGTCAAGCTCGGCCTTGGCATGGGTCAGTTTCTTTTCGAAAAAATCGTCCATGTCATATTTTTTTCCCACCAGATTAAAAAAAAGCTTTTCGTTAACTTCTACCTTTGGCATGATGTCCTCTTACAGAATTCTTTCTATTATATGTAGGACATTGTACAGAAAAATCAGGGCGTTGTCTATGCCTGTATTCAACTACCAGGGCTTCAGCATGAAACAAAATGCAAAGAGTTCAAAATGAGTCAGCGGGTCCCAGCTACGGAAAAAATCAAGGAATCCTCCCTGAAGGGTCCCTCTTGCAGCGGCAGTATTAACCGG
>ODAI012027873.1_pt1 | contig 10901 bp, 10 predicted proteins | sample 1539321 | NCBI WGS metagenome assembly ODAI01 (sample SAMN02144231, study PRJEB22623) | gut metagenome | biome: sheep rumen | host: Ovis aries | place: New Zealand | reverse complement strand
CAGGCCCCTATTGGCGCAATTCCGCTGCAAAAAAGTGACGATTATTATGAGGAACTTGATCGTATTCCGTCGAAGGAAGAACGGTTGTACTTCCTTACAGCAGACACCGCCAAGGAACGTAAGTATATACTCCATTTGGTGGGACAATGGCTCCGAGATGATCAGGAGGCGGCACTTGAAAATAGTAAGTTGAAAGAGTTGTATCCGGCTCTGTCGGCATATCTGGAAGATGATTATCCAGACGAGGAGCTTAATGACTATTTCAGAAGATACAAGACATATAAATTGTCGAACACACTCCCAGTGGATCAGGAAATTCATTTCTCAGGTGTGGAATGCGATACGTATGATTTCAGATATCCGGTTTTATGTGAAAAGGCGGATAATGATGCTTTTATACTGTGGGTTGATGCCCTTGGAATAGAGTGGATGCCATTATTAAAATGGGCAGTACGTAAAAGATGTATTGGAAAAATAGATTCAGCAATGGTCACTCAGGCAAAGCTTCCGTCTGAGACTTGTTACAACGAACAGTGGAAAAACATAACGAATCCTTATGAAAAATATGATCGATTGGACAAGCTTGCCCATAAAGGTGTGATAGATGATAAGGATTATTATGCATGTGTAGAGGATCAAATTCAGTTCATTATTGAAATTGCAGTAAAAGTGGATAAGCTGCTGAAACAATATCATCGCGTTTTGATAACTGGTGATCATGGTACAAGCCGTCTTGCAGCAAGATATTTCCATAAAATACAAGGGCTTACTGCTCCTCTTGGAAGCGAAGTGGGAAGTCATGGACGATTCTGTAAAGTTGGTTCTCAGGCACAGGCTATGAACACTCAAAAAGTGTCATATGATAGTGATGGTAATCGCTATTTTGTATTCGCTAATTATGATCATTACACAAAGCCTGGCTTTGCAGCAGGTGTGGATGATGATATACCAATTTATGGTGAAATACATGGTGGTGCTAGTCCGGAAGAGATGTTAGTTCCGGTTTTGACTGTTGACAGTCGATATGAGATACCGCTGACTGCAAAGTGGAATATGACCGGTAATACTGTGAAAATATCTAATAAGCGGGCAAAGTGCCGTATACTTTTTTCAAAGCCTGTTTCATCGATTCAGGCGAAGATGGGAGAAAAGGAAGGGGAGTGCTCTTCAATCTCAATTCCATCTAAAGAGTGGACGATTACATTTAGTGGCATGAAGCTTGATAAGATTACAGAATATAATATTTCTGTTATAGCTGATGGAGTAATAGTAAATACCGAACCAGTGAAGATTAAACCAGCACTTGGAGGCGGAGATCCGTTTTGAGGAAGACAAAAAAATGCATTGACTGTGGGAAGACGATTACAAAGGATGAGGTGGCACTTTCAAGAAAGCTAATTGATCCTGATACGGAAGAATTATATTGTCTTTCCTGCATGTCTGATAATTTTGGTTGCACAGTGGATGATTTAAAGGTAAAGATTCAGGAATTTAAGGAACAGGGATGCACGTTATTCCTGTAATGGAGGCTCTTAAATATGCTTGAAGATAAAGTACGTGATATATTTGCAGATATGGTTGTTCTTAAGGACCCACAGAGAAGTGAGTACTTCTCAAATCTGAGTATTCCTTCTTATATGAGAGACTGGATTGTGATGAAGTTCTCTGATGAAGAAGGAACAATAGACTACGACAGTATACGCAGGTATATAAAACGCTATATTCCCGGAAGGGAAGATTTTGAACAGTATAAATTCCAAATGGTCAACGGCGAAATTGTTCAGTTTCTGGCACGTGTCAGAGTTACTGTTGATGTTAAGTCAGGTAAGACAATGTTCGAACTACCTGATTTTGGTGGTTCGCGCGGTGGTGCAAGTGGCGTTGTGTCTCCGGATGTTGCGGAAGAATGGAAGGATACACTTTTGCGCGAAAGCGAGAATTGGGGAATCATCAGTTTGATGTGGACGATGGAAGGGACTGCTTCCAGACCGAAAGGTGTTATAAGCATGATAGGTTATAAACCTTTCTGTCCTTATGAAATTGATCTTGATTTTTATAGAGAGGCTCGTAGGAATTTTGATATCCATGAATGGATAGATGTTATCATAAGTGCCGTTGATTATAATCCGGATGGTTATATTAATAAAGATGGTGAAGTGAGCGAAGAAATGAAACTCACTTTTTTACGTAGGCTTCTTCCATTTATTGAAAAAAGAGTAAACCTAATAGAACTAGCACCGAAGGGAACTGGAAAGAGTTACGTATTTGAAAAAATTAGTAAGCGAGGATGGCTTATCAGTGGCGGCACAGTTTCGCGTGCATCCCTAATATATGACAACGCGAAGAAGACTGGCGGGCTGTTAACGAGATTTGACTATGTGGGTTTTGATGAAGTACAGTCCATAACATTTGAACAACCCGGACAAATTCAACAGGCTTTAAAGCATTATATGGAGTTTGGCGAAATAAAGGGCTTTGATGCGGCTTTAACAGCAGATGCCGGTGTTATTGTTCTGGGTAATATTAATGCTGAGAGATTTGACATTAATAAGAATATGGTAGAGCACATCAGTGATGTATTTGGAGAATCTGCTACATTAGATCGTTTTCATGGATTTATACCCGGATGGAATATTCCGCGTATGACAACTGGCATGATTGCACATGGATGGGCTATAAATACAGAGTACTTTGCGGAAGTTCTTCATGAGATGAGATCTGATTTGAGTTATGCGGCTATAGTGGATCAGCTAATAGAGTATCCGTCAAATGCTGATAAGCGACATATGACTGCTATTAAAAGGCTTTGTACAGCTCTGTTAAAACTACTGTTTCCACATGTTCAATCTCCGGATGATATAACAGCTGAAGAATTTGAAAAGTATTGTTTACGACCAGCTATCGAGATGCGTGGCGTGATATATAAACAATTATGTATCATTGATCATAAAGAATATGGAGTACCGTCGAAACGCATACCTGAAGTGACCTGTAAGATATAATGATAACCATTTTATATGATCGTAGTGCAATAAAAAATGAACAGCTAAAAGCTGATATCTTAAGAGACTTATATGACACGAAGGCGGGGCATGCCAAAAGATGTGAAAACCGCGCTCTTAAAGGAAGGAGATATCTGACATGATTTATGCTGATCATGCTGCAACCACAAAGCTATCTGAAACTGCATTTCAAGCTATGCTTCCATGGTTAATAGAAGAGTATGGTAATCCTTCACAGCCATACTCTTTTTCCCGTAAACCCAAAAAGGCGGTCTCGGATGCCAGAGAGATAATTGCATCTTGCATCCATGCTGATCCGGAAGAAATATATTTCACTTCGGGTGGAACCGAGAGCGACAATTGGGCCATTAAAGGAGTTGCATTAGGGCGATGCGAAAATGGTAAGCTTCTCACATCTGCTTTTGAGCACCATGCTGTACTGAGAGCATGTCAATCTATCCAGCACTGTGGCTGGACGGTCGATTATGTGTATCCGAACGCTAATGGTATCATAACGCCGGATGCTTTACATAGTAAGCTTACAGATAACACTATATTGGTTTCTGTTATGCTGGCAAATAATGAGTTAGGGACTATTCAGCCTATTCAGCCCCTTTCGGAAATAGTGCGCCCAAAAGGCGCATTATTTCATACTGACGCAGTTCAGGCGGTAGGGCATATTCCTATTGATGTAAATGAGTTAGGCGTAGATATGCTTTCCGCTTCTGCACACAAGTTTAATGGTCCAAGAGGTGTGGGTTTTCTTTATATCCGTAAAGGTACACAGATTGCACCATTTGAAAATGGTGGTGGTCAGGAATTTGGGATGAGAGCCGGAACTGAGAATGTTGCTGGGATTGTAGGAATGGCAGCGGCTTTGCAAGAAAGTATTTCTGCGCTTGAGAAGAATCAGAGGTGTTTAAAAGACTTAGAAAAGCGTCTTCTGGATAGGTTGCATGGGATAGACTTCATACATCACTGTGCTGCTCAGGAACATCTGCCAGGCTTACTTAGTCTCTCATTTCCGGGGTATGAAGGCGAGGCGATACTACATAGGATGGATTTAATGGGCGTTTGTATATCTACTGGATCTGCGTGTGATAGTAAGAGAACAGTGATATCGCATGTCTTGCAGGCAATTAATCTATCGGAAGAGGATGCGAGGGGAACGATACGTGTTTCTCTTGGGATTGATAATACTGAAAAAGATGTGGATTTTATTGCGGATGCTTTAGTAAGAATTATAAGCCCTAAGAGACATTAATAGCCGTGTGGCAATTATGGATTATTTGAATAATGAAGTTTTCAATGCTATTTGTTGAAGACTTAAGTATGAACATAGACGCGGATGATTTGAAATTGATTTCAAATCAATAAACCTATATAAACTTTTCTGGAGGTTAATTGCATGCGGATTTTGATGCTTGGAAACAGCTTTACGTATTCAAATGACATGCCTAACGTGTTGACAAAACTCTTAGCAGCAGAAGTTGTTCAACACACTCAAGGCAATGCTACGTTGGCAGACCAACTTAATACCAAATTAAAATTGGGAGAGAGTACAATAGCATCACTTGGAACTGAATCTTGGGACTATGTAGTTCTACAGGAGTTGAGCAGCCTTCCGGTTACTTCGAAGGATGCTTTTTTAAGCAACGTTGAGATTCTTTGCGAAGAAATCCGAGATACTGGAGCTGTACCTGTTTTATTTGCCACTTGGGCTTACAAAGAAGGGAACGAAAAATATGAGGAACTCGGAATTTCTTATGAAGAGATGGCGAGTTTGTTGCATTATGCATATCTGGAAGCTGCTGAGCAGAACCACGCTTTGATTGCAGACGTAGGGCAGAAGTTCTACGAGTTAGCCGGTGAACGGGAATTGTTTGCAGAGGATGGAATCCATCCGAATGAAGATGGGTCACGTCTTGCTGCAGAAATAATTGCGAATGTCATTCAGAAGGATTGGAATTCCAGAAGGCCATCGGCAAATATTGCTATGCCGACGCTCAAGAAGACTGATTTGCGCCTTCGTATTCTCTACATGTTGAGAATCCTTCAGAAGCATACGGACGCAGAGCATACATTGACGACCAATCAGATTCGCAACCTTATGGAAGAAGAATATGGCATAACGATGCATCGGACAACAGTGGCCGGTGACATTGAGGCGTTAAGGCAAGCCGGGTTTGAGATTATTGGGCACCGTTATCGGCAGAACAGGTATTATCTGGAGAGTCGGACATTTGAGATGGCGGAACTGAAAATACTAATAGATGCAGTGGAGTCATCAAGATTTATTACTGAAAGAAAGAGCCAGCGACTTGTTAAGAAGTTGATGTCTCTGACAAATGAAGCAAATGCTTCGAAACTAAAACGGAATGTATATACTTCCGGTCGTGTTCGATCTGGCAATGAAAAAGGGTATTATATAGTTGACGCAATCAATACGGCAATCAATGAGGGAATGAGGATTTCATTTTATTATACGGATTACGATGGAAAGAAAAACCAGATACTTCGCAATGATGGGAATGCCTATATCGTTAGTCCGTTCCTGTTGATATGGAATGGAGACTTCTATTATCTTGTTGGCTATGACCATATAAAGGAAGAGACGCGGACATATCGTGTTGATAGAATCCTTAAACAGCCGGACATTTTGAAGGAAGAAGCGATGCCTCTCCCTGACGGATTCGATGTTGCCAGGTATTCTAAAGAGGTATTCCGGATGTTCGAAAAGCAGGAACCAAAGGAAGTCACGTTAATGTATACCGGTGATGTGGTGAAGGGAGTTATTGACCAGTTCGGAATGGGAATAGATGTGTGGCAAATTGATGATGAGCATTTCAGGACAAAGGTTAAGGTCTGTACATCACCGACTTTCTACGGATGGGTGTTCCAGTGGGGAGGAAAGGTGAGGATAGAGGGACCGAAGGAGATTTTAGAAGAATATTGCTCAATGGTACGAAAGACGATAGATGTGCAAGAGAAAATGGATTGATATATGTATGAGAGTTGTTTCGGGAACAACAAATGATCTTAGAATCATATCTATGATTATTCAGTTGTTTGATTACGGTGAGTAATCGGAAAGTGATTTGCTATTGACTGTTCTTACATTTTATCATGAAGGCTGAAAAGACATATTACAGGAGTTCTACAAAAGAATATGGGGATGTCTAACATGGATAGGTAAGAAAAGATCGAAGTATAGGGCGCACAGAAATGGAGACTGATCTTCAGGCCTGGATTGCGTACTTTTCTTTTGAAATTTTAAAAGCATTGTCAGTCATGAAGCAGTAGTGGGGTAATTGAATGGAAATAATAAGTTCATATACAGATATTAGCAAATATCATACAGATGAATATAAAGAAGTCTCTGAAGGCGTTTTTCTTTACAAGGGACAGTATGTAACTGCGTTTTCTTTTCGACAGGAACCAGAATTAGGAGAAGGGAATAACGCATCAGAAATAAGTCAGTATCCGTTAGAAGATATACTAGACCGTTTTTCAGTATATGTGTCCGATTTTTTTAGCGAGAAAAATATTTCTTCTTCACAGATATGTTATTTGGAATTTACGGGTTGTTCATTAAAAGATGTAAGTGCACTTAGAAGCATTATTGGAAAGCATGTTTATAACCGAGAGATAGATGAGAAAGGTCAGAAATATATAGAATTGGTTATCGAATAATGTAAGGGTGAGAAGAGATGAAGGTAAGGAAGCCTAAGGGCATAGCAGTACTGTTGATTGTTGCAATTATTAGTCAGCTTCTTGTTGGTTGCACAGGAAAGAGCAATTCTCCACCGATTCTATTGAATATTGTATCTGAAAATGTTTTTCAAGAGGACTATGTTGATGAAACATTCGTTTCGGAAGAGAAACTAAGAGAATCATATATCATAGAAAACCTCATATATGAGGATGAAATTTATGAATATAAGATTTCTGAATACATAATCAGTGAAGCATATACTATAGAAGTAATTGTAGGAGAAGAAACGCAAGAAGATATACTTGCACAGTTGCCTGAGGAAATTGAAGACTATGATATTAATTGGCCAAAGATAATAGGTAAATTTGCTGTTGGTACGTCAATAATAATTGCAGTTGGTATAGTTAACCACGTGAGTATAGGCTCGACCTATTTTGTATTCGCTACGCCTGTTTCCGTTGCGGCAGAAGCATTAGTAGGCGGTGCTATACGGGTTACGTTGACAGAAGTAATGCAATGCCTGAAAAACGGGAAAATGCCTAAAAAAGGTGTTGCGAAATACGCCATTGAAGGATTTGCTGACGGGTTTATGTGGGGAGCGATTAATGCTGTCAGGAAAATTGCATTGGAAAACTTTAAACGACTAAAGCACTTTAAACTAGCGACAGGAGGAAAGGCTAGTATTAAGCCGGATGGCAGAGTTTTTGATGAATCCGGACAGCTGATTGGTCAAGCATATTATGATAGAGACGGGATATGGTATTTGCTAGGTGAAAATACTTTACAGGTATTTAATAAATCTGGTAAAGCAATAACTGATAAGGTATTACTATCGAAGTTAAAATCACTTCCTCACAATACTTCATTAAGACTTGGAACTGCTCAAGATGCTTTGATTTGTCATACGGATGATAAAGGAATAATATTCCGCATCGGTGATGAGCTTATTCCCAATCATCGATACACTATAAAAGGTTATAATTATTCTACAGATAATCTGGGACGCATATCCAAGGTAGCATTTGATGAATTAAGACTTAAGCCAGAAGGACGCAAAAGGCTTAGTATTCTTGACAATATTAGACTAATTGGAAAGGGGTTTGAGAAGATATCAGATAATAGAGGGCATTTGATTGCGGATTCGTTCGATGGGGATAATACAATGGCAAATATTGTTCTTATGGATAGCAAGGTTAATCTAGGAACAGTTAAGAAAATAGAAGATACGTGGAGAATGTGTTTGGAAAATGAAGGTCATGTTCAAGGAAGTATAGAACTATCATATATAGGAGAGTCCTTTAGACCTAACGGATTTGTTTATATGTACGATATGGGGAACGGGTCTCCGGTGATTGTTACCATTTCAAATTTATCCTAATAACACAAACAAACAGCAGGGAGGTGGATTATGATGACAAAACGTGTAATAAGCATTTTCACGATATGCTTAATTTCCTGTTTGATTCTTTTCAGCGGATGTGGAAAAAAAGGCAATGTAAGCGAAACAACGGATGAGTCAACGCAGGAAGAAACAACAACATCTTCAGATGGAAAGAAAGAAGAAAAAAGCTATTTTAGTATGCAAACGAGTATCGCGTACTCTTCTGGCGATACCAAAAATTGGACATATGGCAATCAGCGGAAAGAATTTCCAACCAATAGCTCATGCTATGCAAGAATCGGCACTACTGCCATTACGACAAGCCGTTTGGGTAAAGGCAATGGTGATAAAATTGAGGTGACATATCGTTTTACTGGAACTGAAAACTGTCCGGTGGAAGTATCAGACGGAAAAGCAAAGAAAGTGGACACGGGTAATCCGGATGTGATGGAGTTTATTCATACCGTTGTTGCAGCAAAGGAAAAGAAGGCGAAGGAAGATATTATGATATTTCGGTATTCACCGGATTCAACTGCTCAGAAAGTTGAGCTGGATGTGATTTATGATGACCAAGTGGCTGAAAAATATGATTTGCATAATACAGTATATTTTGAAAAAGGATTGGATACTGAGAATGGGACACACTGAGGAGGGGAAAATGATTAACGTACTTAGAAAGAGTATTTTTTTGATTGCGGTAGCATGCTTTTTTTCTGGTTGTAGCAATAAGGCATTAGATGAAGCAAAAGTTGCAGTTGATTCTTATAATACAGAGGTGGAATCGTATAATGAAAAGATTGTTCCTTATAATGCGGCGATAGATGAGATTTCCGCGAAGAATCAAGAACTTGAATCTGTAGTAGATGAGGCACAAAATGTGATCAACAAAGGTGAGCAGCCTTATAATGAAGACACATTAAGTTCATTAAAAGAAGCTATGGGAAATGCACTGGATGCAAAAGTTAAAGTGCCAGAGAAGCTTTCTGATTATCAGAAAATTGAGGTGGATGAAAAAGGAAAGAAAGATGACTTAGAAACAATAAAAGAAGATGCGTTAGAAAAAACAGAAGAGCTAAAGGGTTTCAGTCTTCCAGAATCACCAGCCGTACCAGATTACAATGAGGTTATATCAGAGGTAAATACAGCCAAACAGGAATATGAGGACAGTATACAGAGTATGAAGCAAATCACTGCACCGGCAGATGAATTTGTAATGGAGCGATTACAAAAGGTAGATACAATAACTGCAATGGATGCTGTCACTGAAGATCATGACTTGAACGGAATGCTGAACAAACAAGGCGGGTATATTGGATGTATTTATTTTGCTGATTCACAGGTCGATAGAAGCAAACTATATATTGAAGAAGGAAAAGACAATGTGATAGACGTTGGTTGTAAAGGAGGAGGAGCTATAGAGATTTTTAATACAATTGAAGAGGCCCAAACAAGAGACAAGTATCTTGGCAGCTTTGATGGAACCGGAATATCATCAGGGTCGCATTATGTATATGGAACGGTGATAGTACGAACCTCTGATGAACTTTCTGGCTCGCAACAGAAAGAGTTAACGCAAAAAATAGTAGATGCCCTAACTTATGTTGAACATTAATGATGTTTGATGGCATGCAGGTATATAAAATGAGTTGATGATTTACCGACAGGAACCCTTTCAAATAGGTATCAAGAAAACCGTAAAGAGAGAGTATCTTTATGAAGAGTCGTTTAATTATTTCATTTTGTCTAATTTGCGTGAATTTGGGATAGTGAATGCCTTCTTAATGCAATCGAACTTGTTACAGGTAAACCTTATTTCTGGCAGAGATAGTGAGAATGTTATTAGGAATTTCTGTGGATCGTTGGCTTGTGAATAAGCTTTGATACGATTCTTGAGTAGCATAGTATCTACGTTGGTACATAACAATGTGACGGATTCTAATTAAAGTTCGGAGGGCACTATTTATTACCGATGAATAGGTGGTACGATTACGTCCAAGAGACAATGTCTCCTATTGTGAAGATGTCTATTAGCCGCTCTATGAATATCATTGGAAGCCCGTAGTCAGCAGGTTCCGCCAACATCAAAATGATTGGAGTTTATATGTATTACGATAGCGACTATATTATTGGAAAATTGAACGACATACTTGGAGAAAAAGGGAAGTTTACATCTGAGGACGATCTTGTTGCGCTTCTCGCCCCTCAACCAGATGCAGATGGTAAAGAGATAGCAGATTTTCATATACCCACTGATAATCTGCTTGCTGCATTTTCCCCTCTTCGATTGAAGCTTGCCGAGCATATGAAGCTGGATGACGTCCTATTCCTCTTTGGAAATGGGGCTTCTATGTATGCAGGCTCTAAGGATACACGCGAATTTAAGCTGGAAGATTATAAGGTAAAGTATCCAGACCTTAGCAGTATCATCAATGAAGTGGCGAAACTCTGGGGGATAGAAGAACAGCTAAATGCCCTTAACATTGCCAGTGCGTACTACCAGTTGGTCAAAGATGCCGATAAGGAGATACTTATAAAAAAACTTATTGATGAAATAAAGGATGTCTTAATAGAAAGTTTTGTAAATTCTGTTGACTACCAAAAGTTATCTTTGCATGAGGTGTTTTTACTTAAGCTCCGTACATTCGATTGTTTGAAACGGACGAGCATATATACTCCTAATTATGATCTTGCCTTTGAGTATTCGTTGGACAAATTAGGGATTGAATACAAAGATGGTTTCTTAGGTTTTGTCAACAGAGTTTTTGATGCAAGAACTCTCCAGGGAAAAGATAAAACAGCATTG
>ODAI010888001.1_pt1 | contig 10902 bp, 6 predicted proteins | sample 1539321 | NCBI WGS metagenome assembly ODAI01 (sample SAMN02144231, study PRJEB22623) | gut metagenome | biome: sheep rumen | host: Ovis aries | place: New Zealand | reverse complement strand
TTTCACTACGCAATTTCATTTTCCGTACCACCTTGTGTATAATAAGTAAAATTCGTCTGTTGACCTGATATTTTATATTTCTTTCCGTCAGGTAAAATAAGTGTTGCCGTATATTGCGCAGGAATATCCGTTTCGATAATAATTTTACCTTCGCCGACTTTTTTCCATTTTACGCTTATTCTACCGAAAGCCATATCGCGGTATGCCGCGGCGTAATCCAACTTTTCGACAAAAACAGGTTGAATTACTATATGCTTGCAATCATCATAATAGGGATTAACTTTTATTCCCGCAAAATATTCAATGAAAAACGCCGAAATATCGCCCCAGAAATGGTGGTTCTGCGATAAAATATCTGGATGTATGCCGCTTATAGGATAAAACCTTTCATCTATTTCATAGAAACTTTCGAATAGCGAGGTAGCACCGAATTTTAAATGATAAGCAAAACTCGGAAAGGTAGGCGTTTCTATAAGTTCCAACGCCAAATCGGGATACCCGTTATCTGCAAGCGTTCTGAATAACACCCGTGCGCCAAGTACGCCCACGTCAAAATGATTATTATTTTCTTTTATAAGTTGTACCAGATTCTTAACAGCCAAAGGTTTTTCGTGCGGTTCAAAAATCCCGTAATACAATGCCATAGCAAGCCCGGTTTGTGTTCTGCCTCTTATAAACAAGTCCGACGTTATACAATTATCCCTAAATGATTTTTTTAATTTGAAATATAAATCCGAACAATATCTTGCGTTTTCATAATCTTTTATCGCTTTAAACATTATTCCGGATTTAAAGCATATATCCATACAAATGATGGTGTCCGTAATAACCAAGGGCGTTGAAAAATTTTCCACCGCGTTAACCCCTACCTGACACCAGTCGCCTAGTCCGAAACTTGCAGTACCGTCTTCGTTAAGCATACTTTGCATATATTTTAAATATTTAAATATCGCATCGGCGTTTTCTCTTATTATTTCCACATCTCCCGTATATCTGTAAGATTGAAAGGGAAGTTCCACCAAAGCACCGTCCCAAGCCGGACCGTTGCCCCATTTATACCCGAAACCAGAAGTAGGAATAACACCCGGCAATTTGCCGTTCGGAAGTTGCGCTTTTCTGACGTTATAAAGCCACTCTCTTAAAGATTTCTCGCAATCGTAATTAAGTAGCGCCTGATTTGCAGATAAATAATTATCACCCGTCCAGCCGTTCTTTTCTCTCTGCGGGCAATCCATAAGAAAATACTGAAAATTCGCAGTAAGCGAATTCATTGCGTTTTTATATAAAGTATTTAAAGTTTCATCCGAACAATGAAAATCTGAAACCCTTTTAATATCCGAATGCATTACAAGCATAGTAAGAAGTTCTTCCGTAGCCTGTTCTTCCGTAATGCCCACCACATAGGCATATCTGAACCCCATAAAAGTAAACGAGGGCTGATAGGTCTGATAACCGTCTTTACAAGTATAAATAATGCACTGATTGTAATCTTCAATCGTAAAGCCTTCAAAACTTATATTCGACAAATCCGCTTTACCGTCGTTCACGATTTCACTATGTATTATTTTTACTGTTTGCCCACTTTTACCGTTTATTTTAAGCCTAACTATGCCCGCGGTATTTATTCCGAAATCATATATATAACCGCCATCACCTTTAATTATTTTTATAGGCTTTATTTCATCCACTATGGCAATAGAATGATGAATACCTATTCTTTTTTCGCCTTTAGGCGGCAATGTCGCTACGGCATTAGCCCATTGCGAATCGTCAAAATCCGCATTGTACCAACCGTCTAATTCAAGTCTTGCGTCGTATCTTTCTCCAGCCCTTAAATCATCAAAAGTTATAGCCGAATCGTGTACTTTAACACTCTCGTCCGCTTCAATGATTTTGTCGTCAATTTCAAGCGAAAAAGCTAGTTTAGGTGCTGAACGGTAATCGGCTTCATCAAATTTCCAAATATAACCGCCTATACAATTCAACATACCGTTTCCAAGTAAAAAAGAAATGCTATTCTTACCGATACGTATATATCGTTTTATATCATATTTCTGGTAATATACGATATCATTCGGATTAGATATATAAGGTGCAAGTTGTGAAACTGTAATTTCCCTGCCGTTTATATATATTTTATAAAACCCTAAACCGCAAACGGTTATTTCGGCTCGTTCAGGCAAATCAATTATCAAGAAATTTCTTCTTAATATCGGTGCGTTAACGTGGTTTGTGATTGTACAGTATTCTTCTTTTGCACAGATAAACTTTTCTGACAGCATAATTATTTTCTCGTATTTATCCTTTTTATTGTATTTTTTTGTTTTACAGTTAATTTATCTTTCCTGTCATACGTATAAAAGCCGTTCTTCTCTTGCTCTATATCGTAAAGTTGCGTATAACAAAAACCGGAAAGAATCGGATATTTCATTATGGTTTCCATAAGTGCCTTGTATCTAATAACAAAAGACTCACCATCCGTTTCGCCCTTACCGTAGCCCCAATTGTCAGTATTTTGGACGGCACCTTCGTTAACCGTTATCGTATTGATTTTATCGCCAAGCATTATCCCGCCACACTCACTCAAATTGACAGGCAAGCCCGCCTTATAACGCAATTCTGTATTATTACGTTCGTTATAAAGCAATGGTTCGTACAACTCGTTATCGTTTTGCAGTTTACTTAACGTTTTGTCAATTTCTTCTACACTTCTATACGAATGAAAGTCGTATAGGTCGGTATTTTTGCCATGAAAGCCACCGCTTACATCTACGCAAGGTCTTGTCGTGTCAAAGCGTTTGGTAAAATCGAATATTGATTCTATAATACGCATATCGGGCTCTTTCTGTGGCGCATATATATCATACCACACTTCGTTTAAAGGACACCATGTAATTATCGAAGGATGATTGAAATCTCTATTTAAAACCTCTGCCCACTGTCGTAAAAATTCACCCGTATTGCCGAAATCGGAATAATCTATTCCCCAACTCGCAAATTCGCCCCATACCATATATCCAGACTTGTCGCAAAGATACAGAAAATACGGTTCGAAAACTTTTTGATGCAACCTTGCGCCGTTAAAGCCCAGATCCAAACTTAAATTTATATCCCGTTGCATAAACTCCGGCGATGGAGAAGTATATATCCCTTTAGGATTATAGCCTTGGTCTAAAATCAACTTTTGATAAACGGGTTTACCGTTCAATATGAAGTCAGTACCTTTATACCCTACCTTTCTTAATCCGAAATATGAATAGACAGTATCATCGCAAAAAGTTAGTTTTACGCTATATAGATTACCTTTACCTATTTCCCATAATACTTTTTCAGATAAGGAAATATTGGTTTTAACGTGAAAATCCGTTTCCCCACATGCGGAACCAACCAATCTGTTATCATAAAAAACTTCGATAGAATAGTCGCCTTTGCCACAAACGTACAAATCCGCGGAAACGGCACCTCTATCTACATCCGGATAAAAATAAACTTTCTCTATATGGTTCTCGGGCACATACTCTATCCATACCGATTGCCAAATACCCGTCGTTCTCGTGTAAAAGCAGCCGTATGATTCTTCTTTTCTACTCTGTTTCCCCGTGGGATAAGAAGACAGAACATCGTCGAACACCAATAGTAGAATTTCATTTTTACCGAGTCCTAAATACTGGGAAATATCAAAAGAAAACGGCGTATATCCGCCAGTATGACTACCAACAAAACTCCCGTTTACAAACACGTAGCACTTGTAATCTATCGCCCCGAAATTTATTACTGTTCTTCTGTTTTCTTTCGTAAACGAAGAAAAATCAAATGCTTTTTTATAAAAACAACGTCTAATAAACCCTTTATGCTTTATTCCCGACAATTCGCTTTGCGGGCAAAAAGGAACGTTGATATTTTGATATGTTATACCGTCGAGAGAAAATAACCACCCGTCATTAAAATACTTAAAATCCTTTCTTTCGAATATGGGATTTGGCGCGGACATAGGTAAATTTCTCCTTATTATTTCTTCATAGTATATTTTATCACTTAATAGCCATAAAAACAATATTCGTTTTTGATAAAAAAGTTCTCTCTATTGATATTTTAATATAATCGGGTTGACAAGTAAAGGAAAAAATTATACAATGATATTGTTATGAAAAGAATTGATACGTTGAGTAAACAAATCATACAAGAAAATAACGCTATAGAATTAAAAACACAGGTTATTAAAAACGGGGCGTCATATTTTCATAATCATGATTACTATGAAATTTTTTATATGATTAACGGCACGGTTTCGCACTATTTCGACAATAAGACCGAAACCATTCGTGCCGGGGATTTATTTTACATCCCGCCGGGATACGTCCATTGTTTTTACAATTCCGAATCCGAATATACACACCGAGACATCATGATATCCAAAAAACTTTGGGACGACACATGCGACTTTTTACATTTATCGCAACTATCAAAACATTTTCCAAATAAAATAGCCCTTACTAACGAACAAGTTATAGAATTTGAAGATTTAATCAACTCGTTCAATAAAAAAAATCTGGAATGCGGTTCGTTAGAAGAAAACTATTACGTTTATTTTATAGTAATCCAAATCATCAAACATCTGACCAATTCTAACAGTATACGGTTAGACAATATCAGGCATACTTGGGTCATAACTCTTATAGATAATCTTTCTCTGCCAGAAAATTTATGTAAAAGCAAAAAAGAACTCTTATCACAATTCAACTACTCGCAAGCGCATATGTGCCGTGTATTTAAAATGTATACGGGACTAACCATTACCGATTATATTAACAATAAAAAAATGGATTATGCAGCGGTTCTGCTCGCAACAACAGATAGAACCATAAAAGAAATCATTTATGACTGTGGGTTCGACAGCTCGCCTTACTTTATTAAAAAATTTAAACAAAAATTTAAAATTTCACCCTCTTCGTTCAGGAAAAAACAACTTAAAGGAAACTAATTATGGGAAAAAGATTCGGCGCAATGCTTGATATGTCAAGAAATGCCGTCATGACTGTTGAAACCGTTAAAAAATATGCCGATTATTTAAAATCATTTGGCTATAATTGTCTTTTACTATATACCGAAGACACATACGAAGTGAATAACGAACCCTTTTTCGGATATAGGCGCGGCAAATATTCCAAAGAAGAATTAAAACTATTAAACGAATACTGCGATAGTATAGGTATAGAACTTATCCCCTGTATTCAGACTCTTGCACACCTTAACGCACTCTTCAGATGGAAAGACTACGCTAATCTCAACGATATTGACGATATACTGTTAGTAGATGAAGATAGAACATATACGCTGATCGAAAATATTTTTTCTACTTTATCTGAGTGCTTTAAAACACGCTGTGTGCATATAGGTATGGATGAGGCTTGGCATTTAGGCTTAGGAAAATATCTGGAACAACACGGCTATCATACTCGTTTTGAAATTTTATCCAAACACTTGAATAAAGTCGTAAATATTGCGAAAAAATACGGTTTTACCTGTATAATGTGGTCGGACATGTTTTTCAACCAAGCAACAGGCGCCGGATACTACGATTACGAAAAATTTAAAATCGACGACCGCGTTAAATCTTTAGTCAATAAAGACGTAGAACTCATTTACTGGGATTACTATCATACCGAAAAAACGGATTATTCGGCAATGGTAGAAGCACACAAAAAACTCACGGATAATCCCGTATGGTTTGCCGGCGGCGCATGGTCTTGGGTAGGTTTTGCACCGCATAACGAATACTCGTTAAAAACAATGCTTCCGGCAATGCAGATTTGCAGGGAAAAAAACATTGACAACGTATTTATTACCCTCTGGGGAGATAACGGCGCGGAATGTTCTAAATTCAGTCTTTTGCCCGCTTTATACAGGATAAAATGCGAATATGACGGGATAACGGATGAACAACTCGTCAAGAGTAATTTTTATAAACTTACAGGTGAAAATTACGACGACTTTTTTGCCTTGGACCTTCCCGATAAACTGTCTGATAAATGCGATTATCTTTCTAATCCTTGCAAATATATTCTGTACGGCGATTTATTTAACGAAGTGTTCAGCGACGGATATATAGAAGGCGGCGAAAAAACTTTTTTGAAAAATGCGGAAATTTTAAAGAACGCAAAAAGCAAAAACTTTAATTATTTATTTAAGACTCTCTATAAACTTTGCCTCGCGCTATCGGTAAAGTATACTTTAGGAAAAGACATACGCACGGCATATACAAAAGACGATAAATCAGCACTTTTATCCTGTATAAAAAGAATTTCAAATTTAAAAATTAAAATAAACGATTTTTATAGGTCTTTCTGTCATCAATGGTTTAAAGAAAATAAACCGCATGGATTTGATGTTCAGGATATAAGAATCGGTGGATTGATTTACAGGCTTGACGCGTGCAAAAAACGGTTACAGAATTATGTAAACGGCAAAATATCGTCTATTCCAGAACTCGAAGAAGAACTTTTACCTATTTATCACAAAAACGAAAAAAAGGACAATATCGGTTTTATAAACGGATGGAGTGTAAACGCTACAGTAAACATAATATAACAAATTTAACACTTAAAAACGGCTGGAACAAATCTCCTTGTTTCAGCCGTTTTTTATTAGCATTATACATGCTATTCGACATACGAATCTGTCAACGTCCACCCCTCTTCGGTAAAAGTATATTCGTACGTTTTATCGGTAATAAACGCGCTACCTCTCACAATAATAGCCAAATCTTTCGCAAATATCAGTTTATCGCCGACTTCCGCTACTCCAAAACCGGAAAAATACAAATCATTCGGCCAACCGCACACTTGCAACGTTAACGTTTTTTCCTGCCTATCGCCGTTATGTTCAAAATATATTTTACCGTTATAATTTATCGTCAACCACGCAGGCGCTTTGCTTGTGCCGTACACATCTGCGCTTTCACATACGTAAATTGCGTTTGAAATAATTGCGCCGCCCGATTGTTTAATGTTAACATCTTCAAATTCCGTGTGCACCGGTAAACCTATTATCCAACCGCCGGCGACAACCGTATAACTGAACGATATATCTTCATTAACACGATAGTAAACGCCTTTATAGGTTATTTCAAAACCTTTCTTAATAGTAAAGACATCACCATCTTGTGCCTGATAGCCACCGAAGTTAAAATACAAATCCCTGTTCCACTCGCAAATCTGAACGGTGGGCGCGGCAAGGGTGTTGCCGTTTATAGCCAACATTTTGTTTTGCGTAAGCGTTGTCCATTTATTACTTCCGGTATACAGATTATAATCGAAAGTGATATATATGCAGTTATTCTGCATTCTTACGGTTTTAGGATTATCTAAAAGTCCGGTTGCGTGTATTGCCACACAGAAATCCCATTTTGTCCCGTCAAAGCGGAAAATACAATCGCCTGCCGTTTCATACGCTTTTTTACCGAATTTAAACCCAAAACCTTTTTCTATGCTTAATTCGTCGCCGGCGTTAACAGTACCAAACCCGTCAAGCGTAATCTTACCATCGTTAATATTCAGCGCAAAATTCGTTTTTTCTCCGTTTTTCCTAATTTTTCCTGTAGCAATAATCTGTTCGGATATTTCACTCAAATCAGCACTTGCAACAATTTCAACGGAATTATTTGTACCAGTTATTGATTGTATGTTTAAGGTTTCCGCGTTATATCCAAAACTTATATCGGCAATATATATCGTCCTACCTGCTTTTATCCAGTCAAAAGTTTCAATTGCAAAACCAGACACGGTATCGCCGTCTAAATCCGTAAATTTCGATAATAAAGAAGCCGGCAATTTCAACGTAGTCCATTTATTATCTTCTACGGAAGTAGATAAGTTGGAATTCTCCCAGAAAGGCGATTTCTTATAAACTATCATATTATAAGCGCCGCTGCTTTCATATGATAAATTTTTAGCACAAATAGTAATCGACACGTAATCAATGTCGGATACTTTTACACTTGTTCCTAACGTTATTGCTAAACCAGCCTCGGTATTAGTTGCCGGATAATCGATTTTAATAACGCCTTCGTAAGTCTCGCCATCCATATCAGTATAAGAATCAAGTATAGAAGAACTGAATGATGATCCTAACCATCCTCCGCCAACGAGTTTTTGATATCTTTTAGCTGTAAAAGACGATAAACAATACGGCGGGAAGTTTTCCGGAACAGTCGCTTCCGCCTCATAATTAACGGTTTCCGTCAAGCCGTTTCTATCGGTTGCGCTAATTTCAAAACGTATTTTTCCGCTTGCATTAAGCATAAACGTGGCGTTATCCTTGTCTATCGGCACTTCTTCTTCGTTAAGGAAAACTTTTAACGAAGTGTTTGCGGCAAACACCCCCGAAACATCCGAAGCCTTAAATAACGGCGTTTCGTGAATCATATATTCGCCATTTATATAATTCTCATACGAAGCGGCCACGTCGTATTCTTCTTTTACGTCTGCTTTGATAGTGGGTTTAATAGTGTCTTTACACTCGATCACAAAATTTTTGGTTAAATTTTTATAACGAAACGATAAAGTAAACTTCCCCACTTTTAACGGAGTAAAAGAATCGGCTTTAATCTCAACAGAATCTCCGTCAGGGTCAACTATTTCATAGCAAACCGCATCATAAGAAACACCTTTCCCCTCTTCGTCTACAACAACGGCAATAGGGACGGATGTGTTAAAACCGTATTCAAATACGATGTTATTATTTTGCAGTTTGATATCGGTTGCATTTTCATTCGAACAAGAAAAAGCAAAACATATCAAACCTAAAAACAAACATATAATTAATGATCTTTTTAATAAATAAAACATATTTTTTTACCAAGTTCTGCGCAATCGTTTTTATTTAAAATCGTAATTAACGTTATCATGTTGCATAACCGGATTGTCTCAAAATATTATTCCATCTGGTCGTATAAGTAGTTCTGATATCGTTAAAGATGCTGTCCGCTGTCGCAGTGCCTCTATTGAATCTAACACAACAACTGCTGAACGGCGAAAAACCGCCGAAATACATGATTCGCGAAGAATAATCTATCTGATTGACTAAGAATCCGTTATTATCAAACGCTTCGTTACAAGAATCAATAAAAGTAGATATTCTGCCTTTAAATTCCGAATCGGAAGAATAGTCGTACCCGTACGGCATAGAAAGCCCGTTTAAGGTTTCACAATAAATTCTCTGCGCTTTTTCCGAACACATATAAATAAGGAATCTTTTGGACAGGCTTACGTTATGCGAGGTTACGGGAATCGCCGCACAATGCATAAACGATAATGAATCGTAAGTATTTCTAGCATTATTAACCAGTTTTACGTCTTCTTCCGTAGCATATGCGGGACAGACGGAAACTTTTCCGTCAACAAAATTAATGATTTCCGCAAGTTTATCGTCGTACCCTTTTCTGGTGGCTACCGACAAAGCGTAATAATCCTTAACTTTACCGTCTTCAAATTCGTTATAAAAAGACAATTTTTCCACCAAAGCGGATATAACGGGTATTTTCATCATTCTTATATCCTGATTATTGCTGAACGATTTCGTTTCACTCTCTAGCCAATCCCCGTTTACCATAAACGCTACGAGTTTATTGTTAGAACCATAGCCCCAGCCATAGAAAATCTGTTGTGCGTCCATAAATCCTATGCCGTAAGCATAATTATGTTCGTATTGAGTAAATTCTTGAAGAGTTTCATACGGTCTTTTTATACCTTCGTCCGATAACAATTGAGAGATATTAGATGAAGTAGCAATAGAATAATGCCCTTCACCGTCATCAATCAAACAACGGCAAAGGTTCAGATAATTATCATATCCCATATATTGCGCCATAAAAGCAGGAATAAGATATACGTCCTGATAGCAGTCAGCACCATCGCCTGCGTAAACGTAGCCGTAATGTCCTTTATCGGTCATTGCTTTCGCTACAGAATTCATTTGGTCTGTAGTAACAGGAATTTCCCAATTCCCCGCACCGAGTACTCTATCCAAAGAAGTTTTATTATAACAAACTCCGCCGTTGCCTGTCGCCCAACTTAACTGGTAATATTTACCGTTATAATTAAAATGTTTTAAAAGCGTGGGATTGCATTTTTCCGCAATCGTTTTTCCATCTTCCCCATCAGGTTTTGCAGAATAAACGTCGGATATATCTTCAATGACGTTTGCATAAGTATCACCCCAGAAAGGATAATTCAACATAACTATATCGTCTTTGCTTTTATTTGTCTGAACCAGCAATTCCTGAGCATTTGAATCCACCGTTGTTTTTAAAGTAACGGTTGTACCAGGGTTATCTTTTTCAAATTCGGTTTTTATCGCATTAAACCACGCAGTACCATATCCACCGTTAAAAACTCTTACCACGATTTCATTTTCACCTACTGAACTGCCGCAACCAGTAAAAGTCAAGCAAGACAATGCCATAAATAATGCTATTATAACTGCAAAAAATTTCCTTTTATTTCTCATACTTTTCTCCTGTTTATAAATATCTAAATTTAATTTTTAACCTTTTAAGCCGCCCGCTATCGTTAACGATGAAACTTTGTTTTGCAAAGCGATAAATAAACATAACGGCGGAATCATACACATCACCAACCCCGAAAACAAAACGGGAGTATTAGCGTCTCTGACGTGAACAAGTTGGTAAGTAAGCAGCCCTGCCGACAACGTAAGCCAATCGGGGAAATAAACTATACACGTCATATAATCGTTCCACTTTGTCATAATCATCATTATCCAAAGCGCAAGGATAGGCGTACTTGCCATAGGCAACATAACTTTGAAAAAGACCGTAAAATGATTTGCCCCGTCTATGTATGCCGCTTCCGCATACGACCATGATACGCTTTTAAATATAGCGTA
>ODAI011775385.1_pt1 | contig 10904 bp, 6 predicted proteins | sample 1539321 | NCBI WGS metagenome assembly ODAI01 (sample SAMN02144231, study PRJEB22623) | gut metagenome | biome: sheep rumen | host: Ovis aries | place: New Zealand | reverse complement strand
TGGGGAAGCGATAATGATGTCTGGAGAAGCTTTAATCTCTTTTGTGATGTATGCACAAAATGCGGATATGATAAGTTTTCTTATGCTTTCTTGACAATTCTTGCCTTCCATTCGCCACAAAAATACTGGCAACAGGATGCAGTTTTAAAACTCGACAAGCTTGATGGAATTAAAAATCCTGATTAATTAATAGTGAAGTCCAAATCCAATTGAAAACTCTTTTTTAGAAACATCATCACGCCAGTCGGTATTTATGTGATTTGAAAAGAGTTTACGGCCTGCATCAATTCCAATGCTGCCTCTTAAAGTTATTCCTGACCATTTTGCAGGGTAAACAATAATTTCAATACCTGTTCCATAAAATCCATCGTCAAAGCTGAAATATGTTTGAGTGATTTTATTGTAACACAAGGCCATATCAAAGAAAGGCGATAGCTGGAAATCAAAATTAAAGTAGCGTAAGAATGATTTAGTGAAGTTTGTTGTAAATAAATGAATAGGCAGGTCAAAATTTAAAATAAGGGCATTTGTAGGAGTTAAGGCCGATATATTTGTACCAGCATAATTTTGAGAATCTCGAATACCTCGCAAATGCTGACCAATACTGTTTCCGTCATTATAAATGTATTCGTCATTTTTAGGATTAAACAAATATGTAAAGATATTTGCCTTGGTTACAATTCCAAAATTTCTTAAAAAATATGAATCTGCAAGTAAATCAAACTTTTTATAACCATACATTGTAAAGTCAATTTGTGGATACCATCGCTTTCTCTGGAAGTTATATGTATAAAAGTTATCTAAAGACAAAGAAAATCCTGTTCTAAGATTCTGGTTCCAGTCTGTTCTTCCAAATGAAATCTTGTGGCCAATAGTTGTAATAGGACTTGAAAGAGCAGAGTTTTCTTTTGAAATGCCGTCTTTATCCCAGTTTATGCTTAAAAGAGAATAAGGGGTGTAGGTAAGCTTTCCAAAATAATCAAGATTTGCAAGAGTTAAAGGAACATAGAATTTAAAATCATTTACAAAATAAAGATTATCTTCAAATATTTGATAGTCAAAATTATTTATAAATCTCTGATTTGTTTCAAATATCAGTGAAGTTTTTTCCATTGGAAGAGTTAGTCTAACCCCAGTTCTTATATTCCATTCTGGCATTGAGTCTTGGAGTGTATATGAAATACTCAAATCATTAAGCCATATAGCATCAAAAATGCCTGCTCTAAAAGGATAATCGGCACTACAATTAAAACCAAACTCTGTATTTGTTCCATCCGATTCGCTTGTAGGAATTAAAAAATAGATATCGGAAGACAAGGTATTAAGAGAACCAAGGAAATTTGAATCTTTGATTTTTAGTTTAAAAGTTAAACCTGTATTTGAATTATACTTTGGCCCTGGAATTGCAAAAAGGTGGAAAGAATCTTTCACCGATATTGTAACTTTTACAGGAGTAATTTCTGATTCTTCTTCCTGTAATACAGGCTCATAAGTAATGTTTATTGTTTCAAATGCACGAAGATTGTTGAGTTTTATCTGCAAATCGTTTATATAGGCGTTAAAGCTTTCCTGATCTTCGAAAATATTTTTTTTATCTACAGGAACTTGTGTTACAAGAGCATATTCCTGTGTGCGGCCAAAAATCCAGTGACCACAGCCTTGAATTGAATATTCAACTTGATCAATTTTATATTGCTGGGCAAAAATTGGAAATATAATAAAAGAAATAATAAGGAATAAGTTTAATCGCTTCATCAGTATGCACCGCGACCTTTTAGAACAACATAAACTGTTTTAATTAAAATCCATATATCAAGCCAGATTGACCAGTTTTGAATATAATATGAATCCAGGGCAATTCTTTCTTCATATTCTGTATCTGACCTGCCGGAGGTCTGCCACATTCCAGAAAGGCCTGGTAAAACAGAAAGAACATAATCTCGATATTGACCATATTTTTCAAGTTCCGGTTCTGTTACTGGGCGGGGACCTACAAAACTCATTTGACCAATAAATATATTTATAAGCTGAGGAAGCTCATCAAGACTTGTTTTGCGAAGGAATTTTCCAAATTTAGTAACACGTGGATCATTTGTGAATTTGCGTTCTTTTTCCCATTCTTCGCGCATCTGTGGATTGTTTTCTAGAATTTCGGCCAGCTTTTTATCGGCATCGATACACATTGAACGGAATTTCCAGCATCTAAACTCTTTGCCGTTTTTACCAACTCGTTTGTGACCATAAAAAATCGGTCCGCGGGAAGTGAGTTTTGTAAGAAGCATAAGGATTATAAAAAGAGGAATGAGGATTGGACAGAACAATAAAATCAAACAGATGTCTAAAAGTCTTTTTATAACAAGGTTTGTCTTAAAGGTAAGATTGTGTGTAGAGGCAAATCCAATAATTCCTGCAATATCTTTAAGCTGTTGTGAACAGGTAAAAGATGACTGAGATTTTGAAACGGCAATAGTGTAACGGTAGGAAGTCATAATAGATGTAATTTCGCCATGATAATCGCAAATAATTGCCTGTTTTATATTAAATTTGTGAATAATATCAAGAATATCATTGCTTGGAGGAAATGCAGGAATATTGTTCTTAATAGTATCTTCTGTTAATTCCGCATCAATAATAACAGCTGGCTTATAACCCAGATATTTATTTGTATTAAGCTTTTTAATAACTTCGTCTGCACTGTTTCCTGTACAATAAATTACAGCAGGAACGCCCCACCATGAAAACTTAGAGAATTTTCTTTTTGCAAATTCCCTGAAAGTAGGTAAAAGGAATACAGAAAAAATAAATGCAGATAAAAAGGCAAAAATAATTGGAACGTTTTCGGAATAACTTTTGATTACTGCAGCCGGATTCGATTCTGTAAGACTTGAAACGACTACAAAAGAAGTAATAACTGCAAAACCAAAGAAGGTTGAAATACAATATTTTTTTACCTGTTCTGCCGCTGGAATCATAATGCCGGGGTAAAGACCCATACAGCCAAAAAGCAGAATAATAAATGGAATAAAGATTGTATAGTTTATAAAAGAACGAAAGTTAATGTCATGAATAGCAAAAAGGTTAACGATAAAAAAGCCTAAGCCAATGCATAAAATGAGTACAAGGATATCTACAATGAATAGAGAAAGACCTGAAAAGAATGAACTTGTGCGAGGGTAATTCTTATGCAAATAATTATCAAATTCGCTTTTTTTCATATTAATAATTATAATGCATAAGTGGATTTTGGTCTATTCAAAAAAAACTGATACTCCCAAATTCAATACAACCCCGTTTTTCTGATGATATTCATCATTATTAACGTAAGAATATGGTGTTTTTGTTCCAGGTTCACCTTCAATCTGTGTAAACCAGTCGAATATATAACCCAGGCCTGCATATACAGAAATTGGAATATTATTCTGTCTAAGATCATAATTACAGTGAAGGGAAACAATGCTTGACCATTCATAAGTACCATCATGAAGGAAATACTTTTCAAGGTCACTGCGATCATAATTTCGTAATTCTGAATAAAGATTGCTTCCGATAACAGAACCGCTTCCCCAGTCAACACCATGTCTTATAAGCTGATATTGGAAGCCAACATTTAAATATGGCAGAGGATTAGAATCAATCTGCAGGTTGAATTCATCTGAGTTAGGGGCAAGGTAATAACCAATACATTCACCGTTATTTGTATAGCTTTCGCTTAAATATTGACTATACCATGGAGTGTAGTTGATGGAATGATGTGTATAGCAGTAAGGTTCAACTTTTGTATAACGGAAGGCTGCAGTTGTAAAAGGAAGCCATGGAATATTGATTTTTCCACCAGACTGGAAGGCAAACATAGCACGGGTTTTACGCCAGAATTTTGTTGTAAAGGCATTTATTTCGTCAAGATAGCCCGAAATCCAGATAGAACCTGTTCCAGGGGCTGTAAACTTGAAATTACCGAACAAGGCAAGATTGTCATTATCACCAATATTATTCTGGTAAACTACGTTGTCGACTAATGGGAAGGCATACCCAAATTCAAGACGTTTTGGCCATACTGTTGTGCTTCCAAAATCAAAATGGAAGTGAGGCAAATCAAAGTCGACCTTAATCATAGAGAATGCATTCTGGAAGAAATATCCGTCTTCCCATGGTTGGGTTTCAAAAGTTTTGTCATCCTTTTCATGGAGCCTATACCAGGCATTGTCATTTATATAATCCTGATTAGGCATTTCAAGAATTCCTGTAAGACAAGAAAGCGAAAGAAAATCTAAAGGCTTAAAGCTTGCTTCTGCTGCAAGGAATGGTCTTGCATGGCTGTTTAAGACTAAACTTGAATCTGTGTCCATTGCACCCCATTCGCGTTTCTGTCGGCTTATTCCAAGCTCAATGCGGTTATCATATAAAGAAGAATGGATTTCGCCTGTCATTGCAAAAGCAAAAGCGGGAGCAAAGGCCCAGCCTTCAAGTCCCGAAGCAGAAAAATCTGTAAAGAAATAGCAGGAACCGTCCCAGAATTTTGAGTATTTGTATGGTAAATAAGCATTATTTCTGTAAGTAGTAATTGTTCTTGCAGGTTGGTTTTCTTTTGTATTATAAAGCCACTCGCCGATATTATAATCATCTCCAAGCTTTTCAAGAGGCATTTTTGTAAGTCCAAGGTGTCCTCTTGTATTATAAGAAACTTTGGAACCTAAATTTCCCATAAAGCCAAAACTGTAAAAGCTTTCGTAGCCTGTAGAATTCTGCTCTGAGTTTTGATAAAGACCTGTACCAACATTTGTTGTAAAAGTGTTGTAAAAAATAAAGGAAGTTGGAAAACTCAAATCTTTGTTTTCAATTTTTAAATATCCGTCTTGAAGGTGGGCGCCTTCTTCATATTCAAATTTACTAAGAAATGGCTTGATAATTTCTATCTGCTCATATTCTTCCTTTTCTTCAAGATTAAAAATAATTTCTTCAAGCTTTTTTACAATATAGCCTTGAGTGTATGGTTTTTCATTTGCAAGAGGTGTACACAATTGCTGAATTTCTGCAGAACGTAAAACTTCGTAAACCCGGTCATTTATATTTACAGAAAGATTTGACTGAGAAAAAACTCCGCTAACGAAAAGCAAAGATGATAAGATAAAGGTTATTAATTTTTTCATAATTTCTCCAGATTTCTAAAATAAATTATATGTTAATGAAAATGATAGTTCAATTCCATTTTGAGAGTTGCCTTCTTCGTGATTTGCATTTTTTACAATTGAAAAAAGTGCCTGTCCATTAAGACAAAGGTGTTTATTGATTGTATATCCGCCGCTTAAAATAATCTGATTAGAATATTGAATGATTCCAGACGGCAGCATATTAAGGGCATCTTTCTGAGCTTGGTCATGATCTTTTTTACCAAGATTAAAGGCTACTGGTGGGTAGTAGGAAGAATAATCTTCATCCTCATCGTAATCTCCCTGGTCTTTGTCTGGATTAGTTTTGCTTGTTTCTTTGAACATTGAAAAATCATTCTGACCTTTTGCTATAAGATTATATCCTAAAGAAGCATTCCATTTTCCAGGCATTTCATAACCAAAGCTTAAGTGTCCTGCAATACAGTCAGGTCCAAAGGGAAAACCAACCCATGAATTAATTTTATCTGTTGAAAGATTATCACTACGAACTCTGTAAAGAGAAGCTTTTGGAGTGTGCTTTATGTAAAGATAAGGAGAAGCATAAACTCCTTCCAAAGCAATATTCCAGTAGCCGTCATAAATTGCGGGAATGGAAATATCTGTTCCAACTTGATATCCAAAGCTGTCAGGGTACAGACCTCCTATGTAACTATTACGTTCACTTTTAGTCTGCATTTCGTTCTGAGCGTAAATTAAATAAAAGCGGGTATTTTTAACAGGAGCCCATTCCCATAAAACTCCAAAATAGGCACAAAAGTTTTCTTCTGCATAAGGAGTAACATCTCTACTGCGGGAATAATCTTCCCAGGCAGCAAACTGATGCATGAACATAAATGGAATTGTAAAGCGAAGTTCTGCAGGCTGGCATAATTGAGAACCTTCAAGGGCACATAATTTGAAATTGTTAAAGAAGATGAATTCAATCTGGTGCAGGAAAAGATATTTAGAAAAATCAACCTGAACTATGTCGCCGGAATACTTAAAGCTTTTAGTAAAAATATTTAACTGACCATAAGCATCTGTTTCGAAAGTCTTATTATAAAAAATGCTTCCAAGTTTTGTGTTTCCAATAGAAAGCCCCTGTCTGTTGATATTCAGGTTTATACCCCAGTTATCAAAATAAAGACCGGTGCTTCCGTAAGAGAACTTTATAAAGTTAAATTCAAAATCATCTTCTTTGTAGGGGAGGTTTGTAAAGTTATCATCTGCCTGCTGGCCAAGATTTGATTTTGCAAAAACAGGTGTAGTTCCAATTGTAAAATAATCAGAAATACCAAAAATCACAGGTAAAGAAAGGAAATTGTCTTTAAAACAATATCTGAAGGACCAGTCAATATCATCATTGCTTTTGTAATATAATTCCGGATTTGCAATAAGGTTGATATCTAACTTAAAGGCGTCGTCTTTAAACAAAAAAGGAAGCTTTGGGATTAGATTTGAATCTGAATATAAAAAATCTTTTATGCGGTTATAAACAGTTTTTCCGGAAGGCGAAAGTTTTTTTTCGTCTATTTTTTCAAAATAAAATTTTAACTCACCAATGCTAAGCATGGTATTTTCATAAAAGCCAAGAGTTTTTGTTTCTTTTCCAAGTTTATACAAAGAATCATAAATCCAGTGATCATAGTTTATAATCTGAGAATTATTTAAAACCTGGGAAAAAGCCGGTTGAAAAATCATAAAAAATAAAAAAGTAAAAATTGTTATGCGAAATGATTTTTTCATAAGTTTGTCCTTATATTATATTCTTTCTTTATCCTGAACTATTTTTGTAATTTTATTTACAAAATTTTCTTTTGAAAATTGCTGAACATGAGCGGTATAAATAGAACGGTCTGCAAAATCATCCTGGCGTTTTTCAAAAGCGTCAAGGCAGGCAATTAAAGAATCTACAGTCTGTTCTTCAAAGAAAAGGCCTGTTTTATTTTCAAGAATTGAATCGCAGGCACCACCTTTTTTGTATGCAAGAACAGGGCAGCCTGCAGCATTTGCTTCGACCGGAATAATTCCAAAATCTTCTATGCCTGGGAAAAGCAAAGCTTTAGCACCACTAAGGTATTCTGCAACTTTCTCATCACTAACGCGACCTGTAAAAGTAACAAGGCCTGAGCGTTTATATTGTTTTGCCTCTTTTGATTTACCGTCTCCTATTACGATTATTTTTCTTCCGGATTTAATACAGGCCTCAATTGCAAGGTCTGCGCGTTTATAACCAACAAGCTGACCAAAGAAAAGATAATAATCTTTAGGGTAGCGGGGATTATCAAGATATTTTTCAATTTCGCAGGGAGGAAAAACTACATCGGAATTACGGTTATAATAACGTTTGATTCTTGCCTGAACAAAGGATGAATTTGCTACAAAATGATCTACAAGATTGCTGGACATTACATCCCATTGGCGAAGACCTGGAATCATTTTTTTCATAAAAAATCGAACAAGCGGATTTGCCTTGTCAAAGTACTCATGATACATATCCCAAAGATAGCGCATTGGAGTATGGCAATAGCAAAGATGAAATGCATTTGGAGCAGGGCACACGCCTTTTGCTGGCCCAGACTCACTTGAAATTACAAGATCGTAAGGGGTAAGGTCTAATTCCATTAAGGCTTTTGGCATAAAAGGCATATACTTTTGATAAAGCTTTTTTGCAAGCGGCCATTTGTTTATTTTTGTAGTATAAATTTTATGAGATTTTATTGTGTCTGAAATTTTATCGGGATTATAAACATTTGTGAAAATATCGGCTTGCGGGAACATTTTACAAAGTTCTTCTAAAACTTTTTCTCCTCCGCGCATAGTAACTAGCCAGTAATGTACAATTGCAACTTTCATAAACTAATTATATAAGTTTGTTTTTATTATTTCAAATGTTTTTTCAAAGGAGTAAGTATCCGGTACCTTGATTGAATTCTTACCAAAGGAATCCCAGCCGGCAATGAGCTTTTGTGCAAGGTCTTTAGAATCCTGACACTTAAAGAAAGTTACCGGGAAATTAGCATAGATTTCTTTGAAAACAGGAATATCAGAAAGAATAACATCTGTATCAAGATTCAAAGCTTCAAGAGGGGGCATACCAAAACCTTCGTAAAGGGAAGGTTGAACAAGAACCTTTGCCTTTGCATATATCTGCTTAAGTTCAGAATCAGAAATGCGGCCGGTAAAGATTACAGAGTTTTTTGGACATGAAGAAATTTGATTCCAGATTTCTGTATCCTCAGTGCGGAAATTTTCGCTGTTACCAACAATCATCAGTCTGGCCTTAATTCCCTGGGAAAGTATATTGTTGAAAGCCTCTAACAGAGTTTTTAGACCCTTGTGTTTTTTTATATTGCCAACAAAGAGAATATAGTCATCCTTTTGTATACTAATGTTGACATCTTGATAAAACCACTGAGGTAAGGCATTGTAAGTTGTGATTATCTGGTTTGCTTTTGTATGCAGATGAAATTCAATGCGCTCTTTACTGAAATTTGAAACAGTAAAAACCTTTTTGCTTTTCTTTATTGCATGCTGGTAAAACCATTTTCGTGCCAGAGTTCCAGCTCTTCCTGATAAACCAGGTACATCGAGAAAAACTACGTCGTGAATTGTAGAATATACAGGTACTTTAATACCACCGGGAATGTTGCAATAAGGGGTGTAATAAGCGTCGCAGGAATTGATTTGTTTAAGAATTTTACCGGGGAAGAAAAAAAGTTCCTTCAAAGAAAAAGTTTTAAGGGGACAATCAACAATTGTATAAGGGTGGTCGGCATTCTGGTCCCCTGCATATTTTTTTATTTGAGCCTGATTTCCTAAAAGAGTACATTCAAATTCTTTTACAAAGAATGGAAGCAGAGCTGCAAGGTAAGAACCTATTCCTCCGCTTCCAATCATACGGCAGTCGATGCTGAGTTTCATTTACTTAATACATTCTTTAAGAGCTGTAATGAGTATATCATTGTCTTCCTGATTTCTGATAGCAAGTCTGATATATTTTGGCTCATCAAAGCATTTTTTGCCGGTAAGGTCTTTTATGAAAATATTGTATTTTTCCATAAGAGTAATTGCCAGCTTATCGGAACGGTTTTCGCCATCGAGTCTGCAAAGTACAAAATTTGCCTGACTTGGGAAAACATGGAAATGCTTTATTTTTGAAAGTTCTTTTATAAAGCGTGCCCTTTCTTCCGAAATTGAATCGCAGGCGGCGGTATAAGACTTTGAATATTTCTCGTAAATTTGAAGATAATATTCTCCAAAAGAGTTAATGTTCCAGATTGAATTTGTTTTCTTTATGAGATTAATGTAGTCTGCATTTGAAGAAGCAAGAACTCCAAGACGAAGGCCTGGAACTCCATAACTCTTACTTATAGATTTAATCACAATAAGATTATCATATTCATTAAGGATTTCTTCGTTCAATAAGGTGTAACGCATTTCTTTATCTGCAAAATCGATGAAGGATTCGTCAAAAATCAATTTGATGTTTAGACTTTTTAATTCCTTTAAAAGTGCAAGTACATCTTTTTTTGAAAGGAAGTTTCCCGAAGGATTATCAGGATTTATTAAAAGAACTGTATTAACACTTTCTTTTTTTGCAAGGTTAAGAAGATCTTTTGCAGTGTAAGAAAAATCCTTACTGTTTGTTTTTACAGGAACAATCTGTGCATTTGTAAAACGTTCAGGATATTCATTAAAAGTAGGGTAAGGAACTGCAATTTTTCCGGTAAGCTTTTCGCCTAGAGAAGAAATTAATTCTGCGGCACCATTTCCAACAACAATGTGTTCTGGAAGAAGATTGAATATTTTACCGGCAAGAAGACTCATTTGGGCTGCACCACTTGGATACTGAGTTAAAAGAGTTTTAAAACTTGCCTGTAGTTCGTCTACCATTTTCTCTGGCGGGAAATATGGATTTACAAGATAGCAGTAATCTTTTAATTGAGGATAACGCCAGTAGCCGCCGTAATTTTTCTGTAAAAGTTTGATTTTCTCTTTACCTTTAGAAAAGCGGGTTTCGGCAATTGCAAGGTCAGCAGGATCATCAATTTCATACCAGTCATCACCGGGAACAGGAAGTCCTTTTAATGTTGAAGATGAAAGGAATGAAAGAACTTTAAGAACCTGCTCGTAATATTCGTTTTTACCAAAAGATTTCTGATAAGCTTCAAGGAATGGTACATAATAATTTTTTGCAAATTCCTTAGAGAACTTATAAATATTTACAGTCTTGTAGTAATCCTGTGTTTCAAACCAGTTAAAGTGAGCCTTATCAAGAATACCTGTAATGTTGTTTTCTTCATCAAGAATTGTACAGGTTCCGTCCATCCAGCTTTCAAAATGAGAAACAACTGCAAGATTTGGATCTTTTGATTTAATAAGCTTTGTAATAATTTCCGGTTTGAAAATAAGATCACTTTCCAGAAGAATTGTGTCGTCCTGGCAGAAAGCATCCTTTGCCATATAAAGAGAATAGATATTGTTTGTACGGTCATAGACTTTGTTTTCGATAAATTCAATTTCCATGCCATTTAAATTTTCTTTATTGAATTTGGAATGAATAAAATCAATGAGAACCTGGCTCTTATATCCAACAACAATTACCATTTTTTTGATGTTGTTTTTTACAAGGGCTTCGATTGCATATTCTATGAGAGTTTTTCCATTAACCGGAACCATACATTTAGTTGCATTTTTTGTATAACGGCCGAGTCTTTTTCCCATTCCTGCGGCCAGCATAAGTGCTTGCATATT
>ODAI010057139.1_pt1 | contig 10904 bp, 9 predicted proteins | sample 1539321 | NCBI WGS metagenome assembly ODAI01 (sample SAMN02144231, study PRJEB22623) | gut metagenome | biome: sheep rumen | host: Ovis aries | place: New Zealand | reverse complement strand
TGATACTGCGCGATCATCGCAACCATCAGCCCCTCGAAATAGTATTCGTTCGAGATCGACGACTGATATTTGCCCGCCGCGCCGTACACGCGGAACATGCCGACGAGACCGCACATCATGCCTGAGACGACCATCGCGATGATCACGATGCGGTCCGCCTTGATCCCCGCAAAGCGCGCGAAGCGCGGGTTGTCGCCTACCATGCGCATTTCATACCCCTTGGTGGTCTTTTGCAGCACATACCACACGAGGAACGTCAGCACCGCGGAAACGAGAATTGCCGTGGACAGATTCGAACGCGGGATCAGCTTTGCGAACATAAACGATCTGTCGAGCTCCGCGGTATCGCTGAACACGCGCGGGTTCGGGCTTTTCCACGGTCCTTTTGCAAAGAACGCGCAGATGAACACCGCGATCGAATTCATCATGATCGTCGTGATGACTTCGTTTACCTTGAGCTTGACTTTCAGAAAACCCGGAATGAACGCGTAGAAACCGCCGACCGCGATCGCGCCGAGCGCAGCGCACGGGATCGCGATCCATGGGGACGTGCCGCTGAGCCAAACGCCGATCTGCGCCGCAAACAGCGCGCCCAGAAGAAGCTGACCTTCACCGCCGACGTTGAAGATGCCTGCACGCGAACCGACGTCGCACGCAAGACCGCACAGACACAGCACCATCGCGTACTCAAGCATGTTGCCGAGATATTGCTTCGATGAAACCGAGCCGGTCAGCAGCGCGCCGAGGGCTTTTCCCGTGTCGTAGCCGGTGACGGTAAGGATCGCTGTGCCGATCAGCAGCGCGACGCCGAGGCTGATGAGAAGCGCGGCAAGGTATCCGAGATCAAACTTTCGCCTGATCCATGCAAATACGTTTTTCATGCCTTCGCCCCCTTTCCGTTTCCGGTCATATACAGACCGATCTCCTCCTTGGTGATCTCTCCGACGTTGAATTCGCCGGTGATCCTGCCTTCATAGAGCGTGATGATGCGGTCGGACAGACGGAAGACTTCGTCCAGATCGGCAGAGCTTAACAGGATCGCCGCACCGTCGTTGCGTTTTTCGATGATGCGCGTATGGAAAAACTCCATCGCGCCGATGTCCACGCCGCGGGTCGGCTGTGAAATCACCAGCACCGGCGTATCGAAACTGAATTCGCGCGCGACGACGACCTTCTGCATGTTTCCGCCGGACATCGATCCCACCTCGGTGCGGATGCCCGCGCCGCGGATGTCAAACTTTTTGTACAGTTCTTCGGCATAGCGATCGACCGTGCTGCGCCGCTGATGAAAGCCGAACAGATTGAAGCGCTTTTCTTTTTGCTTGCCGACAAGAAGATTGTCCGAAACCGACGCGACCTTGTCGACGCCGGTAGTCAGGCGGTCCTCCGGTACGTGCGAAAGACCGAGCGCGCGGATCTCGCCGGGCGTCTTTCCCGTTGCGTCCTTTCCGCAGACGACGACGCGTCCGCGATTCGTTTTCCGCATGCCTGTGATCGCTTCTAAAAGTTCGCTCTGCCCGTTGCCCTCGATGGCGGCAATGCCAAGGACTTCGCCCTTTCTGACCTTCAGCGACACGCCGCGCACCGCGGGCAGTCCGCGGTTGTCCGCAACGTACAGGTCGTCGACCTCGATCGCGACCTCGCCGGGCTCGCCTGTCTTTTCGAGGTGGTCGAACAGGACCGGGCGTCCGACCATCATGGATGCGAGCTTCTTTTCATCGACGTCGCAGGTGTTTTCGACGCCGATGAGCTTTCCCTGCCGCATAACGCCGACGCGGTCCGAGATCGCCATGACCTCGTAGAGCTTGTGCGTGATAATGATGACGGTCATCTGTTTTTCGCGTACGATACGGCGGATGACGTCGAACAGCTCGTCCGTTTCCTGCGGCGTCAGAACCGCCGTCGGCTCGTCCAGGATCAGGATGTCCGCGCCGCGATAAAGCGTTTTCAGAATCTCCACGCGCTGTTGAAGCCCGACGGAAATATCGCGCACCTGGGCGGAAGGATCGACCTCGAGTCCGTATTCGCGGACAAGGTCCCGCGTCAGTTTTTCCGCTTTCTTATTGTCGAACAGCACGCCGGCGTTCTTCGGTTCGCGTCCGAGAACGATGTTCTGCGCGACCGTGAACGACGGAACCAGCATGAAGTGCTGGTGCACCATACCGATGCCGCGGTCGATCGCCGCTTTCGGGCTGAAGGCTTCAACCTTTTCGCCGCGCACGTAAAGCTCCCCCGCCGTCGGCGTATTGATGCCGTACAGAATGTTCATCAGCGTGGATTTGCCTGCGCCGTTTTCGCCGACCAGCGCAAAGACCTCGCCGTTTCGAATCGAAAGCGAGATGTCGTCGTTTGCGAGTACGCCCGGAAACTCCATGGAAATGTGTTCAAACCGGATCTCGTCCGTCAAGATATCACTCCTCCCTCACGCGGCGCTGCCGCAATGTATGCCGAAAGGCCATGCAAGACCGTAAAAAAGCGGAAGCCGCCCGAAAAAAGCAGCTCCCGCATGCTGAACGGTTATCTGGTGGTGTCGACTTTGATCTCGCCGGAAACGATCTTCTCGCGAAGCTCTTCCACTGCTGCTTTGATCTCGTCCGTAACCTGCTGGGTTGCGCCTTCTTCACCGTAGCCGATGCCGACATAGCCGTTCGACATATCGGCGACCCAAGTCGTGCCGAGCTGGGATACGTCGCCGCCGACGATCCTGGAGATCGCATCATAGATTGATTTGCCGACTTCCTTCTTCATCGAGCAGATGATGACTGCGTCGTTGATGTATTTCTGATCGGAGTCGACGCCGATTGCAAAGAAACCGCCCTCCTGCGCCGCTTCGAATACGCCGTCGCCTGCCTTGGACGCGATCTGGAAGATGACGTCCGCTCCGCGGTCATGGAGGACCTTTGCGCAGTCCTTGCCCTTCGCCGGGTCATCATAGTCGTTGGTGTAGTTGACCTCGACCTTGGTTTCCTCGTTGAAGTACTTTGCGCCCTGCGTATAGCCCACGATAAAGTCGTTGATCGTGATGCCGTCCTCGCCGCCGACCGCGCCGACAACGCCGGTCTTGCTCATCGCCGACGCGATGTAGCCTGCCAGGAACGAGCCCTCGTTCTGCGCGTAGACGATGTTCAGCACGTTCGGAACGGGTGCGGAGGTCTCATTGTCGATCCAAATGAACTTGACGTCCGGGAACTCCGGCGCGACGGTCTCGATATCGTAGAATTCCCAGCCGACGCATACGACGATGTCCGACTGCTCCGCCGCATTCTGCATACGCACGGTGTGGTTCTCGTTGTTGCATTCCACGAACTTGACGTCGATCGCGTTGCCGTAATCCTTCATCAGGCGCTCGCCGCCTTCTTTCGAAGAATCATAGAACGAACGATCGCCGAAGGTACCGGCGACAACGATGGTCACGGTGACCTTTTTATCGCTCGCCATCGGTTCGGGCGTTGCCTGCGTCTCGGTTCCCGCTTCCTGTGCGGGTTTATCCGATTTGTTGCATGCCGCAAAGCAGCCGACCAGCAACAGCATTGCCATCATAACAGCAAAAAACTTTTTCATTTCTTTTCCCTCCTGAAAATTGCCCAATTGGGGTCGATATAAGTATAATACGAAACCACAGCTTTTTCAACCCGCATTTTTCGGGATTCGCACATGGATCGTCCGTCCGCTGCGCAAACTAAGCAAAACGAAAGGAGGTTCAGCAATGGAACGAAACGATCAGCAAATCGGCTGTGAAGTCATGAGCTGCCGGTATAACGAACAGGGCAGACACTGCGCGCTGAGAAGCATTTGCGTCCGTCCCGCCGCAGACTGCGCGTCCGGTCGGGAAAACGAAAGCCTCTGCGGTTCCTACGAACACCGAAACTGAACGGGAGCTATGTCCCGTCTGCCGCCGCGGACCTTAAACGTCTGCGGCGGCTGTTTGATTTCCGACAATCCCGAAACGGAAAACGAGCCGGATTCCGGCTCGCTGTTTATCCGCATCCGGTCTGATCCGGCTTACTCCTCCGTGTGCTCTGTTTGCGGCGTCTTGTCTTGCTTGCGTTTTGATTCCAGCCAGGGCATAAAATACTCTTTGTAAAGCATGTCCAGGATCGCAATGACGGGAATCGCAAGGAGGATTCCGACAATCCCGAACATTCTGCCGCCGACAATGACGCCGATCAAAACCCACAAACCGGGAACGCCCAAAGAATCCGCGAACAGCTTGGGCTTGATCAGATATGCGTCGATGCACTGCAGTACGATCGTGAAGACCAGAAACGCAAGCGCATACCACGGCTTTACCAACACGAGTACGAACCCGCCGATCCCCGCGCCGATTACCGGTCCGAAAGTCGGAATCAAGTTGGCGACCGCGACCACAAAGGAGACGAGTCCGACGTACGGCATGCCGAATATCGTCATAAAGATTGCATTCACGATCCCGATGATCACGCTGTCGAGCAGATTGTACGCGATATAGCGATTGAAGATCTTGTGGCTTTTCGCAAAGAAATCCTTGAGCTTTTCATATCTGCGGTCTCCGACGGATGCTCTGAGCAGCCGTTTCCCGCCTTCCTTTAACCTGCGTTTGGAACCGAGCAGATAGATCGACAGCAAAAACGCAATCAGGAACAGCAGCACGCCTTTTCCCGCGCTGACCGACATCGTAAGGATCGTATTGAGATTGTTTTTGATGTAATCCGTAGCCGTGTGCAGAATCGCTTCGGAGGAGCTGATGATGCTATCCAGATTCAGCATCGATGCGGAAACCCCGATCCGGTTGAGTATGTCGTTGACCGACGACGTGTATTCGTCCAGATTTGCGACGAACACTTGAATGCTCTCAATCAGCTGCGGAATCAGAATCAGCATCAGCAGCGCGAGAAGCAGGATGACCGTGATGAACGCAAGTACGGTGGACGCCGTTTCGCGGTGTCCTTCCTTCTTGATCCGGCGAAACAGGCTGCGGCTGTACAGCTTCGACAGCGGATTGATCAGATATGCAATCACACAGCCGAGGATCACCGGTCTGAAATACCCCAGGAATGTACTGATCCCGGTTCGGACGCCCGACAGATGCGTCAATACGACATACAGTATGACAGCGATGCATGCGGCGACCGCGTAATTGAACCATGGTTTTTCCTTCAAGCGTTTCATCGAACCGCCTCCTTCATACCTTTCCGTTTCCGATTATACATCCGTTGCCGCCTTCCCCGCAAGATGTGATTCTCGGCTTCGTCGATCTTTCCGTGATTTTTCCGCAGAGCAAAGATACGGTCCGGATCGTTGCAATTCCGGCAGGCAGATGATATACTGAATCATGAAATGATATTGTTGGGAGGAGACTATGGAACAACGCTACATCGCGCGGACCAGCGGATTGAAGTTCAGGGATTATCTCGGCTACGCGCTCATCGACACGGCGGGCTGTCTGATCTTCAGCCTTGTCACGACGCTGCTGCAGAAATACTACACCGACATTCTGCATTTAAGTCCGCTGTTCATCATGCTGATGTTTATCGGCGCACGCATCTGGGACGCGATCAACGACCCGATCATGGGACGTATCGCCGATACCGCAAAGCCGAAAGCCTCCGGACGCTACCGCCCGTGGGTGCTGTATTCCGCAATCCCGCTTGCCGTGACCGGCGTTCTGATGTTTACAAAGCTGCCCGGCATGGGTGAACCGGAAAAGACGGTCATAACCTGCATCTTCGCAACCGTGACCTACGTTGTGTTCGGTATGGTGTATACGATGCTGCAGATCCCCTACGGTTCGCTTGCTTCCGTCGTTACGACCGACGATAAAGAGCGCAACAAGCTCTCCGTTTTCCGCTCGATCGGCGCTGCCCTCGGTTCGATTCCGGTGCTTCTGATCGTCAGCTTTGCCAACGCGAAGCGGGTCGACGCGTCCGGACAGATCGTCATCGGCGAGAACGGCAAGGCGATCACGGATCTGATGTACCGTCCCGTGATTATCGGCGTCGTTCTGATGGCGATCGTCTCCGCCGCGCTCCTGATCCTTGCCTATACGATGAACCGCGAACGTGTCAAGACCAAACCGCAGCCGAAGGAAAAGGGTGCGACGAAAAAGGCGATCGCGCTGCTGTTCAGAAACCGCGCGTTCATTGCAATCAGCCTCGTTTCGATGCTGCTGCTTTCGGGACAGATGTTCACGCAGAGTTTCTATACCTACCTCTTCGACGACTATTTCCACGCAAACTGGATGAACCTTGCGACGCAGGCATGCACCTATTCGCCGATGCTGATCTTCATGTTCTTCCTGCCGAACATGGCGAAGAAGATCGGCAAAAAGGAAGTCACCGCGGTCGGGCTCACGCTGGCTGCGCTTTCGAATCTCATTTTGTTCTTCCTGCGCGGCATGGAACCCGGCAAGCTCATGTGGATCTTCCTTGCGCTGAACTTTGTGAGCGGGTGCGGTCTGACCACGCTGGTCATGCAGCTCTGGGCGATGGTAACCGATTCGACCGACGACATCGAGGTGAAAACCGGCAGCCGCGACACCGGAACGGCATATTCGGTCTTCAATTTCTTCCGCAAACTCGGACAGGTGCTTTCCGCGATCTGCGTGAACGGCGCGCTTTTAGGCATGCACTACCGCTATGAGAAGGGCGCGGTGCAGACGCCGGAAAACCTCAAGATCATGTACGATCTCGCAACGCTGATCCCCGCCGTGCTGTTCGGCGTCATGGCGATCCTGCTGTTTGCCGTCTATCCGCTTTCGAAGCGGCGCGTCCGCATTCTGCAGGAGGAAAAGGAACAGAACCTGAAGGAATCCTACGAGCAGAAGATTATCGACATATAAGCTTGAAAATACAGCGCCCGACCGGCTTTCCGTTCGGGCGTTTTTTGTTTCCTGCTATACTCTTTCAAACCGGATCGAGCGGTTTATTACCTGTACGAAACGGTCGGCATTTTTCCGCCCCGAACGATAAAAGCCCGACCCGGCATTATGCCGAAGCGGGCTTTTCATTGTTTTCCCGGCAGAACGCACCCTGAGCGGGGGCGCATCCCGTCATTTGCTTATTGCTTTTCAAGGATCAGATCCGCGCCGTGTTGATCTTCGTACAGCGTCAGGACCTTTCCGTCGTAGTCCAGATCGTAAAGGGCCGTTCCGTATGCGCTCAGTCTCACGATCTTGCCGTCAATCAGTTCCCAGCTTATGCCGTTGATCGTCTTGCCGTTGTTGTCCATGCTTGCGGAGCCGTCTTCCTTGAACGTGATGGACATATTCAAGTTGAGATCCGATGCTTTCATCTCAATGCCCATCACCTTGCCCCTTGTGAGCTTCCACACGCCGACAATCTCGGACTCCGGAGTTTTGTTCGGTTCGGGAGCGGAAACACTGTCATTGTTCTCCGCGGTTTTCCCGCTGCTGCTCATGCCCGGCGCCGCTGTTTCTGTTTTTCGTCCGCCGCATGCAGCGAACGAAAACGCCATAACGAGCACAAGCGCGACGGCTATCCATTTCTTCATAAACGGTTTTCTCCTTTCAGTTCCGTCTTTCTGCGCTGTATATCGTATGATATTTGTAAAATTCTGTCAATATCCCGCTTTCGGTGCGGTTCATCTTTCCCGTTTTGCGCCGTCCGTTTCCATCGGAAGACAGACCGAAAATGCGGTCGGAATCGACTGCCTGCCGTCGGAACGCACGAACGCCTTCGTCCCCTCTCCCGAAACGTCCGCCGCATACACCCGCATGTGCCACTCAATATGCGTAAAGACATGCTTTGCGGAATAGCTCAGCAGCGTGCCCACTGGGTGCAGCCCGCGTGCGGTCATCCACGTCAGCGCTTCCTCGGTCGAAAGCGTGCCGGATTCGTTCGGAAGCTCATACAGCCCCGCCAAAAGTCCCTTGTTCGGTCGTTTCAAAAGCAGCGGCGCACCCTCATCATACAGGGCGAAAACCGTTCGGTTCTCGATCGAACGCGGTTTTTTCGGTGCTTTGTTCGGCAGCAGCCCCGCTGTGCCCGCTTCCCGCGCTTTGCACAGGGACGCAAGCGGACACTCTCCGCAAAGCGGCTGCCCGTTCGGCACGCAGACAGTCGCGCCGAGTTCCATCATCGCCTGATTGAACATGCCGGGATCGGACGGCATCACGGTTTTCAATTCGCTGAACACACGCGTTTTCATCGCCGGATCGGCAATGTCGGACGGATCGTTCATGAGCCTCGCATACACGCGGAGCACGTTTCCGTCGACGGCGGGCACGCGCTCGCCGTATGCTATCGAGGCGATCGCACCCGCGGTGTAGCTGCCGACGCCCGGCAGGGTCAGAAGCGTTTCATAATCGCCCGGTATGCGTCCCGCAAACCGTTCGCAGACAACCGCAGCCGCGCGTTTCAGATTCCGCGCACGCGAATAGTATCCAAGCCCCTGCCAGAGCAGGTTCAGCCGGTCGTCCTGCACGCCTGCAAGCGCGGCGACGTCCGGAAGCTCTTTCATAAGCCGTTCGTAACACGGAATGACCGCCGCGACGCGCGTCTGCTGCAGCATGATTTCGGAGACCCAGATCGCGTACGGATCACGCGTGGCTCTCCACGGCAGGCTGCGGTGATGATCCGGATACCATTGTAAAAGCAGATCGACAAATTCCATGCGCACAGTATACCATATACGATGCCGAAACGCAAACGCCTTCCCTTGACTTTACACGAGGAAGCGGATATACTCATGGTCGGATAAGAAAGCCGCATTCCCTTTGGAAGCGGTCAAACAGATATTCGAGGTGATTACCATGAACGAAACGGAAATCAAAGAACAGGTCAGGGAAGCGTTCGGCATTCTGATGAACGCAGCAAAGCCGGAAAAGGGTGCTCTCATCGTGCTCGGCTGCTCTACAAGCGAGATCGTGGGCAAGCGCATCGGCTCGGGTTCGAGCGAAGAAGCGGCAAAAGCGGTGCTCGACGCGCTGCTGCCGCTCGTCGATGAAGCGGGACTCGACCTTGCGGTGCAGGGCTGCGAACACATCAACCGTTCTCTTTGCGTGAGCCGCGCAACGATGAAAAAATACAATCTCCAGCAGGTGTGGGTGAAGCCGTGGCTGCATGCCGGCGGCGCGTGCGTGACCGAAGCGTATGCGCGCATCGAGGATGCGGTTATGGTCGAAAACCTGAACGGACAGGCGACGCTCGGCATCGACATCGGCGACACGCTGATCGGCATGCACCTGCATTGCGTGGCGGTGCCGGTACACTCTCCTTTGCGGCATATCGGCGAAGCGAACCTCGTCATGGCATTTTCGCGGCCGAAGTACGTCGGCGGTCCCAGAGCGCAGTACGACAACGTTCCGGCGGGAAGCGACGCGCACGCACAGAAAAGCATACGGTAACTGATTTTTAAGGGCTTCGGCCCTTTTTTATATGTAAGCATATTGCCATTTTTTCGTTTTCCTGTATAATATATATGAAATCACGCGCTTGCCCGGCGACGGCGCGGGAAGCGCAGAATCAGGAGGATTTCACAGCATGAAGTGCAAAAAAACGATAGCTGTTCTCCTTGCGCTCGCAATGGTATTTGCGCTGCTGCCTGCTTCGGTACAGGCGGACGGAGAGTCGGGTACCATGGTAATCCGTGAGGGTCAGTATCTTGAGGAGGTCATGGAAGGATGGTACGCCGATAACTACGGCACCGTCGGCACGAACAACGGAACCGTTATCGTAAACGACGGTACGGTGAACACCAACAACGGAACCGTCACGACGAACAACGGTACGGTTGCCGGCAACAGCAGCCTCGGAAAGGTAGAATTCAATTACGGCACCGTAGAACACAATTACGGTCGTGTTGCCGGGAATCTTGCAACCAGCGATCAGGATTACGGATATATAACCTATAACGAAGAAGGCAGTATGGTCGGGGATAATCGCGGTTGCGTGTATCTCAATGACGGTACTGTTGCGAACAACTATCGCACGGTTGAAGGAAACCGTAATCGCACAATCACAAACACGCAAAACGGTACTGTCGGCACGAACTGGAGAACGGTAGATACCAACTACGGGACGATAGGAACGAATGACAACTATTACGGCGAAGCAGTCGTTTCCGCCAATTACGGAACCGTACAGAATAACAAATCCGGTGCGGTCGTGAAAAATCAGACAAACGGCGTCGTGACGACGAATTCCGGCGAAGTATATAACTACGGCGGTACGGTCGGCAGCAATACGGGGACCGGAACGGAATACTTCACGGTCAGCATCGTCAACAACACCGCCCATACCGCCGTCTCAAGCAGCGGACTGAAGAATGCTTACGGCGCGCAGTGGCTCGGACACGCTTCAACGGCGACCGTCACGCTCACCCCGGCGAACGGCTATGAAATCAACCAGGTTACGGGGCTTCCCGGCAACGTGACGGCCGCGAAGAACGCGGACGGAACCTGGACGCTGACCGTCTCCGGCGGATCTCACACGACGATCAACGTGCCGGAAGCAACGGATATTCCTCTGTTCACCGTGACAGTCAACAACGGCACGGGCGGCGGCAGCTTTGCCGAAGGCGCAAGTGTCACGATCACGGCAAACGCGCCGGAAACCGGCATGATTTTTGCCGGATGGACGGGCGCGGGCGGTCTGACCTTCACCGAGGGCGACACGTCGACCGCGACGGCGACCTTCATCATGCCCGCCTCGGACGTGACCGTGTCGGCGGACTTTATCACGCAATGGACATGGCTGCAGCAGCAGCTCGAAGAAGACGGTGCTGATATCACGCTGGACAGGGACATTGTCTGCGTTGACCAGGACGAAGGTCCGCTTGTGGTGCCTGAGGATACTTATGTCACACTCGATCTGAACGGTCACATCGTCGACCGAAATCTGACGGAGCCGACGGAAAACGGCAACGTGATCACGGTCATCGGCGAACTGACCCTGCTTGACAGCAGT
>ODAI010591626.1_pt1 | contig 10905 bp, 11 predicted proteins | sample 1539321 | NCBI WGS metagenome assembly ODAI01 (sample SAMN02144231, study PRJEB22623) | gut metagenome | biome: sheep rumen | host: Ovis aries | place: New Zealand | reverse complement strand
TTGTGTGAGACATGAAGAAGGCGTTGCTGGTTGTCCTAGCGACTATGGCGTCGTTCCTTGCCCTGACCATCGGTCAGACCGCGTTCGCAGCGGATAGCGATGGGGTGGCTCCGTACGATCCCGTTGACATCGTCCTCCCCGTCACCAAGACATGGGATGACGACGGTAACGCGAAGGGGCTCCGGCCCAAGTCCGTCACCGTGGAACTGTATCGCTACAAGGACGGCGAGGACTACAGCTCCATGGACCCCTACATGACGTTGACGCTCACGGGGGATGAAACGGCGGCATCTTGGACTGGTGAGTTCAGGATTCCCAATGGCGCCGACAACCACCCTGCGTTCTATCAAGAGGATGGCAGCTACCATGCGTACAAGTTCGCAATTGTCGAGCAGCCCATCACTAACTATACGGAGAACACCGACGCCCACAAGGACCCCGAAGTCATCCTCGAGATTGTCGACGAGAGCGATGATGACTGGATCAATATCACGCCAAAGAACGTGAAGGAATACCCCATCGTCACAGAGGGCGAGACCGTCAACTTCATTGCTGCGAAGATGACGGGGAACGAGCTGTTCATCTGGACGCCAGAGATGCTGAGCCCGCTCGAGCAGAAGATTCTCGCCGACTACGTCCGCCCCCACCCCAACTATCCGCATGAGAACAAGCCGGTTCACTTCGTCTATGGGGAGGGCTACTACGCGGAGGGTAGGTTCACGATCACTCCGGGTACCGCAGAGAATCCCGGGTCAATCAGGTTTGACGACAAGAGCGTGTGGACGTATTGGGCGAGGGGCACCTACACGCGGAGCACCACCGAGCAGTATGCGGCGAGCATCACCAACAAGCCCGAGACCGTTGACGTCAGCGCGAAAAAGGTGTGGGATGACAACGACAACCAGGACGGCAAGCGCCCGGGTTCCGTCGAGATGACCCTGTACGTTGGCGAAACGCCGGTCGAGGGCGTCGATCCCATCACGCTCGACGGCACTGCCGACGAGACCGGCGAAGCCGAGGCCTGGACTGCCACGTGGATGGGCCTTCCCAAGAACGATGCAAGCGGCAACGCGATTGCCTATACCGTCAAGGAGACCACGACGAGCGTCATCACGGGCACTGATGGCGCCGGCACCTACTCCTTCGAGGTCGCGGGCTCAATGACGGATGGCTTTACCGTCACCAACAAGCACACCCCCGAGAAGACGAGCGTGACCATCACCAAGACGTGGGACGATGCTGACGACCAGGATGGCATCCGCCCCTCCACGGACGAGTTTGCGAGCAGCCTGACGCTCAAGGCCAACGGCACTGCCGTCACCGATGTCACACCGACCGTCACGGTTGACGAGGACGACGAGAACACGTACGTCGTCACGTGGACGGGCCTGCCCAAGTACGCCTCTGGCCAGGAGATTGCCTACACCGTCGAGGAGTCCACCATCGATGGCTACACCGCGGAGGGCAGCCCCGCACAGAACGGCGACACCATCACCAACACCCACGAGCCCGAGCTCATCAGCATCCCCATCAACAAGCGGTGGTACGACTACTCCGACAACGACGGGAAACGCCCCGGCTCCATCGAGGTTGCGCTGCTCGCCGATGGGGAGAGCGTCTACGTCGACTCCGAGGGCAACGTCGTTCCAGCTGACACCGAGGGTGCCCAGATCTACGTCCTCACCCTGTCGGGCGCGGATCACATCTGGAGTGACATGTTCGAGAACCTGCCGCGCTATCGCGACCACGGGACGGAGATCGTCTACGAGGTCGACGAGGTGGACGTCCCCGACGGCTACGAGTCCAGCACGGAGGGCTCCGCGACCGTCGACGGGGAGACCGGCGACGTCGAGGGCTTCACGATCACGAATAGCCATGAGCTGGAGCGTGTCAACGTCACCGTGACCAAGGAGTGGGACGACGCCGACGACCAGGACGGCATCCGTCCGGAGTCGGTGACGGTGAGGCTCCTTGCCAACGGCGAGCCCGTCGAGATTCCGGCCCCCGAGGCACCGGCCCCCGAGCCACCGGCCCTCGGCGCCCCCAAGTCCGCAGACTCTGGCGAGTACATCGAGGCCACGCTTTCGGAGGACAACAACTGGACGTATACCTTCGAGGACCTGCTCAAGTACAACGACGGCGAGGAGGTCGAGTACTCCGTCGAGGAGGTCGACGTTCCCGAGGGCTACGAGGCTAGCGTCACCGGCGACGTCGCCCAGGGAATCACCGTCACCAACAGCCATACCCCCGAAACCGTCTCTGTCAGCGTCACCAAGGTGTGGGCGGACGCCAACGACCAGGACGGCATTCGTCCCGAGTTCGTCACCGTGAGGCTGCTTGCCGACGGCAAGGACACCGGCAAGACCATCAAGCTCAATGGAGGCGCGTGGGAGGGCACGTTCGAGGACCTGCCAAAGAACGCAGCTGGCGTCGAGATCGTCTACACCGTCGAGGAAGTCGACGTTCCTAGTGGCTACGAGGCTTCCGTCAGTGGTAGCGCGGCGAACGGCTTCACCATCACCAACAGCCACACGCCCGCTCCTGCGCCCAAGCCCAACCCCAACCCCAAGCCTACGCCCAAGCCCAAGCCTGAGGTCCCCAAGACTGGTGAGGACGCACCCATCATCCCGCCTGCAGCCCTACTGCTTGCCTCTGGAATGATGCTTGCGGCGGCGGCAGCGATGCGCACGAAGCGTGGCGAGCGTCGATAGGTAGACAAGGACATAGACGGATGACGTCCGTGATCCGTTGATGAAGAGGGGGCTTCCTTGGAAGCCCCCTCTCTTGCGTGCGAATGTCGGAGTTGTCAGCGTCTCGCCCTAGAAGGACTCGCGGTCGGTCGCGCTGGTGCCAATGCCCGTTCCCTCGCCGCTGGACGAGATCTCGTAGCTGTAGCCCGACCTGAGCTCGAAGGTCTCGCTGCCTCCAAAGCTGCACCGGTAGTAGACCCCATCGTCGCCAAACATGTCGTCCTCGCCAAACCACAGCTCGCCATGGGCCTCGTTCATGCGATAGGTCCCTGCCGGGAGATTGACGGTTGCGGAGCTGTTGGGGGAGATGAAGACGGTCCTCACTAGGTCGTCACCGGAGTAGATCTTGTAGTAGACATACGAGCCGCCCTCCTTGATGGTGAGGGGGACGGCGGTCGAGGAGTAGTCGGGGTTGCTGTAGACCACGCCAGTGCTCGGGAAGTCCACCACACAGGCCGCAGCGCGCTCGCCAAAGTCCGGCAGGCCCTCATAGGAGCGCCCGACGAGCGTCATGAAGAGCTTGTACGCCTCATAGTTGCTGCCTTCGGCAAGAAGCGCCTCGGCCTTGTCGGCGGTGACGTGGGTGTCACATTCGAGCTGGAGGTCAGCGGCGTCCTTGAAGCCGTTCTCGGCAAGCGGGGCAAAGGCCTCGCTCGCCTCGCTCCAGCTGCCCGCGGCCATGAGGTCGGCTGCCGTGAAGTAGGCGGAGTTGTCGCGACAGTTCTGGGCAGCCTCCTGCGCGGCGCCCTCGTGAATCAGGTCGTAGGCCTGTGCGGCGGCGTCCCATGCGGCGGGGTCTTCCCCGGCCTTTTCCTCTGCTGCCTGAGCTGCCAGCCAGAGGTTGGCCCTCTCCGCCATGGCTGCGGAGTCCTCGTAGTCCTCGAGCTCCGTAAACGCCTCGACGGCCGCTTGGTACGACCCGCCAGCATAGAGCTCCTGGGCCTGTGCGTAGGCCTGTGCCAAGGCCTCGGCACGCTTTGTCTCGGCGACGTGGTAGGCGACGCCTCCGGCAACCGCGAGGACCGCGAGGATGCCCACGATGGCCATCCAGAGCTTCGACTTCTTCTTGGGTGGCTCGGATGGCGCGATTGGAGGCTGCCCGACGGGTACGCCCATATCGACCACCGGAACGGGTTCGAATTGCGCGGGTTCGACCTGCACGGGCTCGACCTGCGGAATCTCCTGCGTCACCGGGGGCACCGAAGCCGTGTCGGTCGGAGCGGGCACGGGGACGGGCTGCACCACCGTCTCGGAAGGGGCTGGGACAGGCTCGTCCACGATTTGCCTGGCACCGCAGTACTTGCAGAACTTGACACCATCGACCAGTTCCTGGCCACACGATACGCACTTCATGGCATGACTCCCTCGTGTCGTGGCGGAGTGCGGGAGCCGTCTGGTGCTCCCTGGCATAGGCCAATGATAGACCCCAAAAGGGGATGCCACGTCACGAAGCGCTTGCTTGTGGCTCCAACGCGCGAATCTTGTCCGCGAAGCGCTCGGGCTGGAAGAGGGCCATGTCGCCATGGCCCATGCCCGCAAGTTCCTCGTGGTCCATGCCCGCAAGTTCCTCGAACTTGGCCTGTCCTGCGGACGCTAACGACACATGAAGGCGGGCAAGACGCCCTTGGTGGAGGCCTCGGCTATCTGGAACAGGGCATCTGCCACCGAGTCATCGGCGACGTCGCCAATATGCCAGCGGGCGGCGCGTGCGACGGCATCGCTGGCGTTTGCCACAGCAACCGAGTTCTCCACCGCACCGAGCAGGGGAAGGTCGTTCTCGGAATCGCCAAAGGCGGCGACTTCGTCCAGGCCAACCCACAGGTGCTCTGCGAGAATCTGGATGCCCCGGTCCTTGCCCCAGCCTGCGGGGACCAGGTCTATGAGGAAACCCCCCTCGACGGGAAACACGAAGTCGAACATGGGGAATCGCTCCCTCAACGTGGTGCGCAGGTCCCTCATGTCCGCCTGCGGCATGTCGCAGCGGAGGTTTGCCTTGATGCAGCGGTCCCAGTCGAGACGCTCGATGACGCGGATGGCGTCCCCATAGATTCGTGGGTTGGCCGCGAGCTCCTCCTTTGTCGCACCAAGGTGGTAGGCGGTCCCATCCTCCTCTTCCTTGCGGGGCAGGTCATCAAGGTCATAGACCGCCAGCACGCAGCCGGGGATGGTGCGCAACAGTCGAGCCATCTCGTTGATCGCCGCCACATCGAGGGGCTCCACGTGCACGAGGCGCCCGTCCACGAAGACCATCTGGCCGTTCACGAAGGCGCCCGTCTGGTAGCAGGCCTTGTCTGGCCCAAGCATCCAGCGCATGGCCGAGGGCGGCCTGCCCGTCACCGGCGCAAAGCGCACGCCCGCGGCAAGCAGTGCGCGCACGCCCTCGAGGGCGTGGTCGCTGGCGGTTCCGCCGGCGGGGAGGAAGGTGTTGTCGAGGTCGGTTGCGACGAGCCTGATCATGGGAGACCCCCTCTTCCCTCCGTGAGGATGGGCGGATCGAACCGCCACACCGTGTAGTGCTGATGGCACTGGTATACCTTGATCTGCTGGTTCCGCGCGTTGCGGTAGGTGTAGAACGTGCCCTCGCGCTCCTGGGTCCAGCCAGGACGGCCCTGGTACCACCATGTGTCACCGTTGTCCGACATGTGGACGACGGTGCAGGGATGGTCGACCTTCTCCTCGACGGCCTCGATGAAGCGACCCAGCACGTTGGGGTCGAAGGGGTTGAAGAGGTAGAAGTGCGTGAAGGGGCTCAGGTCGAGGTCGAGCACGCTTCCCTCGACCACCTGGAGCTTGTCATATTTGGCCGACCATGACCGTGCGACCGCCGCCATCTCGGGGTCGAGCTCGACGCCGGTCACCCGTCCCGGAAGCCCCTGCCACAGGAAGTAGGCGAGCACGCGCCCCTTGCCGCAGCCCACGTCGAGGAGGTGGGAGTTCTCGTCAAGCTCGAGCTGACCAAACAGCTCGTCGAGGACGAAGTAGAAGGTGGGGGAGGAGCCATGTGCGCCTTTCTCGGGAAGCCGCGCCTCGTCGGTGGCAAAGAGGGAGACACCGCAGATCGCGCGGTCTATCTCGTCGTCGTGGGCGACGAGGTCGGCCTCGGAGCAGATCAGGCGTTCCTTGCGCTTTGCCATGACAGGGTCCCTTCGTGTGCCGGTTGCGCGCCTAGATGATTCCCAAGGGGATGAGCGTCACCAGCAACAGGGCGTCGAGGCCCCAGATTCCCAGCAGGAAGCGGTTGCGCCTTGTGGGCTCCCAGTCGGGCACGTAGTTGCTTGCGAGGAAGAAGGGGATGTAGGTGGTGACGAAGACGGGCAGCACGCCCCACCACTTGTAGACCCATATGAACGAGTGGTTGCTGGTGGCGGCGAGGAAGCTCTCGACCAGGGCGAAGAGCAGGGCCATGCTGATGGCCCCGGCCAGCTTGGCGCTGATGCCCCCACGCCCGTCCTTTGCGAAGTAGCGGGCGCTGGGGTCCTTGGGAAGCATCTTGTAGGAGATGATGCCTGCCAGCGAGAACATCATGGACAGCTCCCAGCACACGCCGATGAGCAGGATGAAGGTGGTCGACTCGTTGCTCACGGACCACAGGGGATAGCCGGAGAAGTGGGCGATGATGGCGTTGCAGATCTCGTAGAGCCAGTGCACGCCATAGAGGGCGAACCCCGCGAAGATCATCTTGAACTCGCCCTTGTGGAATTCGCTCCAGTAGACGTAGAAGACCACCGCCAGGATGAAGATGAAGGTCCAGTTGAAGTTCTCCGTGCTCCGGACCACGATGGCGTCCACCAGGTCCTTCGCTTCCTGCGAGCCGTCACCCCAGAACTGAAACATGGTTCCCCCTTAGTCCGTTCGTGCCTCCATGTGTGGTGACCCATTGCCTCGATTGTATGCGTTTGCGATGCCGCATCCCCTTGTGGGATGGATGGCAAGGCGGGTGGATGCGATTGATGCCATTGCGGCCGCAGCTCCTTGCCCCCATATGACAAAGCGTTATAGACTGTGCTGATGATGGCGCATGACGCGCACGATCGGTGTGACTGGGGAGGCAATCATGGCTACGGAGGTCATTTCCGAATCCGCCCTCGATGACTGGCTTCTCGAGCCCGACTGCCCCCAATGTGGCAGCGAGGACGTGAGGTGCCTCGAGACCCATCCCGATGGCACCAAGCTGTGGTACTGCAACACCTGTGGCCATACGTGGGTGGAGTAGGAGGCGACGATGCTGCGAAAGACCCTCGAGACCCCCTTGGGGACCATCGTCTACTGGGTGAGCGATACGGCTGACCCCACCTTGCCCTGGCTCATGTTCCTTCCCGGCCTCACGGCGGACCATCGGCTGTTCGAGCGCCAGATCGCGCACTTCGAGTCCCGTGCCAACTGCCTCGTGTGGGACCCTCCCGCCCACAACGAGTCGAGGCCGTTCGAGCTCGACTTCACGATGGACGACATGGCCCGCTGGGTCCATGACATCCTCGCCGTCGAAGGCGTGGACTCGCCCGTGCTCGTGGGCCAGTCCATGGGTGGGTATGTCTCGCAGGCGTTCATCGACCTCTATCCCGGGGAGGCGGCCGGCTTTGTCTCGGTGGACTCCGCCCCGCTCAAGAGCAAGTACTACCCCAGGTGGGAGGTCGTCGCGCTGCGCCACACCAAGGGCATGTACCAGGCCATCCCCTGGAAGATACTCAAGCCGTGGGCAGAGCGCGGCGTGGCCGAGACCCCCTACAGCCGTGCGCTCATGCGGGCCTTCATAGAGAGCTATGACAAGGACGAGTACGTGGCGCTTGCCGCCTTTGGGTACCGGCTGCTCGCCGATGCCATCGAGGCGGAGCGTGCCTACCAGATCGACTGCCCGACCGTCCTCATCTGTGGCGAGAAGGACCATGCGGGCGACGTGATTCCCTTCAATCGCAAGTGGGCGGCAGGGGAGAACCTCGAGCTCGTCTGGATTGCCGATGCGGGACACAACTCAAACACCGACAAGCCCGACGAGGTCAACCGCATCATCGAGGGGCTGCTGGCGAGGGGGTGATTCCCCCTTGGTGTGTTCAAGTGCTGGTTCTTAGGCTGATGTGCCCTTGACTCATGCTCTCTGCCCCGCATACTTGTCTGGATGCGCACGTGCACGCTCGAGGCCAGAGGGGAGGAGACGCTTGGGTGACAAGGGACATAGCAAGGACGGGCTGCTCGGCAGGCTGATTGCCCTCTTCGTCGCCACGTTCACCATCAGTGCGACGGCCAACTCGGGCTATGCCATCATCGCGGTGATGAAGGATGACTTCGTCAACAAGCGCAAGTGGTTCACCGAGGACGAGATGGCCGACTACATCGCGATCGTCCAGAGCGCCCCCGGCCCCATGGCGGTGACCTCGTCCATGGTGGTGGGCTACCAGAGCGCGGGGCTCCTCGGCTCGTTTGCCGCGGTTCTTGGCGTCATCCTGCCGCCCTTCCTGGTCATGGTGCTGGTCACCGTCTTCTACCAGGCGATTGTCAACAACCCCTACGTGACCATCTTCATGCGGGGCATGCAGATGGGCGTCGTGGCCCTCTTGCTGGACATCTGCATCGGTCTCTTCCGCAACGCCACCAAGGAGCCGGGCATCTACCCCCTCGTGGTCATGGTCCTGGCCTTTCTCTACGTGAGGTTCACGGGCTGCTCGATCATGTGGCTCGCGCTGGCCTGCGGCATCGCCGGCGCCGTCAAGGCCCTGCTCGTCAAGAGGGAGGTCGAGTCCCATGAGTGACCTCGGCCTCCTCTTCCAGGTGTTCCTTGCGTTCGTGCGCGTGGGGGCCCTTGCCTTTGGTGGGGCATATGCCGCCATCCCCTTGGTCGAGCAGGAGGTGGTGGTCCGCAGCGGTTGGATGACCTACACCGAATTCATGGACCTGTTGGCCTTGGACGAGATAACCCCCGGCCCCATCCTCATCAACAGCGCCACCTTCGTGGGCATGAAGGTGGCGGGCATCCCCGGTGCGATCGCGGCCACGCTGGGCTGCATCGTGGTGCCCTGCGCCGTGGCCATGACCCTGCTGCTCATCTTCCGCAAGTATAAGGACACGCCGGTGGTCAAGACCATCGTGCTCTCGCTCAAGTGCATGGCGCTGGCGCTCATAGCCTCGACCATGGTCAAGCTGGGCGTGCAGGCGGTGGCGCCACAGGCCCCGTCCTTCGACGTGGCCTACGGCGCCTATGTTGCGCTGGTCATGTGCGGTGCCTTCTACCTCATCAACCAGCGGCACCTCAAGCCGCTCTACGTCATGCTGGGATGCGGCGTGGTCAACGTGGTGGCGCACCTGCTCGTGCTCTAGCGCCTGGCCGTCGCCTGCCTGACAGTGGCCCTGTGCGATACTGGGGGCATGGGAATCTGGGATACCTGGGAGGCGTCCATGGTCAAGCTCATCCTCACCGACATCGACGACACGATCAAGCCCATGGACAGCCCCGCCGTTCCCCAGGAGGCAATCGATGCCTTCCGGGTTGCGATGCGTGCGGGCATCGTGGTCGGACCAGCGACTGCGCGCGGGTATGCGTGGACGCGCAAGTACTTTGTGGGTGCCGAGGACTGCTGCTCCACGATCCTCGCCACCAACGGGTCCGAGGTGTACCTCGAGGGTGAGAGGATCTTCGCCGCACGACTTGCCGCCGAGGACCTCGAGGAGGTGCGTTCGTACGTCGCTGGCGTTCCCAGGGCGGGACTTCTTGTCTTTGACAACGAGAGCACGCCGCTGCTGGTGGAAGGGGTGCTCGAGGACCTCGAGGTCGCGTTTCCCGCCTATGCGCGGGCGTCCCGTCCCGTCGACGGCATCCCCGGGTTCGACATCGTCAAGGCCGGGGTCTTCATAGCGGAGGACCGTGAGGGCACTTGGGCCTTCATCGACGAGCTCAATGAGCGCTTCGACGCTTTCGACTTCGACTACCCCAAGCCAGGCTGGTCCAACATCATGCCCGCAGGGTGGAACAAGGGCGCGGCCATCAGGTTCCTTGCCGAGAGGATCGGTGCCTCCCTGGACGAGGTCGTGATCTTTGGCGACGCGGGCAATGACATCCCCATGTTCGAGGTCGTGCCCAACTCCGTCGCGGTGGCCAACGCGACGCCTGCCGCCGCTGCCGCCGCCCGCTGGCATATTGGACCCTGCGAGGACCATGCCGTGGCAACCGCCATCCAGGAGCTCGCGCGAGGCGCGTGGCCCTTCGTGGAGTAACCCACCGCGCAGGATGGTCGTCCTTCCCCTGCGCTAGACTAGACGACGTGAGAATGCCCGCCGACATGATCGGCGGATACCAGCGCTTTGGGAGGCAACCCATGGAATACGACGTCATCGTCATTGGTGCAGGCCCCGGTGGCATCTTTGCTGCCTACGAGCTCACGAAGCTTCGTCCCGACCTGCGCGTGGTGGTGCTTGAGGCTGGTCACGAGCTCTCGCGTCGTCGCTGCCCCATCGCCGAGGGTCGCGTCTTCACGTGCATCGGCTGCAAGCCCTGCTCCATCATGAACGGCTTTGGTGGCGCCGGCGCCTTCTCCGACGGCAAGTACAACATCACCAACGACTTTGGGGGCACGCTCCACGAGTTCGTGGGCAAGGGCACCGCGATCGAGCTCATGGAGTACGTCGACCAGATCAACATGGACCATGGCGGCGAGGGAACCAAGCTCTACTCGACCGCAGGCACGGCCTTCAAGAAGCTCTGCATGCAGAACAAGCTCACGCTGCTGGACGCCTCGGTGCGCCACTTGGGCACCGACGTCAACTACGTCGTGCTCCAGAGCCTCTACGACGACCTCTCCGACAAGGTCGAGTTCCGCTTCGACACTCCGGTCGAGAGCCTCGAGGTCATCGAGGGCGGCTATCGTGCCAACCTTGCGAACGGGTCGGTCGAGGCCCCCTCGTGCGTGGTCTCGGTGGGGCGCAGCGGCAGCGCGTGGATGGAACGCGTCTGCATGGACCTGGGCATCCCCACGCGCTCCAACCGCGTCGACCTGGGCGTGCGCGTGGAGCTTCCCAGCGTGATCTTCGACCACATCACCGACGAGCTCTACGAGAGCAAGATCGTCTATCGCACCGAGAAGTTCGAGGACAACGTCCGAACCTTCTGCATGAACCCCCATGGCATCGTCGTCGCCGAGAACACCAACGGCATCGTCACGGTCAACGG
>ODAI013223944.1_pt1 | contig 10907 bp, 5 predicted proteins | sample 1539321 | NCBI WGS metagenome assembly ODAI01 (sample SAMN02144231, study PRJEB22623) | gut metagenome | biome: sheep rumen | host: Ovis aries | place: New Zealand | reverse complement strand
TTATACCTTATGAAAGCATATCAAAATAATCCATCTATACTTAATCAGATAGCTAAATTGTCTATGAATAAAAAAGTATTCACTACAAATCTATCGATTAGGAAACAATTGTCGGAAGATTATATACATCTTTTTAAATTATTAGATGACAGAGATGACTATATCTACATAAAATCGGCAATGTTCATTGCCACAAATAATCATTGTGAAGAATATTTTTATAGTCTCTTTAAACATGATCTGTTATATAGAGAGCCCATTATCTGTATCAAAATGTGTATAGAGATGTTATTAACCGGCAAAGGCTCTAAAGAATTATTAAGTAACATTCTGAATGACTTAAAAGCAACCAATACTGAATATGCAGCAATTATATCCACATTATCGAATGACATTGCTTATCCTAGGCCGGTTTGTTTGCTGCTTAAAGATTATCCTTCTTTACCTGATACTGATTATATCAATACCATACTTAAACAGTACCAATCTGATGATCCGTTTGCACCTATTCTTATTTTAGAGACAGTTGATGCATGCTACACGGATGCGTATCCGATAAAGATGCACTTACTGGCTTTATATCGCAAATCAGGTAGTAGCATTTACTATGAAAAAATGTATCAGATTGTACTATCTCTTTTGAAATCAACAACTTCTGAACGTTTGCTTTATGAGCTCTGCAGAATGTCTGTTCTGTTAGCAGTAGCATTAGGAAAAAATAACAGAACTACAGATGTAATTAATATTTACGAAAAATATTCATTCGACAAAGAATACACAAATGATTTAGTAACTTTTTGTAATGTATGTGAATTATATAATGTATCTTCCGACGAACGTTATGCAAAATTATTTGATGCACTTATCACTGGTGATTGGTTTTCATTATTTGAAAAATATAATATAGGTTTTTTAGTTAACGAAAGACATTTGAAAACGTTAGTGGATTTTTCTAAAATGTCGTTTGTTCAGTCCATTTTTAACTATATATCTTTTTTAAATGAAATAAACTCAGAAGGATTAGAGCAATTTATAAACGATGCAAATAATGTTATACAGCTTATTTTTAGTGGCTCTGTATCGAATATAATTGATAAATTTCTTGCTGAGCCATTAGATGAACAAAAACTTTTTGTTTCCTACATGAATTTGGAGAAATCAATTGAACCTTTTGCGCTCATACCAAACGACGAAGATAAAATAATATCATTAATCCATCTATGGGATATTATTTATAAAAGGGACTATATAATAAACAAGTTATTACACAATATGTCAAAAGCACCGGCTTTATGGCTCTTGCACAGGTTAACTATGAGTTTTTATAAAAGTTCCAAACTTTTATACGTTTATATAGAAAACCTGTGGAATGAAAAAAAATATAAAGAGATCATTGACCTGAGATATAGCTTTGAGTGGGTCACCACAGATTTTTCTTATGTAACGTATTTAGGGGCTTCTCTTCTACTTGAATCAGACCCGTATGCTTTAGAATATGTTTCTAAAAAGGACAGCGAGGAATATATAAATACTATTCTTCTTCTAAAGAAAAAAATGTTAAATTTAGAAATTCAAAAGATTTTAACATATGCTCCTAAGAAAAAAGATATTACAAATCTCATTTTAAGCATTGTTGATTCACCCAATGACAAAAATCTGCAAAAAATAGTAACAGAATACAGCGGAGAGAACGAAATAGCACTTTTGAAATTATTCTATAATCAAACTAACGACGTAAATCTAAAAACCACCTTGTATGAAAAATATGGTGATGTAATAGAAGACAACAAATTCATTACTATTTCTACAAGATCAACTAATTCATCATATCCCTCAATAAGTCACCCTTACTATGAGCCGGACATTAATATGAATGAATTTGAAAAGGGACCATTAACCATAAAAAGATGTTCTTATTTAGAAGAAACTTTTAAGGATATTACTCTGCAAGAATATACCAATGGTATTCCGAAGAAGGAGAAAAAACATTTATCTGACTTATACAGAAGTCTAGGCTCTGATATCAGTGAAAACGTTGAATACAGAAAAGAGCTTTTAGTAAAACTGGCATATGTGTCTTCTATAACAAACGACATTACTTCATATAATGACATAGTAATCAAGTTAGGGATTGTATTATACTATAGCTATTTTTTCACAAATATCGAAAAAAGTAGACACATTTTATATGAAACAAGGCATTTTTACCACAAACACACAAAACGTAATACAGTTGAACTAATCAGGAAAACTATTTGTGAAGCACTGGGATCCTACACCGCAATAAGTGAAATCATGGATGATAAGACTGCTATGATCGAGTGCCTTAATCGTGTATTGAAAATTTCTATGTCTAAGGATTTTTCTTTATTTTTTACGCGAATAATTGAAACAACCGAAAAGATATCTGACGTATTATCTATTTCTGATATTTCTCAGAGGGCTGGAAATTACCAAAAGCTTTCGGGAATTCTTAAAACACTCGTTGCTAGAAACAACAAAAGCCCTCTATTTGAACAGGTTTATTTAAAGTGGTACAAAATGATCATTTCAGAGATTAAGAAACTGTCAAAAGGAGCTGTGTTAAATTTAGAAATAGAAACTATACAATGCTCATCCCGTGGGAAAATATGTTGTATAATTCAAAACATGGGAAAAAAGCCTGCGGAAAATATATCTATTCGTGCAATATTCGAGGATGCAATCCGTTGTAAAGATAACGAAAAAGAAATCAAAATTCTTTATGGTGGAGACACAAGTGTATTTGCATTCAATATTAGATGTAAGGAAGAAGGTGTCCAAAAATATAAAATTGAAATATCCTATGAAATTTCGCAAAATATAGAACAACTGGATTACAGTCACGAAATACGTATTGTCAAAGAAACCGGATATAAACACATAGGAAATTTATATTCTGTAGCACCTGTAACAAATAATGCTGATTTCTATGGTAGAGAACGTGAAAAAGAGAAGATTATAAGCTTTTTAAATGATACAAAATATAATACTTCTATGGTCATGCATGGATTAAAAAGAGTCGGTAAAACTTCGATGCTCAGATTCATTGAACGAACTATGAAAGATAGCGATATTTATATTCCTGTCTATGTGAGTGCACAACAAATCGGCGAACAAAATGCTGTTAAAAAAATGTTTGTCGAAACCATAGTAGATCAGTTAGAAAGCATTGGATGTGCAGATGTTAAGTGCCGTAGTTATTTAGAATATGACTATGATAAAAATCCGGAACAACTGTATGATTTTTACAAGTACTTGCAGAAATCCCGAATAATGGGGGATAAGCGAATACTTTTTATGGCAGATGAGATAGAAGAACTATTTGATATGGTGGATGAAGGTATTATTAATCGCAGGCTATATAAAGTATTACGAGTAATTCTCCAGGAACTTACTTCCATTAGATTCATATTCTGTGGGGCAGACCACTTGACAGATATCTTATATAATCATGCATTAGCAGATATCTTTGAAATAACAAAAAGGATAATTATTAGTAGACTAGATGAGGAATCTATGTATCGAATGATTACCGAACCCGCTAAAGATAAACTCTCTTATACAGAACGTGCAAAAGAACGAATCTGGTATTATACAAAAGGACATACCTTTTACACTAAACAAATATGCAGTAAAGTGATTGATCTTTTGAATGAAGAAAGCCGTGTTACTGCATATGCCTATGATATCGATATTGCAGTAAAACAGATAATGCGCATAACAGAGTATTTCATTTATCTAAGTAGATTCTTCAATGAAAATGATAAACAGGTAATAAAGATATTATGTGATAATACTAAGTTTTCAAAAGACCATGTATCTGAAGATGTACTGGAAGAAAAATATGAAGGAAGAGGATTATATGATTCATTAATGAGTTTAGAATTTAAAGATATCCTAAATAAAACTGAAGGATACGATACGAACTTCTATCAATTTTCTATTGAAATGTTCAGATTATGGTATTCGAAAGCAGAATATACTACAGAACTCACAAAGGAGGACAGTTAAGATGGTGAAACTCTTTGCTCCCAAACGCTCCACAGAAGGTTATCCAATCATTTATGGCAGAAACAATGTCCTTTTTAAAGTACAAGATTATATTCTTGGTCATTCTTCTATCCCTGAAAACGTTGCCTTATTAGGTGTGAAAGGAGTCGGAAAATCAGCTGTTATAAAAAATGCGTTTTGCAAGGCAAATATTAAAAAATATTTTGATACTAATAGAATCTTAGTTAAATTCGTGTCAATTTCTGATACTACAGATAGCATGAAAGGTTTCTATAGTTATCTCTATTCATCCGTTTTTGAGGCAATTGATTATATAGAGAGCTATGACAAGCATTTCTATGATGCTCTTGCTATACAAATATTAGATAGTAAAAATAAAATTCTAGAGAGGTGTGTCGAAATTGACGATGCTACAATGGAATCTGTTTTAAATAAAACGATTGATATAGTTAAAGAGCAGAACCTTCACCTATTATTCGTAATTGACGATTTTGAGAGATTTGCTGATTCTTCTAATCTCAAAAAGGCACAATACAAGTACCTGCGCGAGCTTGCAAATTCTAAAAGAATATCCTTATTTATTACTACCGGACAAGATTTAACAAAAGTCTCAGAAGAAATGAAAGGATCTGGTTTTGAAAATATATTTTATTATGAAGAATTAAGGGGATTAAAGCTACAAGACGTTGAAGACTGGATATTCGAGGTAACTGATCAGACTAATATTGAATTCAGTGATGAATTAATAGAATGGATTGAATCAATAAGTGGCGGGATTCCTGCAATTATCGAGGAAGCAGCAGAGATGTCTTATTCATTGCTCTCCCGAAACATACTTTTCAATGATGAAACATATAAAAACCAATTATATTCTATAGTCTATCCTCTCTTAGAAAAATGGTGGCAATACACAGATGCTATTGAACATCATATTTTTAAAGATGTCATAGAAAATAGGTCCATCAGTTCGATTAATAGAGATTGTCTAATAAAAAAAGGGTATTTGAATCAAGATATTGACGATAATGTTTTTTTTGTAACACCTTTATTTAAAAAATTTGTATTAGAAAAGATCTCAAATACTAAACAAGAAGACTTAACGCAGTCATCTAATGAGATGGATATATTTAAAAACCTATTGCAGGATATTGTCAAAAAAGCAAATGGCTCTATAGAAGCGAAAATAGAAAAAATAGATACCAGAATTTCCGGAATCTCTGAACAGCTATCTACATTAATTACAGAAGTGCCTTCTCGAGATAACTTTTATAGAGAAGAAGATGGTTCTCTGGATCCGGAAAAATACGGAGCCGCAATCTCGGCATATATTTCAGAGAAATTAACTAATCCTAACGATGATGAAATATGTGACAGATGGAACATTAATAAAAAGCTTTGGGCAGAATTTTCAAATATTAGAAAAAACGATTGCGCCATGGCGTATCGCCTGATTACTTATGTTTTTTCTGAAAATATACAAGGACTAGATTACACTCCTGTTACAGTTATGCTTGGCAATTTCCTGGAAGGTTTATTAAATGATTATGTTATAAACATGTTAAAAAAGCATCTACCCGATATCAAAGTAAAATATAGAAATGGGTCTTACGGCCGGATGGCAGATTACAAAAAAACTATGACAATAGGAGGTTTTGAATACATTTTCAGGAATGAAGATGTCAGTACGCCATTATGTAACCTTCAGACTGCTATCTTGATCAATTTAAAAAAGGAACATATATCTGATTTTTCTAAAAAACTATCTGAATGTCACAAAATCAGAAATATGGCGGACCATCCCGGAAAAATAACTACTTATCAAGATCGGGATAGCTTTGTAAATAACATGTTCTATGGTGAAAATAGCATGATTATTGTCATGAATAAATTAAGTTGTTTCTGACATTCACAATTATCTAAATTGATAATAAAAGAACTGAGACATAAGGATTTGATTCATTTCGATGGGCAGGCAAAGTTCTGATGAGCTAATTGAGTTTATTTGAAAATATGAATGATATGAAAGTTGCAACCATAGTTTTTACGTTACGTGCCCCTGAGTACACAGCCTCAAAGAGAAGCAAATGATCATCAAGAGCATCGTGGGCAAGCTGCAGAACAAGTTCCATTTGTCTGCAGCGGAGATTATCGGGAAGGAGAAGGAGATACGATAAGGGGTTACTCCAGACAATCACACGCTTGATGGCGGTATACTCGGCAAGAGTGACCTCGTAAAACCGGCTAAAACGCGTAGATTGACAGCAAATGCTCCAACCGCAGAGCAACAACATAGATAAATAAAGAAAATTATATATTTTACTTTTCATGTCCCCCCTACCCCACCCTATTTATGAGACAATCATCACCAGATAGGAAACACTACATCAATAAAAAGTGGACCACTATAAGGAGGGATGATCATGTCATTCATAATTTTAGTAATCATAGTTCTTTTGCTCAGAGGAAGCTGGAATTCTTATGTGACTGACAGGGAAATCAAGGGGCGTCAGGTAAAACAATGCAATGTCTGCAACATGACAATTCCTTATGGTTCTACAAAGTGCCCGTATTGCCATTGCAATCCGGGGTCTGATCTAAAGGCCGATGTAGACACATTCGGTGACCGCTTTGCCCTGTTTTGTGGAAATGTTATCAAAGGCTTTATATTTTTAATCATATTATGTTTGCTTCTCTCAGCGCTTTAAAGAGTATAGTACAATAGACTATATAGGTCAAAAGCATATTGAGAGACTGTGAATTGAGGGAAATGCATGAAAAACCCATACAGACTTCGTTACATAATAGCATTCAGCTGGGACGGCACATATCAGGAAATGTTCGAAAGATTCAAGGCCGCTGATTTCCTGCAATGCCGTGAAAATGCTTATATCAGGAAAGCCGGAAAAACCGATGTTCAGGAGCAGGACATCTATGATCACATCCTTCAGAACTTTTCCGACAAACCGGAAAATCATAATTCAATCGGGAGCGTCTGGGATATTGAGAAAAGTGATATTCCGGAGGCTCCGTTCGAGTTGGCGTGGTATCCGAATCGATCTGGTGAAAAGTATTATACCCTTCACATTGGACAGATGGGTGCCTATCTCTTTTACAATCATATCGGTTTTATATGGTATGAGCTGGAAACAAAAGAGAAAATGGATCTTGAAACGCTCATCTCATTTCAGCATTCAATTAAGGAACTCAACCGCATAGAGCGACAGAAACAGGGGCCTGTTTTATATGAGAAGGATTCAAAATTCTCTTTCGCAGCGGAAGAGAAAGAGGATGTTGACAGAAAGATTGCAACCGGTGAAAAAGGGTTTCATCATTTTCAACAGCGCATAATTACGAATGAAAAAAGGGTAGTCGGAGGGGAAGAAAAGAATGTAGCTATTATCCGCGGCACCATGTTCAAAAGCTTTACATTCGGACACTGGATAGAAAACATGATGAGTGTGATAGTCGGAGACAGTCAAATTACCATACACTATTTCGCAAGTAACACGGACACCCTCCATAGCAGGGAGCAGCAAGAGACGAGAACTCTTCTGGTGCCTGAAAAAGCCAACCTATTCAATTATATCAGTCTCCCGGAGGAGAGCCGGGCGGAACTGCCGGAATATGCATTCTATCTGTCGAACGGATATAAGAGAAGCTACCTGTGTTCAGAGGGGGAGAAGGAGAGGGCAAGATTTCTCTTTGCAAATGTATGCGGCTATGCCTCTCAAGAAGGCTGCGGATACTATGTTGCCCCGACGGACGAAAACAAGGCATTCTTTGAAGGATCAATGACCACTAAGGTCATGCTCGACTATTTTCTTTTATATATTCTGGCGCTTCATCAATACTACTCTCTCATCGTTTATGCAAGAAAAATTGCGGAGGAGTTACCATCGGAGCCGAAGGATTATGTTGGTGATGAAAATGCTCAGAAAAAGCTGGAAGATCTCATTCTTGAGATCAACACATTCTTTGTTAAAAATGTCAATGCCTCGGTTAGTATGATTGCACACCAGAATGACTTTTATGAATATGTTATTGAGAGACTTCGAGTACCGAAAAGCATGGAGAGCGTCAGCAGCGGACTTGCTGCCATTGCGTCTATCCAGATGCATAATCAGGCGATAAAAGAAAGAGAACTGCAGAGAGTCAGAGAAGAGAGGGAAAAACAGGAGCAGGAGCAGAAAGCCAAAAGATTGCAGGAACAGAGACTGCGTGAAAAAGAGATTGAAGACCTGGAGGCTGAGAGAGACAGGCAGATCAATCGTATGGTATCTGTGATATCTATTTTGGCTGTGTTTTCGGCATTTGTGGATGCGAGTCAGCTGGTTGATATTTTCCGGAAGATATTGGACGGAACCGCATTTGCGAAGCCCTGGCAGTTTACTCTTTACAATGTTATAGCGGTAATTATTTTTGGAGCGTTGGTTTATGCCGTTGTGACACTGTTCAGAATGATTCATAAGAAAAAATGAGGCTGCAAGTTACATGATATAGCGGCTTTAAATTATGAGCTGCAATGAGATTTCATGAGCGAATGTCAAACTTCCAGATATGAAGGAGGCCTGGTCGATATATGAGAAATTTTATTTTGCTTGCAATGAGTACATTTCCAAGAACCATTTTTATCAATGATTTTCCTTCTCCTGGCGGAACGGTTATCAGAGAATGTCAGAGTCAGCTTGAACCGGTTGTACGGTACGTATTAAGTAAATGTGCTTCAGAGGAAGTCTGTATATTTACTATGTATACAAAAGAGACGGAAGAACTGAAAACGATAGGACCGGTTCAGGAATCAAATGGTGGGAAAAGAAGCAGACAAGTGTCAGATCCAAGTGAAACTGGCATAAAGACTTCTGCGATAGAATTTTTTGAACTCAGAATCAAAGAGTCAGTGGAGTATTGTAACCCGTCTAAGTGCAGATTTGATAGAAAATTAATTGATTTAAATAAGCCGGAAGAAGCAATTCAGGTGGCTGTTGAGAGAATAAGAGAATATCGTGAGGAAAATTCTGCTGAGCCTTTCAGACTGTGGATTGATACACATGGCGGCATTCGTGATGTTGCTCTTCTGACAAATATTGTAGGATATCTTCTGAACAAGTTTAGTGAAATTGAGGTTGCGGGTATATATGGCACAGAGTTTACCAATGAAAGAAAGGATCAGCGTATTATTGACCAGCGCAACGCCTTTGATTCTCTGAGCTTTGTTACAGGGATGAGCGACTTCATGAACTTCGGCAATGTCGATGTCCTGAAGGAATATTATCAGACAGAGATCAGCGGGGGCGATGAAGAAATTCAAAACTTGATCAACGCAATGCAGCTGGTATCTGACGGAACACAATTCTGTGATCCGTATCTGTATACACAAGGACTGGACGCTCTTGGCAAAGCGATTACACCGCTGATTTCTGAAGGCAGAAATGCCGAAAAAGCGCTGTTGCCCATTTTCTATAATGCTATACGTGAAGATTACGGATCACTGCTTGATTCCAAAACCAGAACAAGTGTTGATATTATAGAGCGGTGTATAGAAAAGAAGCAGTATCAACAGGCACTTACTTTTATAGAGGCGCTTATGCCGGAATACTTTTTTGAAAAACACATTTTGTATTTTTCTGATGAACATATGGAGATTGCGGAAAAGGCTGCTGCGGGATTTTATAAAACTCCGATAGCAAATGCATTTGACACATTCATGGAGAAAATGAAAGACTGCTTTAAAAACAAAGCCAGCAGCAATGACATACGTAATTGTCTGTATGTGAGAGTCGGTATCCTTGCCGGGCGAAATGAGGTAAATGAGTTTGCCGTGGATTTTTCAGATCACTTAAGGGCGGAAGAGAAGGATAACTTGAGAAGCGGGATGTATGAAGACTTCCCGATACGGAAGATGTACTCTCTTGATAAAAAGTATTCTAAAGTTAAATTCATAACAGATGTGCCGAGGCCAGAATATAAGAGGGCTGGCAGGATAATGCGGATGCACAGTGCTCTTAAAGACAGTAGAAACAAGTTTAATCATGCGATAAGCAGTGGAAGCGGCGGAAAAATAGAGGATATGAGACCCTATCTGGAGGATGTTGTAAAGGTTATGAGATTGTACATTGATGACATACGGGCATTGGAGATGAATATGGAGAATAAGTGATCTCGTAAGCAGTTATACGAAAAATATAGGGAACAGCTGATTAAAAACAAACAAAATAGCAAAAAAGTTAATAATATGTGATATTATTATATTAGATCTTTGACAAGGGAGATAATCTGTTGCTTAGTAGAGCACTGTAGAATCAGGCTGCGTAAAGTGCGGACAGGGTTTCGAATTTTGCGTGAAGGCGGATTTGACCGGATAGTTGAATGAGTGTTTCGATTATAACAGATGATTCGAATGCATTTAACTGCAAGGAGTCAGTGTGTTGAAAGGCAGCTAAAGTGGGAAAGTGAAGGGGTGCGTGCAAGGGCTAGTTTGCGCATTTTTAGAAAAGGATGAGAAAATATTACAAAAGTGTTAAAAACCCAAAAATACCCTGTTTATCAGAATATTCTGATAAATACCTGCAAAATCGGGGCTGGGAAGCCGCATAAAATCAAGTGATTTTGAGGGTGAGGGTAGAAATGAGTGGTCCGAGATATAGGAGATTGACACTATATGAAAGCTCCGATATCCATTGTCCTTTGGCTCGACGATGTAGAAATGAGTGGTCCGAGATATAGGAGATTGACACAAATACTACCAAAGCGAGGTCGCCAAGGAAGTTCCATATACGTAGGGCATGCTGAACGGTACCTATACCGCCGCACCATACCCAGTAATTATTGTTGCTGTAAGTCGTTTGCTGCGTGGATATCGCCGGCTCATAAGGATA
>ODAI014183265.1_pt1 | contig 10908 bp, 11 predicted proteins | sample 1539321 | NCBI WGS metagenome assembly ODAI01 (sample SAMN02144231, study PRJEB22623) | gut metagenome | biome: sheep rumen | host: Ovis aries | place: New Zealand | reverse complement strand
TGATTTCGTGCCCTGGGTAATAGCTGTTTGAGTTGGTGAAAGCGTGAGAATAACATCATTCATAAAATCATTATACGGCACTTTTTAAGCGATTTGAGACGCTTTTTTATTTTCCCTTGTATTTATTCATTTTAATTGAATATCGCTCTATTTTGCATTCTGTGCCATTGTAGAACGTGAGATAATAAAAAGACGTGGAATTAACCACGCCTATAGTAAAATCAGATTACTGTTATAATTCTTCAACGCCTGCCGGATTGATTACATTAAATATTTCTATGATTTCATCCGTTAAGATTGATAATTGCAAGGCTTGGCGCCGTATGGCCTTCATTTGTTCAACATGCTTTTCTTTATCCTCGATAACATGATACAGTCCGCCTCTAACGTTTATTCCCGGGTGTTTCTCGTCTTCCGGTGGGTATTTCTTGGCAATTTCTCCAACTGTTTTTATATGGTCAAGATCTGCCACTATATCTTTTAGATAATCTACAGATATTGCCATATTTTCAATTATGCGGGGCTCCAGCGATTCAATGCTACGAGTTGATAACATTTCAAGCGTCTTGCCGTATGTCTTTAACAGTGATTCGACGTTGTAGTCTGATTTTTTGATATTTGATTGAAAATACATAAAATAAAAAACCTTTCTATATGCTCCATAGATTGTTTTCCTTTCATGTCTCCTTTCTTCTCTCCTTAATTAATCAACTACGTAAAACCTGTCATACCTGTACTTCCTTTCGTTGCTAAATAGAATAAAGTAATCAATTCAATTTGTCTAAGACATTGGAATAACTAATTCAAAAAACTTCAATCATCGAACAATTAACCTTTGTAAAGGTCCATCAAATCATATTCAACACCCGGCTCCGGTTCTTTGATTTCATCCGCTGGGTGTAATACAGATTCAAGATTCTTTTTGATTTCGTCCGTTTTCTCTTCCTTGGATTTCTCCATCTTTGTTACCTCTTCCGGATTGCTTGGCGTAAATAAGCCTATTTCATCAAAAAAGTTAAAAGTTGAATGATATTCATATTTGATTAGATTACCTGTCATCTTTCCGGTACGGTTCTTTATTAACTTCAATTCCATTTGTCTAGGTGTCTTGCCTTTTGCCTCTTCAATATCAACATACTTATAAACGGCCTTGCCGTTCTTGTTAACAATTTTTTCACTCTGGCCAAAGAACTCAAGGCCTAATAAGACGTCTGAACTGTACTCGATCGCCCCGGATTCCTTAAAAGAACTAAATGTTATAGGCCCGCCGTAACTGTCCCGGTTCATGGAACTAATGGCAATAACGGGTAAGTTATAATCACGTGCAATTCTTTTTAATTCTAAAACGGCTTTATCTGTATTCTGCTTGTCTGTAGATTTTTCATTGTATGGTGCGAGTATTTGCAAGTAGTCCACTATAACAACGGGTTTTCTTCCTGTAAGGTTTACATGTCTGTCTACTCGTTCTCTGATACTTGGAACTTCATAACCTGCCGGAACTACGGTAACGTTTCCCATGCCCTCGAAAATATACATATTCTTAGCTATTCGATTTTTGTAATATTCGGTAGCTTGGTAAATAAGATCTATTTCAGTTTGCGAGTAATTGGCATAATTTGCCCCGTCTAGGATTCCATATACAGATTTCGCATTAGAAACATCTATATTCTGTTCTAACGCTTTTACAAGGGTTAACCGTGAAATAGTTTTTGCTATTAATTCACTCGTGGACATTTCCAAAGAGAATAACATAACGTCCTTTCCGGATTCTGCTATATTATCTGCGATTTGTTGAATAAAGGTAGTCTTACCGGAACTAGACAAGGCACCTATGATAATAAGGCTTTGGCCGTGTAGTCCTCCGGATAGATAAAAGTTATCCAATACAGGAAAGCCCGTGGAATAGATCGGCGTTGTATCCGGTTTGCCTAAGTCTTCCTTAAAAGAATCTATAACACCTAATACACTTGTTTCGTTTAGATAATCTTCAAGTTCCTTTGTCTTTGCTTCCGCTTTGGCCGCTCTTGCCTCTCCTATAAGATTGCCTAACGCTTCTTTTAATCTGTCCGGAAACATAACTAAATATTCGTTTACGTCTTTGATTCCATCCGGATAGATTCCGCCCGGGTAAAAATCTTCCGGAACGTAACAGAAGTATTTAGATTGATTACTTAGCTTTTGAATAATTTCATCCGTTGCCCTTTTTCCTGCCTCGTCGTTATCCAGTAAGAGTATTAATATCTTTTCATCTATGCTTGGATCTTGTAGGCATTGAATGAACTTGTTTCTGTTTTCTGCTCCACCTAATGAAACGAAACTATCATACCCGCATTCATATATGCTTAGTCCGTCTATCTCGCCCTCTGTTACGAAAACATAATTGTATTCAGATTTAAGGATAGATTTGTTATAGGTATCTCTTGGACCTCGGAAGTCGTGCCGGTTGCCGTGGTCTGCCTGCGGGTCAAGGTTGCGCAATACTCCCACGGCCTCGTGTTCATTGTCCAAATATGGAACGGTGATAACTGCCGCATTCCTTCCTGTATAGGCATTTTCTCCGTTACCTCTTCTAAAATGTGGATAATTAGATTCATAACCTAATTGAAAATTATTGATCGTATCCAAACTAATACCACGCTTGGACCACTGTGCGGCACCTTCCGGATTTACTGCCATGCTTTTATAAGCAACATTGAATAAAAATACATCGTCTTCTATCTGCTGTTTTGTCCGTGCGTCCTGATCTGTTTCTATAAGTTGATTGATTGGAATAATAGACGGTCCCGCCTTTCCTATCTTGTCGTTCCATCCTAACGGTGCGCCTTTTTTCTCTTCCTTCTTGGATAGCTTCGGAACGTCCGGAAATAACTCACGTACTTTATTTAATGCCTCTGATTGCCTGCCTAACTTATAGTCAAACTTTACAAGTTCAACTAGATCCAGTGTTAACCCGCATTGGTGGCAGTGTATCGTGCCGTTCTTCCTGTTATAGTTCATACTAGGGTGGCTGTCCGGGTGTGCGTTCGGTGTGCCTAATTGCATGGATAAACAAGTAAAATGACCTTTAACAGGTCTACCCGTTGCTTTTAGATAATCTGCCATGTGATTTAGTGTTGCTGTTTTTGCAATTTCTGAAAAATTCATATTTACATATTTTCCTTTCGTCGTGTTGATGGAATGCAATTAAAGATATTTCCAGTTAAGAAAACTACAGATTTTCACCTCTTTTCTGTCTTTGCACTCTTTCAATCAAAAAAATTCTACTTGAACAAAACGGCCACTTTCAAGGGTGGCCGTTTTTGTGAAAAGTAAGAATATATAGTTACCTATATTCTTACGGCGAAAAAAACACCCCAAAACGCTTTATATATAGGCTTTTTTAGAAAAGTGTTCTCCCACCTTATCACAATTTTTCTCCCACCTTATCACAATTTTTCTCCCACCTTATCACAATTTTAAAACTATGTATATGTATGTGTATGTGTATAAAATAAACATATAAAAAAGGGGCTTTTTACCCCTTCTTACGCTTCTTTTTCTCTGCTCGTTCTTCATCGGTAAGTAGAAAAAATTCTATCATTAAATTATCTTTCGTTTTTGTGGTAGGTATCCATTTTTCCCGTTCTTCATTTACTAGATCTTCCACGTTGTGAATGTTAACACCTGGGTATTTAATATCCGGATATTTTTGTTCAACTAACGTATATTCTTTCATGTACTCCCATGTATGAGTGAATACACTATTTAAAATCTTATAGTTCCGTTTCGTTTCTTTTCTTCTAGTCTGAGTGTCTGCGTTTTCTGTTAACTCCAAACTTTTCTTTAATTCCGGTACTCGTTCGATTAGATCGGAAACACTGATATGTGGATATAGCAACTCTGTATTATTCTTGTTTTTATACTTTACCTTGTATTCATTCCTAACGGTTCCGTTGCTGTATGCTCTCGTTTTATATCCGCACGTTGCTATAACTTGAACTAACTCTTTTACAATGGCCACGGCTTTTTTATCTTTCTGATTATCCAGCTCGGATAATATCCAGTCATGAAATAATGGCAATTCTTTTTGCAATTCTTCTACAGTCTTTTTAGTACGCTTCAGATTTTCTTTTTGCTTCTTTGCTTCTTCCAGCTGGGCGGGCTCCATCCTCTTTATAAGCTCTTCACAATAAGGCATTGAAAAGCTTAATGTTGCCGTTTCCTCGTCCATACCTAAGAATACAATAACGGGAAAATATGCATGATAAGTCTTAACAGCTCCTATTTCATTTTTACGTGTAGTCCTGAATACTCCCATAGTTGATAATTGAACGTCCCGCATTCGCTTAATAATGTTGACGTTCTGATCATGCCGTTCCGTTTCACTGTAAATACTTTTTGTAAATTCGCTTACGTCTACAGTCAATCTTTCCGGGATACTTCCGGCATGATTTCTAGCTTGGACAAAAACAGAAACGGCGGCACCTATTAATCTGAGGTCATGATTAGCGGAAATAATGTAGCTGTCATAATCTCCGTTACTTAAATGCATTGAATAATTTTCTGTCATGTCTAAACCGTTTTCTTTTAGGAATAATCTGCCGTCTTCAATCCGTAAATCATCATTTAAAGGCAATAACCCGGCATAGTTTGGCTTCTTTCCTATCTGTGGCCTGTACCACTTGAAAGCACCCCTAAACCCTTTAAATGTTGTATCTGATATAGTTTTAGGGACAGATGTAACATTGACTCCCTTTTCTTGTCTGATTTTGTTCAATCTGTTTTTTGTTTGGTAAATTTTCTTCTCTTTTTTTGTGATTATTAAAAATCCATCTTCATTAAATGAGAATATACAATTTTCGGTATCCTTCCACCTCTCGCAAAATGTTTCTAATGCGTCCGTTATCTTTGTTTCCGTTAAGATCTGAACAATGATAGAAAAATCAGATAACTTATATAAGCCTCCAAAATCTACATCAATCCCGTATTTTTGAACGGTAACATCATTAAATATCAAATCGTCTAACCTTATAAATTTGCGAGCTGTTTCACCCTCTACAGAAATAAAGCGTGTCATTAAATAAAGAGTTCTATCATTATTTATTTTATCTGCTATTTCTTTTCTGCGTTCGCTTGTCGTATTGCCTCGTTCGCCTTCTCTAATTAAGCGTTTGACGGTTCTATAATCAGTTTTGCAAGCCTGCTCGAAAATATCCAAAATCATTAATATTTTTTGTTCTTTGATTAGATCCAAAGTATTTGAAAGCAACTGATTTTCATTTTTCAATCTATCTATGATTTCCGCCGCTTTTTCGTCGGTTGCGTATTCGTCTTTGACTATTGATTTAATGAGTTCTTTTGTATTTTCATTTGATAAGGAATTATCTACACTTTCCCACGACTTCATGAACGCATAAGTAGATTCCAGTGCATGCGGTGCAAAATCTAATAATTCCTTTAATGACATTTCTATTTGTTTATCATCCATTAACATTTATTCCTTTCGTGTAACTATGATACAATGATTACGCCGTTAGACAAAATTAAAACGTTTATCATTCACTAACGGCATATTTTCATATTTATTCTAATTCCGCTATTGTCCTTTTGTGGAACTAGAAACGGGGCGGCCTCTTCCATATCTGTACTTCCAACTTCAACATAAACAGAAAAGACGTTGCCGCCTCTTCCTTTCGTCGCTGGGTGAAATATCCAGCATTTTTTTAATGCTCTGATTTGCATTGAGATTCTTTTTTATGGGTAATCGTCCGTCTATTGCAATTCGTGGCATATGGTAATATTCCCTTGCGCTTGCCCCGGGGCAAATATACACAAATATATACGTTTTCGTATATACGTATAGTCGCATGATGTATATACATATATACTCATGCCTAACTTGCTATTAAAAAAAAGGTCTTAGGATTTCCTAACAAGATGGAATAATAGGCCCGTGGATATCCTTATTCAGTGCTTGCTACAAAAGGGGCCATTATTCAGTGCTTGCCCCTGTTAGGTTCATCGAAAAATTTACCCAGTACGTGGGAACTCGTACGTATGACCATTAAGGGGTAGATAGTCCCCTATTTTTAGTAATCTGATACGTACATGATGAAAACGTCTATCCAGTTTTCTTTTTTATCTTCTTGTCTTGGATAACCTACAAAATACAGGTCCTTCCCTCGTGGTCCGTCGTATCTCGCAAGTAAACGGCCGCCCCATGCTCTTAGATCTGCGTTGTTCGCTTCCGTGTCCTCTTGTGGAACCTTGCCATAATCAAGATTATTAAACTTACTGATTCCGTTTTCTATATACTCCAGCGCTTCCGGATTCTCTATTTCATGTCTGATACTTCCGGATAGCATATAATTAACTTTAACTTCCATAATAAGATACCTGGGTTCTACTTCTTATCGTTTGCCGCTTCTATGTATGCCTTCATAACTGAACAGATAAATTCATTGACAGATATTTTATTTTTCTTTGCTTCCTTCTTAATGGCTGTTTTGAGTTCCGGTGTTAACATAAGTTGGATTCGTTCGCTCTTAGTTGATTTCTTCGGATGGAAAACAAGGCCTTTAAGTGCGATTGCCTCGCCATTGGTTGCCTCTTCCTGCTCCATCTGCTCCACTGTTTCCGTTTCTTCTACAGGTGGCATTATTTCCGCTTCGGTGTTTCCGATAAATTCATTAATGATTGGTTTTTTTCTGTTGTAGCTGTTCATTTTTAAATGCTCCTTTACATCTGCGAAAAACGTTTTAATTCGCTTGCCATTCCTTCCGGGGTATCTGCGTATATTTCTAACCACTTGGCAAAGTGTCGTGATAGATACCCTTCAAGGTTCATTAGTTTTTGTTCGTCCTTTGCTATTAGTCGGATAGCTTCCACGACTTCGGAAGCCTGTTCCGTGTATGGGTGATTATCTGCCCTGTTTTCTATCCTCGTTAAGATCTGATCGGGACTAATTCCGTTCTCATAGGCAGTTAAATTAATTGTCGCCTGCTCTTCGCCTTCGGATTCTCCAAATAAGGTATAAGAACAATATTCTTTTAAGGTGTCCCTATCGTAAAATACTTTCCAGTACATGCTTATTTTCTCCTATACTTCTATTTCATAGTTACGGCATATATAAGAAAAGATTTCTTCTTTTTTCTCGATATTGAGCACCTTCAAGATTTCCTTTAGTGCCGTTTCTGTGCCTAACGTTTCAATGATTGATTTCTCCATCTGATTGACATGATCGTTCAATGTAAGGAACTTGTTTAACTGCTCTTTGTCCATTGATTGAATAATCTCTAATGCCCTGTATTGCTCATTCGTTAGCTTAATCACGGTTATTAACCTTCCTTTCCAAAAAACAAAACACTTATAAATATTTTTCGCTTGGATTGTGTGGCGCCCCGCTCTTCTACATGAACAAGATTTTTCACATTTTCTAAGGGGGTGCCTTTAAAGAAAAAAATATTTTTTAATTAGATCCAGTGTCTGCCATGCCCTCTATATAGTTGACAAGTTCAACTAATTCTCTTGATACTTCAATCTTTGGCGCATGTTCGGAAACAGATTTATTAAGAAAATGCGCTTCTCTTATCTTTACTGTATCTTTGATAACAAATACTCTTGTATTTAGCTGTTGCGCTATATCCTCGATACTTCCATACATGCTCCTATTTATAATGCTCCTACCATTAAAGCGATTAACAATAATTCCGCCTAAGATTGCTTTATCCTTCCGTAAGCTATTTATCTGTAGAAACGACTTAATAAAACGGATGGCTCCATCTATAGAATTGTTTTCTGCTAGCGTGGTAATAAAAACATAATCTGCGGCACTTAGCGCATTAGTAGTCATAACTCCTAACTTCGGCGGTGTATCAATAACAATAAAATCATAATCATTCTTTAACGGCTCCAGTGCTTTAGATAGTCGTTCCGATATTCTGCCTTTTTTGTTCATTAGTACATAATCGGCATTTAAAAGTGTTTCTGTGCCCGGTAATAAATCAACATTACTATTTATATGAACTAATAGATTCCGTGCCGTGGTACCTTCCAGCGCTTCCAGTGCGCCCATATTTAACAAGACGGATTCATCATTAATCAACATTCTTGTTAAGTCCGTTTGTCCATCCAAATCAACAAATAAAACCTTATGATTCTTAGATAGCATAGTACCGATTTCATAGGACATGGCTGTCTTACCTGTACCGCCCTTTTGATTCGATATAACAATAACTTTAGCATTCATAATTTGATACCTGGGCTTTTGCTTTATGGTACTCGATACCACGCTTAAAGCCTGTATCATAAGCGATTCTTACAAGCTCTTCCGTGTCTTCGTCCATTAGTGCTACATACTCCATAAAGGTTAGATCGTAACCACCTTTTACACTGTCCACCTTATCAGCATTCTTCTTTAACTCTTCCAATGTTTCTTTTAATTCCATCTTTGTTTTTTCTCTCATACTGTAACTTCCTTTCCTTTCGTTCGATTCATGTATATATGTATATGTATGTGTTTAATTAACGTGTATCACTTCCTTTATATGTATATGTACGCATAATAAGGACCTTTAAAGAAAAGCCCCGATTCTTGCGCTACATTGATTCTTTTCAGCTTCCAGCATATGCGCATAGATAAGCGTATTGGAAATATCTGTATGTCTTAAGAACTGCTGTACTTCGGTTATATCTGCTCCGGCTCTTAGGTTAAGAGTTGCCGCCGTATGTCTTAAAGAGTGTGCCGTTAACAAATCACTTTCATATCCTGCGTTTATCATGGCATTTTTGATTATTTTTCTAATAGATCTAGTAGACATGCGGCCATTTAAATTCCTGTTTGATGTACTGATAAACAACGGATCGCCTGCCTTAATCTCTGGGCGAGTTGCCAAATATTCTTTAATGGCTTCAAGTGCTTTCGATTCCAGTTTTACAAAACTGTCCTTATCGTCTTTTCCCTTGCCTTGTACGAAAATAACGAAAGCTCCATTATGCAATTTCACATCTTCAACATTTGCCCGTTCTATCTCAATGGTTCTTAGTCCGCATGTTAACGCAAGTAAGAATAAGGCTTTATTTCTCAATCCTTCGCTTGTCTTGTCTTCATCTAGTAAAGAAACGATTTCTTTTAACTGATACGGTTTTAAATAGTCCTTGCGATAATTGGAACGGTCAATATGTACATTTTTAACCGTCTTTGCAATATCCGGATAATATCCCATCATTTCAGTAAATACGAAAAATCTTTTAACCGCATTCAGATAGCTTTGCGTTGTGGTGGCTTTGTGGATTGAATTTATATGATTTCGATAATTAATAATATCCTGTCTGTTTGGCTGGGTAATATGATTGCTATTAAGGAATAAGAAAAATTGCTTCAATGCTCTTCTATAGGTTTCTAATGTACGGTCTTTGACGTCCAAAAACTCTATAAAATCATTAATCATTGAAACGTTTAGATTTGAATTGATAACGGGACTAACTCCCGTGTTGGTTTGAATTGTCGTTACTCTGTTTATCATCATATTTGTACTTCCTTCTTCAAATATAATGATAGTTGATGTCTTTAATGTATGGAAATATCAATAAAGTATAGTTAAGTGTGTATCTATACATGATAACTATACACATATATATACATCTGATTTATACATCTATTTTATGTGTATGTTTGTATGTCTATCATTAAAGAAAAGCCCTTGTTTTAAAGCGCTTTAAGCGCATTTCAGCGATTCCCTTATAAATACTTTACTTAGTGTGATTTCGCTTAAAATAGGCCTATTTGTGGCCGTCTGCGTTGGTGTTATGCTTTCCCGTTTTTTAGAAAAAAATGCTTTGCATGCGCACAAGGCTATAACCCGCCATTAGTCCCCTTTTATCTGATTTTCCGATTTGAGGGGGGCCTATGCTCTCCCCTATGCCGTCCGGATCTATTCCAGTAAAGGGAACGGCGAGCAGACTATAAATTAACTACACAAAAATTCTAGTAAAGTGGGGTATATACCAAATTTATATATCAATCTGTTTGTTATAGCATTTTGATATATCTATCATGTGTGAACGTTTTCTAACTTGTAATAAGTCCCTCTTTACTACTCTCCGTTCTAGCGTCTCCCTGTTTGCTTATTTTATCCGCCCCGGGGGTAAGCATATAAAAAGGACCTTCTAACGGTCCGATTCATTCATATTTGAAAATATTTCTATATCGTGTGCATATGCTTCCAGTAGTTCGGCAGCTGTGAAACTATCGGCATTGTTAACGGCCTGTCTTACCTCGTCCGGTGCATGTTCATTAACCCATAAAAGAATATCTTTTCTTACCTGTTTGGCGTGATTGATTTGTGATTGATACACCTTTACAAGTTCTTCATACATGCCCTTCTTTTCGATTAGATCCAGTTTAAAAGATTCGTTTCCTTTGCGATTTTCTAACCTAACATCGGTTAGATCTATACCATGCAAGCCCATAAGCTGGGCGTTGATTACTTCCAGTTCTTCATTGATTCGTCTTAGGTTAAACTCTGTAAAGGTTAGCGCTCTGTTATTCCCCTGTAGGTTGTCTAATATAAACTTGCCTTTAGAATAACGTTTACTCCATCGGATAGCATTATCCAGTGTTGAACGGTAATAATAAAGCTGTCTTACTATGGTCAATATTTCCATATCGCTATACTTCAAAAAGTCCCTTGTTTTCTCATTATGCAAGGATAGAACGCCTTCTATTATTCGCAACTGTTCTTTATCCTCTTCATGCTCCAATTGGTACGCCTTTAAAAAAGAAATTATCTGTGATTTCGTGCCCTGGGTAATAGCTGTTTGAGTTGGTGAAAGCGTGAGAATAACATCATTCATAAAATCATTATACGGCACTTTTTAAGCGATTTGAGACGCTTTTTTATTTTCCCTTGTATTTATTCATTTTAATTG
>ODAI011622077.1_pt1 | contig 10908 bp, 9 predicted proteins | sample 1539321 | NCBI WGS metagenome assembly ODAI01 (sample SAMN02144231, study PRJEB22623) | gut metagenome | biome: sheep rumen | host: Ovis aries | place: New Zealand | reverse complement strand
ACTAGAAATAGCAACAAGAAGCATAGACTTCAGAGACAAAAACAAAAAAAGAATACCACTAAACATAGACCTCAAAAAACTAACAATAAACAACCAACCACAAATAAACAAAAACACACTAATAACACACAACAAACCAATCAGATTCAAAAAAGATGTTGAAAATAATGAAATAATAAAAATTGAAGCAGAATGGGCTCCAATTACAAATAAAAGTCTTTTAGAAGATTAAAATAAGTTGACATGTATCTGTCAACTTCCACTATTTTTTTATAATCATAGGAAATTATGATATTTTTTTTTATTCGCCGAAATGCTGTTCCACTTTTGTAAGTTCTGAAGGTATATCTATAGATTGTGGACATGCTTTCACACATAATCCGCATTTGGTACAGTTATGTGCCTTTTTATCATCATGCAAATGGAACCTGTATTGAACTGACGGATTGTCGCTGCCCGATATTTTGTCCATATTATACTCGTGGAAACATTTTGGTATGTTTACTCCCTGTGGACAAGGCATACAATAGTTACATCCGGTACATGCTATGTTTTTTAGTTTTTTGTATTCTTCCTTTATTTCTTCAAGGATTTCCATGTCATTGTCTGTTAACATGTTTTCTTCGGCTTTGTCGGCAAGGGATATATTTTCCTTTACCTGTTGCAGATTACTCATTCCACTTAAAACACAGTTTACTTCTTTTTTATTCCACAAGTAGTTGAATGCCCATTCAATATTTGAATACTCTGATTGTGCCTTTGAAAATATATTCCGGATGTTTTTTGGCTGGTTTTGTGCTAATTGTCCACCCCTTAACGGTTCCATAATCATCGTTCCGATTGATAATTTGTTCAGCTTTCTGAGTCCTTTTAGTCCCGGATTTTCTTCATTATCCAGATAATTTACCTGGGTTAATGCAAATTCCCATTTATCATAGTCATCAAGTATTTCTTCAAGCAGTTGGTATGATCCGTGTGTTGAAAATCCGATATGTCCTATTCTTCCATCATCAATCGCCCTGTCAATAAAGTCATATAGTCCACTGTTTTTTATCTTTGAATAATATGAATCTTTTATTGAATGTATAAAGAGCAGTTCTATTTGGTCTGTGGAAAATTGTTTGAGCTGGTAGTCAAGAGTTTTATCGAAGTATTCCCAAGACAGTATGTTCCATGAGGGTATCTTTGTTGACAAATGTATTTGATCCTGATAATCCTTAAGTAAATTACCCATTATTGTTTCACTTACCCCAGGTTTGCTCCTGTCTGTTGTATGATAGACCAGTGCAGTGTCAAACATGTTTATACCGTGTTCTATTGCATAATCCACCATTTTTCTTGTTTCTTCTATGTTTACATCTTCGGGGTTTTCACTTTTAAGAGGCAGTCTCATTGCACCGAAACCAAGTATGGATGATTTTATTCCTGTTTTTCCCAATTTCCTATATTTCATGCTATTATATTTAATCTGCATTATTGAAGTAATTGTCCATTAAAATTAATTTCATTAATGTTTATGTATAATTATGGGAATTATTTTTGAATGAATATCTGTTGGTGTTTTAATTAAAAAAAAAGATTTGTATAAAAAAAAGGAGATGGTGATGAAGAACTTATTTTTCAATGAATGTTATCTCGAAGAGTATTGTAGGGTATTCCAGGTCAAAGTTAGTTAATACCTGCGGATTTACTTCTCCAAAGTATCCTTCTAATGTGAATGGGGTTTTTTCATCAAATGCTTCAACTGTGAACTTTGCGCTTCTTCCCATTATAAACACACTATCATCATAATCTTCCAGAATCATTTTGAATCCAAGGTTGGATACTACGGATTCCATGTATGATTTTATTGTTGTCAGGTTTGCATTTGATGATATTTGTGCACCGGCCATTTTCTTAACTGTTCTCATTTTTACTTCTGCATCATCATCAAGGTATGCCACATCACCTATTTCAAATATTTTTTGAGGCAGTTCCTCGTGTTTGTTGTCCTGTAAAAATTCCAGAAGGCTATTTACGAGTGACTGTCTGATCATTGTTCTGTCCTGGGTTATAGGTTGTGCTACTGTTACACGTCTTGGTTCTATTTCATGACCCAGTTTTGTGTAGTGTTGTTCTTCGCTTGTGAGCATCAGGCTTTTTATTTCCGTAAATCCTAATCCTATCATTACCTGTTCTAGTATTTTGTCGAATTCTCTTTTAGGGTCTGGATTTGCTATTGTTGAAAATTCAGGTAGTTCTGCCGGTAAGTCATTGAATCCGTAACCTAATGCTATGTTTTCGATAATGTCAACTTCGTGTAGAATGTCTATTCTGTATCTTGGCACGGTTACACGGACTGTTTCTTCATCAATTATTTGTGCATCGAATCTTGTTTTTTCGAGTGTTTTAACTATTTTTTCTGCAGTTAAATCAATACCTATGTATTCTGATGCTAATGATGTATGTACGTCTATGACTTGTGGATCAAATTGAGGATATTCAATGTCATCATTATATGGGTATTTAACTACCATTGTTTCAATTTTTGCTCCTTCATGTTCTGCCATGTTACTTGCAATGATGTTTAAAGCGTTTGTAACAGCATTTATGTCAGTTCCTGTTACATCAATGAAAAGGTTTTTGGTCTGTGTTGTTAATTTTGTTAAATCACTGTTGATAATTGGAGGCATACTCATTATGTTTCCTTTTGCGTCAACTATTAATGGATAGAATTCCTTGTCTTCCAAGAGTTTTGAGTATTTTTTCCCCTTGTCATGTTCTTCAAGTATTTCATCCAAAGTCAGTTCCTCTGTTGAATCAAGAGGGATGAACTTGTCTTGCTTAGGATTTCCTGCCTTATAGTAGAAGGGTGCCTCAACCTTGTCCAGGTCATGGATACCTATTGCAACCTTCTTTCTGTCCCTGCCTATTACCCAGTGAAGATGTTCCTGGAATTCCATTATGTTAACCAGTTCTTCCTCGGTTATTTCTACGTTTTTTACCATGCATGTTGCAACGTATGGTCTGATGTTTTCCAGTTCTTCATCAACTGTCATTGTGTTTTCCGTTTTAATTACATCATACTTAGGCATTCCTGTTTCAATTTCAAGGTATCCTTTAAGTGATCTGACAATTCCTTCCAGACTATAATAATCAGGTCTGTTAGGGAAGAATTCTACCTTAACTTCTTCATCTGTGTAATTTTCAACATCACTAGATATCATCGGCAAGATATTGATTAATTCATCATTATCTAGTGTTTTACCTAATTGTTTGTAAAGTTCATCGTATTTGAAATTTATTACGGGCATGTTATATTTCCTTTATGATTTGTTAAAAAAATAAATAAACGGGGTTTATGTGTGTTTAATCTATAATGATAATATTATCATGAAAAATATTGATTCTATTACAAAATGTAATGCTCTGTGATGTAAGCCATTCATTTCTATTTCAAAGTAGTTGTGGAATACGTCTATGCAGAAATGTATTGTTCCTGCCAGTACCCCTATGGTGAATGATTGGAATACCAGTGATAATACTATGAAATGAAATATTGCTTCTAGTACTTCATGTACTATCCAGGTTACGAATGATGATTTGACTATGTTATGCACCATTTCCCCAAATATTATATAGAAATCACTGAATGTATGCCAGATAATTCCGTGTAAAATATCTGAACAGGCCAATACAAGGGCTATGTAAAACCATTCTATATCCATATTTTTAACCACCATTCAATTTTTTTGATTAAAAAAATTTTATTATATTATTGTATATGTTTTAAATTAGTTAAATTTATTTGCATATATGTTTTTTACATATTTATTATTATAACATTGTGAAATATATATATTCCATTCACATAATATATAATTAATAATAAACGAGAATGTTAAATATCAATATAGGTTAATGGAGGAATGGATTATGAAACCACCTTGTGAAATAGTTGTATGGTATGTTATACCCTCAATAAGATCAAAACTTGCAAAGGAATTGTTAAAGCTTGGAATGAAACAGAAAGAAATTTCACAACTGTTAGACATCACACAACCTGCTGTTAGTCAATACATCAGTGACAAAAGAGGCCATGAAATAAATTTCAGTCCTGAAGTAGAGAAATACATCCAGAATATGGCAAAGGAAATGACAACAGGAGAATTACAACCTATAGATCTTATCCCTAGATTTTGTCATGTATGTAAAACAGTTAAAACACAGGAAGTTCTATGTCAATTACACAAGGAAAAAGTTAACATCCCTTCATATTGTAACATTTGTATGGGAAGCCAATCCGATTCCAGCATTTTTGAACTGCATGATTAATAGTATAAACTATTAAAACCCTCTTTAACGGGTAATTTTATTCAATTTCTCTTTTTTTTGATTTTATAAATGAATGATATTTTTTTTTACAAAATTTTTATAACAATGTTAACTTTTATATGTTTTAAGATACAATATTATAACATGAAAGAATTTCTGACAAAAAACAACATCAAAGGTCTGATTTGTCCTGAAGAACTGCTAAGTGGAAAATTTGGATTTGAGAAAGAGGGTCTTCGTATAGATGAAGAAGGCAAATTATCCTTAACACCACATCCTGAAGTCTTCGGAAACAAATTAACAAATCCTCATATAACTACAGATTTTTCAGAAAGTCAACTTGAAATCATAACACCACCCTTTGATTCCGTTAAAGAAGCATATCACTGTCTAACCTTTTTAGTCGATATTGTTAACACGTCAATACCTGACGACCAGTACATATGGAATCAATCATTACCATGTATATTACCCGAGGAAAAGAGGATTCCCCTTGCTGAATACGAAGGAAAAGCAGGTGAAAACTCAAGAAACTACCGGATAAATCTGGCAAAAAAGTACGGTACAAAAAAACAGATGATTTCTGGAATACATTACAATTTCTCGTTAAGTGAAGATACCATAAAAAAACTATATTCCCACCTGAATAAAGACATTTCATATAAAAACTTCAAAAATGAAATTTATCTTAAAATTACAAGAAATTACCTTAGATTAAAATGGTTTTTAATCTATTTAACAGGAGCAACTCCTGCAGCTCATAAAACATTTACGAAAGAAAGCATAAACCTCATGGAAAATGAGGATGGTATGGATGCATACTATTCAAATGATGGAGTATCATTTAGAAATTCAAGAATGGGATATAAGAATCTGGTATCATTATATCCAAGATATGATAGCATAAACAACTTTGTAGATGATGTTAACGGATACATTGATGATGGAATCCTTTCCGAAGCAAAAGAATTGTACACACAGATACGACTTAAACCAAAAGATCCTGCAAGATATCTGGAATCCCTGAAAGAAGATGGAATATTTTATGTCGAAGTAAGAAGCATAGACATCAACCCATTTGATAAATGTGGACTTTCCCTGACTGATGCAGAATTCGTACACCTGTTTTTAACATACCTGTTACTTAAGGATGAAAACGATTACGAAAAATGGCAAAGTGAAGGATTATACAATGAAGAAATAATTTCCGAGGCAGGATTTAATCCAGATACCAAACTGCTCAAAAACGGCAAACAAGTCAATATAAAAGACTGGGCAGATGAGATAATTGATGAAATCTCACAATTAAATGAATATATGGGCTTAAATAAAGACAACATTATCCAAAACATCAGGGAACACATAAACAATCCCGAAAAAAGCTATGCCAAACAATTAATTAAAATAATCGAAAACAAGGGTTTCATAAAAAGTCAGACATCCATTGCAAAACACAACAAGGAAACAAGTTTTGAATCCATAAACATGGAAACCATAAAAAACAACGAAAAATTATTGGAATACTACACCAAATCCCTTCCAAATACAAAAATAGACTAAACAATGAAGTTTAATTATAAAAAAAATTAAGATAATTGAGTAATAACGTTTTAAGTGCAACTGCACTTAAAGATACTTACCCATTTTAAAAATTAGTTTCTGTTTGACTTAATGTTTTCCATTTTTTATCTTTTTCTGAAAGAATTATTTCATCTATGTCATCAATTGGCCAATCAATACCTATTTCTGGATCATCCCATTTTATTCCACCCTCATCATCAGGTTTGTAAAAATCAGTACATTTATATGTGAACTCTGCAGAATCTGATAATACTACGAAACCATGTGCAAATCCTTCGGGAATGTAAAACTGTTTCTTGTTTTCTTCTGATAAAATTACGCCTTCCCATTTACCATAGGTAGGTGAATCCTTTCTCAAATCAACAGCCACATCAAAAACTTCACCACTGATTACCCTTACAAGTTTACCTTGTGGCTGGGTGTACTGGAAATGTAAACCTCTGAGAACGCCTTTTTTACTTTTTGACTGATTGTCCTGAACAAACTCAACATCCAGACCGTTTTCACTGAAGACTTCCTTATGGTATGTTTCCATAAAATATCCCCTGTTGTCTCCAAATACCTGTGGTTCAATTATATAAACGCCGTCAATACTAGTTTTGTTAAATTTAAAATCTGCCATATAATTCCTCTTAATAATTCTGATATTATATATTTAATTATTAATCTTTAAAATTTATTACTTTAAAAAAACATAATTTTAAACATAATATATTAAAGGGATATCAATATGAAATACGATTATTTAATAGTAGGATCAGGATTGTTTGGTTCTATATTCGCATATGAAATGAATAAAATAGGAAAAAAATGTCTAGTTATAGAAAAAAGAGATCACATTGGTGGAAACATCTACACCAAAAAAGAGGAAAACATCAATGTACATAAATACGGTGCACACATCTTCCACACAAGCGATAAAAATGTATGGGAATATATAAACCAATTCACAGAATTCAATAACTTCATTAACTCACCGGTTGCAGTATATGAAGACAAGATGTACAATCTACCATTCAACATGAACACATTTTATCAGATGTGGGGTACAAAAACACCTGCAGAAGCAATTGCAAAAATAGAAGAACAAAAAGCAGAAGCAAACATTACCGAACCTCAAAATCTGGAAGAACAGGCCATTAGTCTCGTTGGACCTGACATTTACACTAAACTCATTAAGGGATACACCGAAAAACAATGGGGAAAGGACTGTCGTGACCTGCCTGCATTCATTATAAAAAGATTACCTGTACGATTGACATTTGATAATAATTACTTCAACGACAGATACCAGGGAATACCATTAGACGGATATACCACAGTTATTGAACAGATGCTCGACGGAATTGAAGTGAAACTGAATACTGATTTCTTCGAAGACCGTGAAAAATGGGAAAATATTGCTGATAAAATTGTTTTCACCGGAATGATAGACCAATACTATGATTACCAATTCGGCAGACTGGAATACAGAGGACTTAAATTTGAGACCGAAACACTTGATATGGAAAACTATCAGGGAAATGCAGTAATAAACTACACGGAAAGACAAATTCCATACACCCGTATAATCGAACATAAACACTTTGAAGGATCTGAAAGCCCTAAAACCATAGTAACAAAAGAATATCCTGCACAATGGAATCCTGGAGATGAAGCATATTATCCTGTAAACAACGATAAAAACAATGAAATTTATGCTAAATATGAAGAACTTGCTTCAAAAGAAGAAAATATAATATTTGGTGGTAGATTAGGTACTTACAAATACTATGATATGTGGAAAATCATAGACGAAGCATTGAAATGTGTAGAAGAGGAAAAAAAGGATTAAACAATATTTAATCCAACAACTATTTTTTTTACTGAAAACATATTATTATTTAATTATCTTTAACAAAACTCTCTTTCCATTTATAAAAATAATAAATATAAGCGTTTTATGTTACAAAATAAGAAATAATATTTCATAAAATATTTAAAAATAGATAATTAGTAAAAATACTAAAAAAAGAATATTGAAAAAAAATTAATTAAATAAGCTTTCATAAGCTTTGTTTAATTTGGCACCGATAACTTCCTTCGTATAATTATTTTTATTCTCCAATCCTTCGATTTGTAATTTTTTAATTAACTCGTCGTCACCCAGAATTCGCTGGATTTGGGAAGCTAACTGCTCATAATCTTTTGGTTCATAGAACAATCCACCCTTTTGTCCACTTGATTCAACAACCGGTGGAATTCTTGCTGCAACAAATGGTGTTTTCAGGGATTGTGCTTCGATTATGACTATTCCAAATCCTTCCACTATACTTGGAAGACAAAAAATGTCTGATGAATTAACTACCTTCATCACATCATCATGCTCTTCCACAAATCCAAGAAATTCAACGTTGTCTTCAAGATTTAATTGAGTGGTTAAATTCTTAAGTTTTTCTTCCTCCGGACCGGTACCTATGATCTTACATTGTATGTCAGGAATTTCCTGTTTAATGATATTGACGGCTTTAATCAAATCATTTACCCTTTTATATTCCACCAGCCTTGCAACACAGGAGATTGTTGGTTTGGAGTAGTGTTCTGATTCTACTTGAGGAAAGTCGACAATGTTGTGAACAGTAATTGTTTTTGAATTGTCAACATACTTGTTTAAGTTATTTCTTGTGTAATCTGAAACTGCCACATAAAGATCAATATCTTTTTTGAAGATATAACGTTCAAGAATTTCACCAAAAAGTCCGGTTATACCCATATTTTTTGTCCACTCACCTATCCATACATCATGGTATCTTAGGGCTACTTTGGAGTTAAGTTTTTCTGCAAGTTTGTAAGCGACAGGATAGGTTATGAAATTATAACCAATTACAAGGTCAACATCTCCAAGGATTTCATGCTTGTTGAGAGCATCCTTCATAAATTTCAGGCGACTGGTAAAGGATCCTTTCTGAACATATCCCCTGTCATCTCCACAACATATCACATGTACATCTTGTATGTTGAATTCGTCAAGTTCGCCCTCTTTTGAGGTGAGAACAGTAACATTATGAAATTTAGAAAGTTCCAAAGCCTCATTATAACAGCAGACTTCCACTCCACCCTTGATGTCTAAACTTTCACTGTGTGGAAAATATTCCGTAACTATACAAATATTCATTCAAATCCCTCCTACCTGTTTTTTATCTGTTCCAACAATCCAAAGATAATTTCCCTGTCTTCCTTGTTAATTGCTCCTGTAACAAACAATGCCACCACATATACAATCACTGCTATAACCACACCTATTAGGAAGGGTATATGGAAATATACAAGAATTGCACCCATTATAATATTTGCCAATATTACCTGCAGTATAGGTTTAATGGATGATGTTGCATCCAGTTTAAATTCCGTATCCCTTAGTGAATACAACATTAAAATCAATACCACAATCTCAGTCAGAACCGATGTGATACTGGCACCCACATATGAATACTGTGAAATCAGAATCACGTTTGATATGACACTGAAAATTGCACCCACCATCACGACCTTTGTTACAAAGAACTGTTTGTTTATGGCTCCAAGGAGCGTTGAAGATGTTCCACTTAGGAACATGAAAATTGCAGCCCATATCAGGATGCTCAAACATATTGTACCATCCAAGTATTGTGGACCGAATACCAATCTCATTATGTCAGCAGAATATATGAATGTTCCAACAGCTATTGGAAAAGACAGGATTAACATATATTTCATGAATTTTTTATATAATTGTGCCAATTTTTCCTTATCATCAACAAATAACTGACTCATTACCGGAAATACTGCATTTGACAACAATATGAACATGGCTGAAAGAACCAGCAGGAGTTTTTGTGCTGAACTGAACAATCCAACAGCAACACTCCCTGATACGAATGTCAATATAATTGCAGCTATCCAGAAATAAATTGAAGTGAATACATTGGTTATACCAAATGGAATACCATTAATTATTAACTCCTTTATGAAATCCTTGCTAAAATCATATACAAATTTAGGATAATGTCTGATTTTAATTGCAGAACATAATAAGAATGAAATGAACATTGCAATAGGATATGCTGCGGCAATCCAAACAACATTGTATCCCAGATAGATAAAAATCAATGCTATTACAAAAACACCCACATTATAAACCGTGTTTACAATAGTCTGATAATGCATTTCTTCATTACTTTGATATAATGAGTAGTAAAAGGTTGTGAATGAATTAAATACCATGTACAATCCAACAACGACCATCACACCTAATGCCTCACCCTCAAAACCGCTCAATATCGAGAAAATCACATAGGCAATGAAAGTGATGACTGTCAGAATCAGACGTAAAACGTAAGCAGTTCCAAAGTATCTTGCGGTTAAATCATGATCCCTTGAAACCTTTTGTATAGCATATAATCCCAGTCCAAGATCACAAAATACTCCGAAAATACCGATTACAGATAATGCCGTTGAAATTAGTCCAAAATTATATGTTCCAAGATATCTTGCAGTGAACAATGTTAATAGAAACATCATGAAATTGCTGATAATACTTGTTATAAATAAAAATCCGGAATTTTTAACTACTCTTGTCGTGACTGTCATGTGATATCCTTAAATTATTTGATAATAATAATATATGGTAATAATATTATTTTATTTTAACCGTACTTGAAAAAATTTTAATGATGAGTAAACCTGATGAATAAATATTATGTAAAAAAAAGTTTAATTCATAAAAAAAATAGGTTAATATAAAATTAAGACGTGAAAAAAGGAGAAAATATGAATAATTGTACCATGACAATTATTCAAGAATAATAAATCATATCACTTATGATTTTCTGATATTTATTGGTTGTTTGTGTCACTGAAGTATTCCAACTGGTCATCGATTATGTCTGTTAGTACATGTTGGTTTTTTACGCCGAGTTTTTGTATTTTTTCAGTGTTGGAAAATAGTATAGGTACTTCTGCAGGTCTGAATCTGGCAGGGTTGAATTCTATTTT
>ODAI011161866.1_pt1 | contig 10908 bp, 12 predicted proteins | sample 1539321 | NCBI WGS metagenome assembly ODAI01 (sample SAMN02144231, study PRJEB22623) | gut metagenome | biome: sheep rumen | host: Ovis aries | place: New Zealand | reverse complement strand
CAAACGAGGACAGGGCTACGGAAAGCAGATAATGCGTCATGCTATTAAAGTTGGCATTGAATGTTTCGGCGCGGAACGCATCGATATTGAGGCACAGGAATATGCAAAAGGTTTTTATGAGGGTGTTGGATTTAAGCAGTCATCCGACACTTTCATGCTTGACGGTATTCCGCATATTAAAATGACTTGGACGAAAGGATGAAGAAGATATTGTTCCTTCACGGTTTCTTTGCCAGCGGTCAGTGCGTACCAGCCATGGCTTTACGAGAGGCGTTTGATGGTTTTGCAGAGGTACTCACTCCCGACATTCCGAGGCATCCGAAAGCAGCCATCGGGTTCATACGGGAACTCATTGACCGTGAGAAGCCCGACCTTTTGCTTGGCAACAGCTGTGGATCGTTCTATGCCCAGATGATTGCTCCCACGGTAGGCATTCCGGCTTTGCTTGGAAATCCCCACTTTCAGATGACGGAATTCTTGAAAAAACGCATTGGCAAGCACGAGTATAAATCTCCCCGCAAGGACGGCATCCAGGAGTTCGTCATTGATGAAGCCCTGGTTAAGGAGTTCGCAGAGTTGGAGGCCATACAGTTCAACAGCTACAATCCCAACTACAAGGACCGTATCTGGGGTTTGTTTGGTGAAGGCGACACACTAGCCCATTTTGAACCGCTCTTTTTGGAGCATTACAATAGGTCGTTCCATTTTCCTGGCAATCACACACCGACCGCCGATGAAGTCCGTGACTGGTATGTTCCCTTGGCCAAACAGATGCTGATGGAATATCCTTTGTCAGAGAAGTAAGTTGGAGTCATATCGAGCTTCACAGAAAGACAGGCTGGAATAGAAAAAAGGAAGGGCAACAAACGCTATAGTCTGTTGTCCTTGTTTTTATGGTTGCTGCTTCTTTTTCGGCTGCAACAACTCAACCGTAAATTCAATCCTGTCGAGAAAAGACTGTTGTGAAAGCTGCTTAATTCTTGTGCAATGGTTTTCCTTAGCCTTTTCCTTATAGTCAGCGAAAAAGTCGTTCTCGTTGTAGCTGATGACATATCTCCCTGTAAGCGTTTCAAAAGCAGCTGTTGTTCCTGTTTGATAGTCGTCGCCCAATAAGATATGCTCATCCCAACTGAATACGCTTGTTTGGGGTTGGAATCGTTGCGGATCCTCAAACCAGTTTCCATATTTCCGATACAATGTGAATTTCATCGTATGGTCGTTCAATTCTTCCACCTTGATTTGGGCCTTGTCTTTTCCCAACCAATTATCTAACCTCTGCTGTAATATAAACTGGAATCCGTTTGTCGAGAGGCTTTTAGTGTCCAATACGGTCCCGATCAAAAAATACTTCATTTCTTTTTAGCTTTTATATGTTTACGTGAGGTGATAATAAGTTTGACATTATAATCACTCTCTAATTTCTTGACGAGCGAATCATAAGCGTCTGTCCTGGCTCGATGTCTGGGAACGGTGGTTAGTATCTCTTGAAGGGTTGTTTCTATAATTTTCCCTTCAAATAATTCGCCGTAATGTTTTTCGAGCCTTTCTATATCGCTTAATCGTTTCTCGTCATTGTCTATCTTTTTCATACCGTCTTTGTCTTTTGCTTCAGGCGCGGTATTTTTGATCTGACATTCGGGGGTTACTATACTTCGCTCCCCGAATAGTGATTGCATAAAATTCCACCACATGATGTTTGTCCTTTTCTTATGAGGCGAATGACAGGGGAAAAGCGCGTTTTTGACATTTCAGATAGCTAGTTTAAAATAACTGTCCCATTTTTGCCCGTTTTTGCCAAACGGATATAATAAGTAGTAGTATCTCTAATACTACATATAATGATAATGATGATTGATAACAACATTCAGAGAGAACATCTTTTTGTGTGCCGATGTTCTCTCTGTTGAGTGTAATCAATGTAGAAAACTATCAAAAGTGATTTCAGGTAATCCCCATCCCCAGTCGATGCCACCACCTCCAAAGAACGCATCCTGACTTTGGGGGACATTAGCCAAATCCCAGTCGCTAACCTTATACCCAAGTTCCTCTCCTCCTGAAGCCGTGCAAGAATGGTTTTCTACTTTTGGGAAAGACCAGTTCAATTCGGGAAGTTCTATCTTCGGCATACTGACTGGCAAGGGGTCGTCGGAGAAATATTCATCTATCCACCTTGCAATGGTGCTTTTTCCCAACTCCAAGCCGTTCTCGCGCATGATTTCCATATTCTCACGCAAAGACAGGTCGGAGTCATACAAGGTCTTGAACAACTTTATCTGTCTGATCTTGTCCTCGCGTTTGGCCTTTCTCCGCTCTTCCTTGGTCATTCCTTTGTTAGGGTTGGTGTCTATCCACTTCTCTTCGCAAAACCTATATAGCGTTCGAAGGGGCACATCCAGTAGCTCCGCATTTTCACCGATAGATTTTGTTCTGTCATACGTCTTCTCAATCTCGGCCCAGCGTATAGTTTTGCCGATATAATTGATTTGGCCGCGTGTCGTGATTATTCCAGGCTTGCAGATGAACTTGGGCCTGTTATCATGCCAGTATCGTATTTCCCAATGACAGTAGGCTTCAAGTTGCTCCTGTGTCATCTTCATGGCATATACGACTTTCCTTTTCAGCGTGTCCAATGTGATAACCTTGTCGTTGTTGTCGAAAAACCTGACGAAATCCACATAGAGGTTAAACAAGAGCGTGTCAGGGTCAATGTCAGGGAACATCAATCTTCTTAGGCAGGCATTCTTGAACAGCTTGCGCCGTCTCATCTGTCCGTCAACCTGTCTCTCACGGAAATACCAAAGTTGAAGGTAGTTTTCTTCAGTCAGTTGATATAATCCGCATATCCAATCCTCTCTTTCGGTACGGTAGATGTAAGTGTACTGTTTTGAGTAGTAATGCATAAACTCTCCATAACTTAGAGTGGCCATATCATTCAACATCTTCTCATTAAAGACAATTTGCGGCGTTCTTTGTTCAACTTCATTTCGAGGTTGCGGGCTGTCGATGTAGTCAACTCCCTCGTCGATGAAGTCTGATACGGAATAGATGCAGTTGCTTTGGTAGATCTCATTGTTCCCGAAAACGCCGTTCATGTATTGGCTTATCCTTGTTCCGCAATCGTCATCCATAGGCTCGCCCGTGTCAAGTACAATCCTGTCGCTGATGGTGCGTGATATCTTTTCAAACTCATCCTTTCCGACAATTTCATCAAGCACATATACCAGCCTGAAACGCCTTGATTTTACCCCGTGTTTGTCCTTGTTGTCCGAAAAGCTCATATAAACGCAAGTGGGTTGGATAGTCAAGGTTGAAAGGTACTCTGGAATGGTTTGGTATTTGGTAAAGTCAACATCAACAAACACCGTCTGCGAGCCTTTGAAGAATTGGTCTGACTTGATTGTTATTTTCATTGCTCCTTTATTAGCCCCTTTCTTATAGACTGGAAAGCTCTGATAATGCTGACCTGTTGATGTTTCAATCCAGTATTTCTCGTTTGGATCGAAATCATACAAGTTGCAAAAAGTATGTCCGTTTGTGGCAAAATTGAGGAAGTCTGCCACTGTTACGTTTTGTTCCCTGAAAGCCATCTTTTCCTTTCCAACGGCTTTGGCACCAGCCCTACTTAAACACGCCGTTGCTTCTTGCTTACTTTGATACGTGTCTATACTGACATTCGTATAAAATCTAAAATCTTCTATAATATTCATAGCTCTGCAAATGAATTAGTTGGTTAATAAACAATGTCTGTGGGTGATGGTGTGGAGATAATGTATATATCCCCATTCTTCCATGCCCTGTTGTAATTACTGTGGCCCATAATTAGTTTGGCCTCTTTACGGTTCTGAAATATTTCTCCCGTGGTTAAAAACTTGATTTTTGTATTCATGTCGAAAATGTATTGGTTTGATAATACTACCTCATCCACCGTGAAGCATAGTTCACGGCAGCCGAAGTATAATGCAAAAATGGTTATGGTCGTGGATATACTATTGTGTTATATCAACGTGTACTGATTGGGTCTTGTATTATTCAACCCAGCGCAAGTTTCTCACATCGTCGTTTCCCAAGTCTCCATCAATATGCTCGACTCGTGTATATTTGGTAGGGTCGGGATTGGGAAGGAAAGTGCTTGCGACAGCTATATCCACAAAAAATTTCTTTTCCTCGATGATGACATAATTGCGCCCGGTCGATGGGTCTTTGTACTTCTCTAAAATCTGTTCTTCCATTGTGTTGATTTTTAATTTTTTCATTCTCATATAACGGTTTGGAGCCTTTTGGGCTGCGTTTTTATCGTTTCAACAAAGCCGTAAAGGTCCAATGGTGAGTGTAATAGGGAAAAACGCTATCTGTAATTTTGGTTTAATTTGCATAGAGCTTTTTCCAACTATCGTGCCTGAGAATGTGTGAAAAAGCGTACATTTGCAGCCATGTTTTTTAAGCAACAAAAATGAAAGCACACACTATGGCAATGGCAACCGTCTTGGTGCTGACAGGGCTTTCGCTGGCAAGCTGCGCAAACTGTCAAAAGCCAAACGAGAATATGGAAACAAAAAGAGGCAAAGTAATTGGCATTGGAGGTGTATTCTTCAAGAGCCAAGACCCTGAAAAGGCAAAGCAGTGGTATGAAGACCATCTGGGCATAGAGAACGGCCCTTACGGACACGTGTTCACTTGGTATCACAACAAGGATGGTGAAGTTGAAGGCCAAACCGTATGGACACCCTTTGAATCCGACACTGACTATTTCGGCGACAATGACATGATGATCAACTACATCGTCGACGATATGGATGCCATTGTTGAACGATTGCGCAAAGAAGGCGTGAAGTTCGTTGATGAGGTTACGGGGTACGAAGGTTTGGGCAAGTTCGTACACATAGAGGACAATGAAGGCCGCCGAGTTGAGCTTTGGGAACCAGTAAAATAAGATAGATGGAAACAAGAAAACAATTTGCAGTGGAAAAGAAGCGTTGCGGCCTGAACTGCGCACAAGCTGTATTATGCACTTATGCTGACATCGCCGGAATAGACGAAGAGACTGCCATACGCCTTGCAGGTCCTTTCGGCGGTGGTATGGGAACTATGGAGGGAACCTGTGGAGCCATCGTCGGCGCTGGACTCGTGTTAGGGCTGGCCAACAAGGGCAAATCCCCTTCGACTAAGCAGATGCGCCAGATTATGAACAAATTTCAGGAACGCAACGGAGCCACCCAATGCAAAATGCTAAAGGGTGTCGGCACAGGGAAAGTACTTCGTGAATGTGACGATTGCGTTGCTGATGCAGCTGAGTTTTTGGAAGAACAAATTGGATGATTTATGATGACCGCTGACAAAGCCAACATGTGCTCCCATTTGCAGAAAAAGCTATTCGAGGAGGATGGTGTGTATCATCGTCTTTGGATGGCTATGCAGGATGACCCGGAACTGACTGCTGTGGTTAGGTCACGACAACTGCACGTCTATCGCAATGGCAAGAAAGTGCTGGTGTTGGCTGGAAAGGCCGCTCCGAAAATCGTTAGGGAAGATCCAATCTGTGAAATGTTATCAAATTGTACAAAAAAACTGGATTTGAAATGTTGAAGGAGACTCCAGAAAATATGTCCTAATACCTCTCTCCCAAAAAGTCATTTTACATTTACAAAAATGTTTAAGTAGCTGATACTCAGAAAATAAAATAGCAATATGGCTCATAAGGTGTCATGTACAACCTCCATAGTGTTTTTACAGTCTTTTTACATCCAATTTACATGTCAAAAGTGGAGTTGTATATCCAAAATGGACTTCAGAAAGATAACCTCTCCGCTCTTCAGAACAATGGATTGGTTATAGTCATCGATATTTTTCAGTTGGCCTTCAATGGACTTATACATACCACCAGCTTTTTTCCTGTCAGGTTCGAAATAGGTGATGGTGATTATGGGATGTTCGTTGATGGTCTCCCGAAGATAGGCCATTTTCTGATTCAAGGCATCACTGTCCTCATCTGCAAGTTCATGTTGCTCATCAGTCAGGCGGGCAGTTTCCTCTATGGCAGCGGAATGACCAGTAAGAGCGGCAAACGGAGCGAATTGAGCAGCTCTGTTCATCATGCTCATTTGGGGATGCACCTTTGAGACATGATGCGGAAGGTTGATGATATCGTCGTATTCGTTCATGCCTTATGTCCTCCTATCTGTTGGTTCCGTTCCTTAGCTGTCGCTCCCTCCTCAAAATTCAAGCCTTTCAGAATAGCATTCTTCCCGAATTTTTCTTTGATGCCGAGTAAAGCCTCCTGCACTCTGCGTTCCTTGGCCAGATCAAGAGCTTTTTCCTCGTCATCCCGTGCTTTCTCTTCGTAATCGGTGAAAAGGTCAAGCTGTTCGGATGGCCTTGTTAGTGATGAGGCCTCCTCTTCGCTGATAACATGGTTCACGGTAAGGTTTATTCTGCGTACAAGCAGGTTGGGGTTGACTATCTTCGCATACAAGTCCTTTACCGCCTGTGTGATGACTTTTCCTGATGAAGTGGGAGTGTCAAGATTTGCTGTACCGTGTGAGTGCTTTGGAACCTGTCTGCCGTAATAGTCAGTTGTTATCTCGCCAAAGTATTTCGACCTCAATGCCGGGTTGGTCAGGTTCTCCGCGTCATAGTTAATGGTCAGGACAATTTGATCCGCCACAAAATGATGCTTTACAAGATTTAAAGCAACATCATCGGCCATTTCCAGTACCACAACCTTAGCCTTTTTGTAGTCATAACCCTCTGACAGCACCTGACCGCTACTGATGGAATTGGTTTCGGGCTTGTACGCTTTCACCTCCTTCATCCCGACAGGCTCCCATCCCCAAGCATGATCTATGAGGAGTTCAGCGTTCACACCAAAGAGTTTGTATAGAAGCTCCTCGTTCTCTATACTGCGCCGTGCCACCTTACCCATAGTGTCCATGCCGTGTTCTTCCAACTTTTTCGCGATACCCTTTCCGATGCGCCAGAAACTTGTCAGAGGCTTATGGCTCCAGAGCTTTTGCCTATAGCTCATTTCATCGAGTTCAGCTATCCTTACACCGTCTTTATCAGGTGGAATATGCTTGGCCACAATATCCATGGCGATCTTGCAGAGATACATATTTGTTCCGATACCCGCCGTAGCAGTAATGCCAGTCTCTTTCAGCACATTCCTTACCATCTTCAAGGCTAACTCATGGGCGGTCATCTTATAGCTGTCAAGATAGTCGGTAGCATCAATGAAAACCTCGTCGATGGAATAGGGGTAGATGTCCTCCGGCGCAATGTACTTCAGATAGACCTGGTATATCCTTGTGCTGTATTCAATGTAGTAGGCCATCCTCGGCGGCGCAACAACATAATCCAACTCCAGTTCCGGACATGCCTTTAATTCTTGGTCATAATACGATTTACCTGAAAACGCCCGATACCCGATGTTCTTTCTTCTCTCACGATTGACTTCCTCCACTTTCTGTATTACCTCGAATAACCTAGGACGGCCACCAACTCCGTATGATTTTAGGGATGGTGATACGGCAAGGCAAATGGTTTTCTCGGTACGGCTTTCATCGGCAACGACCAGGTTTGTAGTCAACGGATCAAGGCCTCGTTCCACGCATTCAACCGATGCATAGAAGGACTTCAAATCTATGGCTATGTAGGTACGCTGCTTCATGGTGTGCAAAGATAGGCATATTTATCGACAGGCAACTAACTTATTGCGATTTGCTGAAAAGGTTAGCATAAACCATACTTCATATCGGATGGATGGAGGGTGCAAAAGGGGTGTGGAGTCAAAATGCACCCATAACACAACAAATCAAGGAATGTTATAAAACATTGATTTTCAAATAAAAGAAAAAATAACAAAAGGTGCATAAAGGTATGCCATTCAAATTGTTTTGCACCCAACGCACCCAATCTGCACCTCATATTGTACCCTGATTGCACCTTTGAATCACACTTTCACACCCTGTTTGCATCACCGCAAGGACAAAAAAAGAGCGGCCTTGCGGTCGCTCTTCAACAAGAGGTGAGATAGGGTTAAGGCTTATTGGGATTGGTTGGTTGATATAGCCCTTCTTTTTCAAGGTAGCGTCTAACTTTATCAGGCGTGAAGTTCGTCTTGAACAACTGATTAATCTCTTTGGTAATCGCTTTATGCCCAAACTGTCGGGGAACATACAAGGATTTGATTTTTTCCTGGATTTCGGGCCTAAGTTCGTCATCCTTGCTTTTGCCAGAGACGCTTCCAGTTGTTGATCTGCCAGAGGAATGAATCTTTTCCGCGTCGATGTCACGCTTGATGATGGCTCGTTCCTCTTCGCCGAACTTGAAGATGTAACGTTCCATGCAGTACTCGGTAATGTAGAGGACAGCATCAACGACTCTTCTCTTGCAGAAATCATCAACCTCACCCATCTGGCATAGATTGAGCATGTGCAGTACAATGGCACAGTGAAGTCCAAGAGAAGTCATGCGTTTAGCAACCTTCTTGCGTACATCACTATAGGACAACCGCGAATTTGATTCTTGCTTCTTTCGCCACTTTTCAAGCTCCACCTTGACATATTCGAGATCAATAAAGGTTTCCTTACAAGGATAATCATTACCGTCGCTGTCGGTGGTATAGCAGTATTGTTCCCTCCAGCGATCGATGTTGTCAAGGTACGACTCCGGTGATTCCCCACTTGCCTCGTCAACGTTCTCATTATTATTATCTGCTTCGAGGACACCCCACAGAATACGCGAGGCTGTGCCCCCTTCGACCTCACCTTTGATGAACTCGGCGACATCACCCTTTGTTCCCGTAAAGACGTAGTTCATGCGCACGCTCACCGGAGTTGGGTCTGTGTTGCCACGGCTGCTACTGCCATCTGTCGTACCGTTATCAAAAGCCTTTCTTAGCATATCATAGGTAATGCCATTCTGCTTATTCAGCGACCTAGTGATATCTTTTATCTCTTCGTTAAACACAAAGAATGGCACTCCGTTATTCTCTCGAAACAGCCGCATCAGCCTAGCATTGGTGGTGTTCGCGCCCACGTATTGAATGATGTGTTGTTTTTTCTTCTTTGGATCGTCCCCGCCCTTTGCCTCATCATTGGCAATGACATGCTGAAACAAAGTCTTGTACGCCTTAAATATCCTGCCTTTACCAACACCTGCTGAGCCTTCAATTACAACTTGGATATTGGGGTGATGACTTTCACCATCATGCCAACCTTTCGTGATAACCCTCGGAAAACAAAACGCCCCGAACTCGGACAGCGTAGCAAGCAGCAAGGCCATCTTACTATTCTCAGGACAACTCCTCAATACATCCTCGATGATAGGCGGCATGATGGGCATCTTGTGGCTTTTGTTGAAGCTCTGCATGAAGGTCTCTTCCTTCGTTTGGTTGCTGGATGGTGATTCGACCGCTGCTTCGGTCGTTGGATTCTCTTGAACGGTGCTGTTAATTCTATTAAGGGCCTCTGCCTTCCATACGTCCACTTCGGCCTTGGCTCTATACAAATCAGCATCGGCTTGGCGCTTTTCTTTGTAAGCTTTGGTTTTGGATTCGTCTGCGGCCTGTTCCTGCCTAATTACTTGGGTGGTAGTATGGGTGCGTTCATCCTTCTGGGTTTTAGCTTGAGACTTGTTGACAAGATCCTTTATCCAGCTAACAATACCATATCCTGCTCCTATAGCCCCCACGGCTATGCCTGCCAGCTTTAATGGGTGCTGACTTTTGAGCCACAACTTGAGATGGCCAGCGCCCACTCCAAAGCTCTCAGCTTGGCCTTCACGTGGTCGGTTCTGAATTGTGTTGTGTTTTCTGATTCTTGTGTTTGGTTTTGCTTTAAATGATACTTTTTTCATTTTTAAATGGTTTTAGAGTTGTTATTTGAAACTTAATGTTGTTCTCCTTCATATAGCGGCAAATGGGCATGAGCTTCGACCACTGCTGCTGATCCGTGGCGTGTGCTTTAATCCCCACGAGGTTGACTTCACCACCCCGCAGCGAAAAAATGATGGTAGGGTCAGTGGTGATGGAGATGGTTTCAGGCGCGCACAAGAACTTATTTTAATAATGGCGTTCTTTGCTGCTTGGGCCTCCTCTTGGGTGAGGCCGTATGCAATGACATGATTTGTTGTCGTGTTCATCATGGCATTAATGATTTAATTAGTTTTTCTCATAACGGCTGGCGATTTTGTGGGTCTCAACAAAAGCAAGCAAATCGGCCTTTCGGAATAGCAATCGCCCACCTATTTTAGAATAGGGAACAACTTTAGATGCTTTGTAGTTGCGCATCTGTCTCTCACTAATAAGAAGGAATCTTGCAGCTTCCTTTGTGGTAAGGTATTCATCATCGCCAGTACCTACGTTAGCAAGGAGGCCAAGTTCCTGTCGAATGGTTTCCTTGACTTCCTGGACGATTTCGGTTCTGAGTGCGAGAAGGTCTTCTTTTGTTATAAGTTCAGTAATCATATCTTTTGCGTTACTTTCATGGCGCAAAAGTATGACTATATTTTGATATAGCAATATGTATTCAATTGATTTTCAGATATTTAATATCGTACAATATCGCAAAATATTGCACAATAAAAAACCATTTGAAATCGGTTGTCGCTGGCGAATAACAATCCGATTACCGATTAAGATTAATAAGGATGAATTCACTTGGGTAAGATGAAAATAGCTGCAAAAAGGTGAGGCGAAATGAAGGAAATGTTTCAGCTATGTTTCAGTAAAGGTAAAGAAAAAACCCTTGCAATTTGTTGATTTTCAACTTATTACAAGGGTTTGTGATGTACTCCCGCAGGGGGTCGAACCCTGGACACCCTGATTAAGAGTCAGGTGCTCTACCAACTGAGCTACGGAAGCATCGTTTCAGACCGCAAAAGTACGCACTTTTTCCATACTCTCAACATTTT